>Ga0233451_10005113_pt1 | contig 10762 bp, 11 predicted proteins | sample 011ome_29_FD_183052 | JGI IMG/M metagenome (GOLD analysis project Ga0233451, IMG submission 183052) | Coastal salt marsh microbial communities from the Groves Creek Marsh, Skidaway Island, Georgia - 011504CT (spades assembly) | ecosystem: Environmental > Aquatic > Marine > Intertidal zone >...
TTACCACGTTCAAAAGCTGCAGCAGCCGGCCCATCAACCGCCACATTCACGCGTGATCCGCGTGATTGCATCCGGATATAGGCAGTAATACCAAGCATGTCGCGAGATTCCCACTTATAGGGCTTTGCGCCCATTGCGGTTTCACGACACATATTGATGACCTGCTCAAGTGAAATCACCTTGCCGGCAGCATTGTGATAGCGTGGATACACCGATCCAACCACATTTAGCGGAACTTCGGCACAGCCTTCAAAAACCTGCGACAGTGATTTGCCAGCGCTACCATCAACCGCATCCCACAACTCTTCGCCATGATCGGCAACAAGCATTGCTGGATTTGCAAAATCATCATCCTGCACATCACGTATCATTGCCTTACGAAAATCATAACCAGACACGACTTCACCAAGCGGGTGATTCTTATCCGTTGGCTTGATCACTTCAGCCGTACCATCATGATATGGGGTTTTCGCAAATGCGGCTCCAGCTGCCAAGCTGAGCGCCATTGTTATCATTACTGCTAGTCGCATTATAAAATCCTCCCTGTAAACTCGCCACCCAAATCCGAAGATTAGGCTACGGTCATCTTTTTGCTGGCAGTATATTCTGCGCCGCCATCCTCAACCCATGTAAAGGTGAATGCCCCTGACTTGCTGGCCTTAAACGGAAAGGCTATATAAGGGTTGGCAGATACAGCAGGCTCAAAATTAGCCGTAAATACATCTTGGCCTTCAAAGCTTGCAACGAATTTATTGATGATCTTGCGCGGGATTTTGTTTCCCTTTTTATCCTTAGCACGACCGGTATGCATGGGATGCGAAATCAAAGCTTTGATTTCAACAATGTCACCAGCAGCAGCTGACTTTGGAACTTTTACCCGAGGTTTAATTTTTGCCATTATTTTGTTCTCCGTTCGCTATCTGATCAACCGCCACAGCCACCAATGGTGACTTTGACAGTGGCTTGTGCCTGCTTGAAGCTGCCATCGTTCATTTCAGCAAGAACAACGATGTTCTGAGTTTTTGCCAAACGCATCCGTGTCGAAGCACTGCAAGCGCCCATTGCTGGCGTGAAGTTGAATGAGGCAACGTCAGGGGTTGGATTGCCGTCCGCCATGACATGAACCGCTTTGACATAATTATCGGCTGTCATTGGGCTGTCGATTGAAAATGCAACCTTAACCGCATTTCCGTTTTCGGCGATTTCCGGCAAATCAAGTGTGATTGCGCCTTCACCAACAGATTTACCGCCAGTCAGGCCTTTGATTTTAGCAGCGACAGCTGCACCATCCGCATAGGCAGGAACGCCAGTAAGGACAGCCGCACCAGCTGCACCGAGCATAGCGAGTGCATGCCTGCGCGAAATTGTTGAGAGTTTTGTTGTCTGTTTCATCTTGGTCAATACTCCGTACTACTGATCAGTTTTTAAGGTTTGGAGGTATGCAACAACATCCTCGACGTCTTGCGCAGAAATGATGGACTTACCCACAAATTTCTTCAATGGCCGCTCATACCCAAAAGTGCGGTAAAATGACGGCATCATTGTGTCCTCATTTGTTACCTTTGAGTTTACCAGCTGCAACCTCAGCTCACCTTCACTGAGACGATTTCCAACACCGTAAAGCGATGGAGCAGTTTCGCCATGAAATTGCTGCTCAGGAATTGGCATCACATGACAAGCAAGGCAATTTCCCTGTTTCCGGCTAATTGCAATCTTGCGACCATTGGCAGCATCACCAGCCACACCAGTTAATGATTTTGGTATAGAGTTACCATCAACAATTTCATATGGAACCAGCCCTGGATCTCGAACAACCACTGAGGCTGAGTGCGCAGCGGTAACGCCAAGCGCAACAACGCCGACAATGGAATAGAAAAAAGTTTTCATCGTTTCCCCACCTTATTAAGTTTGACTCGATGCATTTAACACATGCATTTTTTTATCTATAAAATAGCAAAGCATAAAAAAAACCGTTTGTAAAACCGGTTTAAGTTTTAAAAGTAACTTTTTTGAACTGGCGTTAATTGATAAAATACGAAGTTTACAGCACGCAAACATATCACGCCCGAATTTTTTTAGATATTCATCGAGTTACGAAATCATCATTGCGCGGTAAATTCAGAAATCCGCCACCAAAATAACTCGGCGCCCGGATAGCCTACGATCCGGCCAACCTCCATCCCATCACGCATAACAATAAAGGTAGGCGTCATCGTTGCTGGCGTCAGATGCACTAAATCATTCGGCATTTCCTGGTAAAAATCATGTCGGCGAAGTGGATAGATCAGCGCTTCTTCGGTGCGGTCATAACCTTTGCCAATATCATCTTCAAAGGCTTCACACCAAGGGCAATGGCTAGAGGTAATCATAACAAGCTGGCCACGACTATCGGCGGCTTTTGCCGGCCCGATGCCGCCGCCGGTATTAAATACTGTCAGCAGTATAAATAAAAATGAAAACAGCGTGATACGGCGGGTCAGGCAAAGCCGCATGGCGCAAAAATGCCAACCACCGCCGGTCACGCTAGCCCTTATCATGCCGTTGCCACTGATCCACTGACGGCTTGAAAACGGTTGAAAATCGGCCAGCTTCATCAGCCATAGCGACCTGCGGCACATCACGCGCCGTCAGCGATGGTGCGGTGGCGCCACTCGGTTCAGCGGCCACGAGTTCACTTTTGATACAATCCAACATCTTTATAACCTGCGGGTCGCTGATCTGATAGAAAACCTGCCGCGATTGCTTGCGCGCATTGACAACATTCTGTTTACGCAACAAAGCCAGATGCTGCGAGATACTATGCTGTGGCTGGCAAAGCGAGTCGCATAGCTGGCTTACCGATTGTTCGGCCGTACCAAGTTCAAAACAAATTGACAGGCGCAATGGATGCGACAAAGCCTGAAAGACGTCCGAGGCACGATTCATCAAAAGATCGAAACTAGATTTACTCTTTTCGTGCGCGCTCATTAATCACTCATTTTACTTGTCGCAATATGGGCTTGCCTCGACAATTGCCAATCATATGTCGATAGAGGTTAAAAGCACTGACCCGAATGGTCAGCCTTAATTTGGTCAATTATATAGATTGTTTGCTATATATGCAAGCGGCACGCGAGTTACGATTTGTCTATCGGGCGCATCACCCGCTGAAGCCAGCCCTTGGTGCCACCCGAAACGGAGTCTGCAGCCGATTGCATGAAATCATCGCCCGGGCTCCAATTTGCCGGCGCAACTTTGGCTGTCTGATAAGTATCGATTAGGGCGCGCTGGACACGAAGCAATTCATCAACCGACCGGCCGATATGCATTGGATAATGTATCAACGCCTGCACTTTTTGCGCCGGATCAATAAATAGACAGGCGCGAACCGTTGATGTTGTGTCGCTATAAGCGTCGATCATGCCATAGGCGCGCGCAATATCCATCGACACATCTTCGATCACCGGAAAATTGACCGATAGGTTAAATTTCGTCTCGATCCATTCAATCCAGCCCATATGGCTATAAACACTATCAACCGACAACCCCAAAAGCTGGACACCCATTTCGGCAAATTTATCCTGTTCTTGCGCCAAAGCGACAAATTCAGACGTACAAACCGGGGTAAAATCTGCCGGATGACAAAATAGCAAAATCCAACGCCCAGAAAAGGCTGACAAACGCACCTCACCCATCGTCGAGCGTGCCGCAAAATCAACAACTGGCGATCCAACCAACGATCGATAGGCAATATCTTGGCCTTTTGCGTGGTCATCAGGTTGTTGCATATCTTCGCCCTTTATTTGTGGTGTCAATCATCGACTAGACCAATGATTGATCTGGTCACGTGTCAACAAACCATGATTTGCGACGCCAATGATCTTAGCGCCAAATTGTTAACAGGCTTAACTTAATATGCCATCCCCTATGCTTGCCATGTTGAGCCATAAAATCAAGCATCAGACAATCACGGTTCGAAAAATAAATCAAAATCATGTGTTTTATATGATGTGATTTTTACGGCAATCCATCATTCAATGACAAAATGCTTATAAAATTTTGCTGCCGTCGATGATTTTTGATTGATCTTAGCCGGTTCGCCAGTAACGATTAAAGATGCCTTTCTGGCATATTCGTTACGATGGCCACATTTGGCCATGATTGGTGGCCGATCCAGATGACCCATAATTTCCCGCGCCATAGCAAGATTACCCCACCCGTCGCCATTGCCGGTGCCGGATGCTACATTACCGATTCAACGGGAAAAGAATATTTCGACGGTTCAGGCGGTGCAGCGGTGTCCTGTCTTGGTCATGGTGACGCTGATATCGCGGCTGCAATGAAAGACCAGATTGATAAATTATCTTTTGCTCATACCAGCTTTTTCACCTCGCAACCTGCCGAAACATTAGCCGATCTTTTGATTGCCAATGCACCATCTGGCATTGACCGAGTTTATTTTGTATCGGGTGGATCGGAAGCCATTGAAGCATCGCTGAAACTGGCGCGGCAATATTTTGTTGAAACCGGTTCGCCGCAAAGAACCCATATCATCGCCCGCAAGCAAAGCTATCACGGCAATACGCTTGGTGCGCTTGCCGCTGGTGGCAATGCGTGGCGGCGCGAACAATTTGCCCCACTTTTATTCACTGCCAGCCATATCGAGCCTTGTTATCGCTATCGCGGAAAAGCCGATGGCGAGAGTGATCATGCCTATGGGCAACGCATGGCCAATGCGCTTGAGACCGAAATCCTGCGGCTTGGCGCGGATAAGGTCATGGCGTTTCTCGCCGAGCCAGTGGTTGGCGCAACGCTTGGCGCGGTTGCGGCCGAAGCGGGATATTTCACCCGCATTCGTGAAATTTGCGATCGCTATGGCGTGCTGCTGATTCTTGATGAGGTAATGTGCGGCATGGGCCGAACCGGATCTTTGTTTGCCTGTGACCATGATCGAGTCCGGCCTGACATTATCGCCATCGCCAAAGGGCTTGGCGCCGGATACCAACCGGTTGGCGCCATGTTATGCAGCAAGGATATCTATGAAGCGATTGCCACCGGAAGCGGCTTTTTTCAGCATGGGCATACCTATCTTGCCCATCCTGTTGCCTGTGCGGCCGCCCATGCTGTTCTTAGCAAAATCATCGAAACTGGCCTGCCAAGCCGCGCCGCCATGATGGGGAACAGGCTGATACAGGCATTGCAATCAGCCTTTGGCCAGCATCCTTTTATCGGTGATATTCGCGGACGGGGGCTTTTTATCGGCATGGAATTTGTTGCCGACCGAACACAGAAAACACCCTTTGATCCGGCATTTGGCCTGCATCGCAAAATCAAGGCAGCGGCATTTGAAGCCGGATTATTATGCTATCCGATGGGTGGCACGATTGATGGCAAAAATGGCGATCATCTGCTTTTAGCACCGCCTTTTATTCTGGAAGATTCCCATATTGGCGAGATTACCAATAAATTGGCCATTGCCTTTGACGCGGTCATGCCACCCGCCTAACCACCCGCCTCGCCAAAGCCTGATCCGCCAGAAAAAGCGCAACCAATGACGCCATCTTTTAGCGGTTTTGTAGCCCAGTGATCCAAGCAACCATATGCTCAACCGCGCTTGCTGTCTGGTTTGGCGACACAATATCGCCAGCAATGATATGTGAAAATTTATCGTCATCCACGGTCAGACTGGCAATGATGCTTTTCGATTCCCCGCCCCATGATCGGGCAAATGCGGCTGTTTTTTCAGGCGCAACAACCTGATCTTGGCGACTGTAATAAAACAAGGCCGGCATGTCGACATCGTCATATGATTCCCGATCAACCGCTGCAACAATCGCCGCCATCGGCATTAACGCCGTTGTCGGATAGGTCATCATCCAATAGCGGGCATGAAGATCATTTCGCGGATTACCCTTTTGTTCTGTGCCGATCACCAGCGGCACCCATTGCCGCGCAAATGGCCAGGTCAGCAAATTGGCAGCGCGGCTGTTAATGGCAAAATTTGGAGAAATGAAAATGATCCCGCCAATATGTTCCATAGCCGCCTTGTCAAGCGCGGCCGCCGCCGCCAGAGTGCCCCCAGTTGATGTGGCCATGATAATGACCGTCTCACCAATCTGCTTGCCAATTTCAATGGCTTCGCCAACATCATCCATCCAGCGCGCAACAGTGGCATCGGCCATTGCCGAAGGCTGGCGGCCATGGCCAGTGAAACGGGTAAAATAGAGATTTGCGCCCAAAGCTGTGGCCACCCGATCCGGCACTGGCCGGATTTCTTTTGAACTGGCGGTGAAGCCATGAAGATAGATGATTGATAGCGGCGTTTTTACATTGGCCTCACCAGCCCAGATGACCTGTTTTTCAACCCCGTCGATGATGTCATCAAATTGCCCTTCGCGCATGGCAAGATAGGCATCAATATCATCACCAATCATGATCTTGTCATGGCCGGTGCTTAGCCGAACCGGCTCACGCGGACCAAAAACAAAAACCAAGATCAAAAAACCGGCAAAACCAGCAAAACAGGCGAGGCAGATTTTCAGGGCTTTTTGGGTCAACTGCCATTCCTCATTGTCAAAAAATTTGCCATGGCGGGGCAATTCGCTCTACCAGCCATGAGTGTAATGCGATAAGGCAACAGATCAAATCACTTCAGTGCGATAGCGCCAGTCATTTTAAAAAGACATTTTAGACAGTCATTTTTAAACCGTCCTATTTTGCCCATCAGATCATTTCGGCCTTTGCCGAACCAGCCAGCGAATGCTAAAAGGCAATCATGGAACAAAAGATCAAATATCTTGAAGAAAAAATGGCACTTATGCAGCATGAATTGGCGCAGATGAGCCATGAGGTCTATGCACAGCAAAAAGAGGTCGCGCAATTAATGCTCGAAATCGAAAAGCTGAAATCACGGCTTGAAAATGTGCAGCCCGATAGTGGCATTCTGTCGCCAAGTGACGATGTGCCGCCGCCGCATTATTGATCATCCGCCATTATATTTGATAAAGGCGCAATTTTGGCAAACGCTCAATTATGGCAACTACCACATCATATCGGCTCGTCGTTCAACCGGTTTAGAAACGCCTTGGCAGCCGGGCTGAAACCATCAAGATCGCTTTTGCTGGCAAGATCATGTGCCATTTTCTTGCCAAGCTCGACGCCCCATTGATCAAAGCTGTTCACATCCCAGACAAAGCCCGAAACAACAGTGATATGTTCATAAAGTGCCAATAGCCTGCCAAGCGCATAAGGCGTTGTCGCGTCCCAGCTAACCATCAAGGATGGCCGGTTCCCCGGAAAATGGCGGTGCGGCGCATCGGCTTGTTCAACGCCAACAGCCAATGCCTCAGCCTGCGCCACCGCATTGATTGCCAGCGTTCGGTGGCTTGCTTGCCAAGCGGCATCACCCAACAGATTGGCCGGTTTGCGCGCAATCAGAATATCAATCGGACAAATATCAACTGACTGGTGAAGCCATTGGAAAAAACTATGCTGGCCATTCACGCCTGCCTCGCCCCAAATCAACGGGCCGGCAGGCTGGTCAAGCGGCTTGCCATGCCGCGTTACCGATTTTCCATTGCTTTCCATTTCCAGCTGCTGCGCCCAGGCTGGCAATCTGGCCAGACGCTGATCATAGGGCATAATCCCATAGGCCATATGGCCAAGATAGCTTCGATGCCAAACGCGAAGCAGTCCCATGATCACCGGAATATTGCTGGCAAAGGGCGCTGTTTCAAAATGGTTATCCATCGCATGCGCGCCATCTAAAAGCTGGCCAAACGCCTTACTGCCAACGGCAATCATCACCGATAGGCCAACCGCCGACCACAGCGAATAACGCCCGCCAACAGATTCGTCAAAATCGAAAATACGCGCTGGATCAATGCCCCAATCGACCGCCCGCTCTTGATAGGTCGTTACCGCCACCATCGCCGTATCAAGCGCAACCCCGTTCTGCTCTAGCCAGCCTTTCGCCAAACCCGCATTCGCAAGTGTTTCGCTGGTGGTAAATGTTTTTGACGTCATGATGAAAAGCGTCGAGCGCGGATCGCATTGCGCCAAAACATCATACATCGCATGTGGATCAACATTGCCAACATAATGCACCACTGGCCCATCATGGAATCCGGCAAGCCCTGCTGTCACCATTGCCGGACCAAGATCCGACCCGCCAATGCCAAGATTGACGATTGATTTGATATTCTGATTGGCGCGAACATTATCAGCAAAATGTGTCAGTTTCTGATAGGCCTCGCTTTGTCGGTAATCTGGCGTGCGAAGACGGCAATGCGAAACCGGCCGACCTTCACTTAGATTGATTGCTTTGCCAGCAAACATTGCCTGTATGAAATCAACGAGTGATTTCGCCTCGGCAAGCGTCAAAAGCCGTTGCAAAATATCTTGTGTCAGGGGCTGGCGCGTACAATCAACGGTCAAATCTTCAAAATGAAAACATAAATCATCACGGCCATCCTGATGGATCAGCCTACGCAAATGATGCAAAGCGATCGCATCTGCGTCACGGCGCAATTGGCTTTCAACCGCGGCGATCTGTTTGTTCTGATCTGTCATCTATTTATGCCTTTACCTAAAGGGCCGTTTTCTGGCATCAGATGCCGGTTTTGCCGAGGCCTCACCATCTTTCATTCAGAGTTTTGATGCAACCCCGTTTTGGGCAAAATCATCATCCTTGCTAAAACCGGCCTTGGCAATCAGCGGCTAATTAACTGGCCAGCAATAGAGCCATGCCCAAAATGATACTGATCAGGCGATGCAGTGATTTGCCAGCGCTAATCACTGCATAGGATATTAAGCCAAGTGCAAACGCAATCTTGCAAAAGGCCAATAACGACAAAAGTGGCGTCACACCAATCGTCAACAGCTCGGGATGAACCACCATCCCGAGGGGGATCAAATAAAGCCCGATACCAAGTGACATTGAGGTCAACGCAACCCTTAACCAATTTTCGCCAACCATGCCGGCCGCAATAAATACCCCGCCGCAAACAGGCGGTGTGATTGTCGATAAAAGCGCATACCAAAAAACAAACAGATGAACCGTCAGCGGTGCCATACCAAGATCAATCAATGCTGGCCCGGCAACTGAAACGCAAATCACATAGGCCGCTGTTGTCGGCACCTCCATGCCAAGGAACAAACAGGCAAGCGCGGTCAACAGTAAGGCTGGCCAGATCATGCCACCCGAAAAAGACAAAATCAGCGAAGTCACCTTGATCCCAAGGCCGGTTATGCCAAGAACGCCAATGATGATTGAAGCGCATAGAATAATCGATGCGATCATAGCGATCTGGCCACCAGCCATAATCGCAGCATCGCAAATTCGTGTCATACCCGAACCAAGGCTAATGGCCATTGATCCGTTGATGAATAATAATAATGTTGCCGCCAAAATCGCCACTGCCGCCGCATATTGTGGCGTAAAGCCGATATACATAACAATCAGAAGAACGCTAAAAGGGATCAGGAAAAAACTGGCGGTGATCAGCACTGTCCGCACTGCAGGCCGCGCATCATTGTTCAGCGGGCGCAACCCAAAACGCAACGCATAGATATCGACCCCGATCCACACTGCAAAAAAATACAACAGTGCCGGTAAAGCGGCAGCGACAATAATATCTCCATAGGGGATACCGGTCAGCTCTACCATGACAAACGCACCTGCGCCCATCAATGGCGGCATGATCTGCCCACCTGATGACGCCACCGCCTCGACCGCCGCCGCAATGCGTTTTGGATATCCAAGTGACACCATTGTCGGCAAAGTCACGATTCCGGTAGAAGCCACATTGGCTGATGCCGAGCCTGAGATTGATCCGAATAGGGCCGATGATAAAACTGAAACCTTTGCCGCGCCGCCCCTCAATCGTCCCGCCGCTGATGCCGCCACGTTCATAAAACCGGCACCGGCCTCACCCGCATTCAGCATCGCACCGAAAATCACGAAAATGGCAACAATCGAAACCGAAACGCCGGTCAAGGTTCCCCAAATACCGCCCTCGGCAATCGTCATTGTTCCAAGAAAGCTGGCCAATGGTGTTCCCGGATGCCCAAATTCGCCAGGAATATAGTTACCAAACAGCCCATAAAGCAATGCAGCAAAAGCCAGCAAGGGAAGCGGCCAGCCGATTGATCGGCGCGCCATTTCCAGAACCGTTACCAGCAAAATCACCGCAATCACCATCTGAAAATCATTGGCAAGATAGCCATATTGATCAAGCAACAGATTATGATTCGCAATAATCCAGAAACAGGCCGCGATTCCGGCAAGCGTAAAACCCCAATCAAAAATACGCCGCAAACCAACCGATGGCTTAAACAGAAAAACCCACGGGATCACCAAAGCCATGTGAAGCGGGCGTGATACAAGATTAGGAACAAGCCCCGAAAAAATGAGCCATAGATGAAAGACAACCGATAAAGCGCCAAGCCCGATCCAGATAGATCTTGTTGATTTCAAAAATGGCTTCATTGAGGGAATTCCAGCTTAATACCCGACAAAAAGGGCAACCGTTACGCGCAACGCTTGCCCTTATGATTATGTTTTTACCTGATCAAAATAATTAGTGATGCGACGCCAGCTTTGTGCCGACCTCTTGGTAATATTTTGCTGCGCCTGGGTGAATTTCGGTCAGGATATTTTCGAGCATATCAAGCGAGACACCACCCCACCATTTTGCGGCGGCGCTCATTGATGACTTGCCTTCCCAAAAGGTTTTGGTCAGCGCATAGGCTGTAGCATCATCCATATCGGTTGTGGCAAAGG
>Ga0233451_10005129_pt1 | contig 10747 bp, 7 predicted proteins | sample 011ome_29_FD_183052 | JGI IMG/M metagenome (GOLD analysis project Ga0233451, IMG submission 183052) | Coastal salt marsh microbial communities from the Groves Creek Marsh, Skidaway Island, Georgia - 011504CT (spades assembly) | ecosystem: Environmental > Aquatic > Marine > Intertidal zone > Salt...
AAGAATAATATCTGTTATATTTTGAATATTATCTTTTAAACATTGATAAATAATAGCAAAATATTTATCGGAATATTCGTTATTTAATGTATGTAGTATTTCTTGAATAAAAAACAAATTATATTTCTTAGATTTATCAATATTCAATGAAATCATTTTTTGAATACAAATAGTTTTATCTTCTTTCCCCAAAGATTCCAAAAATAAGATTAATTGATTATTATTTTGTTTCTTAATATAATCCAAGGACGTTTCTATAATATTTTCTTTGGGCACATCCTTACTTTTTAATTTTTTATTAGACAAAGTAGATACATTATTCCATTCATTCTGAAAAGAACCCGGTTTATAAGCGCTAGGATTGGAAGAAATATGAGATTTATGAGAATTAGTATGGTTATCATTATAAATATCAGTAAAATAACTATTATTAATAACTGGTTGTACTAATTTTCGGAATAAAATAATAATTTCTTCAATAAAAAACTTGGAACGCTTAGAAATATCTGTTTCTAAATAATTCGTTAAAATTTTTACATATTGTTGTATTAATTCGGTATAATCCTCAAATTTAAAATGAGTACATTGCTCTTTTATTTTTGTTAATATTAAATTAATGAGTTCAAATTCAATTTCTATTATATTTTCAAAATTATTATTTAAATGTAATAAGTTAATAATTACAATATTAATAATTTTAAAATTAATATGCTTATCAATAAATAAAATAGATATTAATTCACATAAAGAAAGTAATTTTTTCTTTTCTTCAAAGAATAATTCATCTCCTAACTGGGTAATATTCAGATTTTTTTGATTAAATAAATTTTGAATATAATTTAAGAAATAAAATTTAAAGTTCATTTTTTTGAAAGCATCGTTCTTTAGTGTGGATTCATTTTTAAAAGGACCATGGTATTCAATGTTTGATTCATTCAATCCATCTGATGAATCTTTGGCATTTTCATTATTTTTACAATTATTATCATTATTTAAATACCAGTAATAATCATAATTTTTTTTTTTAATTGTAATTAAATTATAGTGTAATTCGCGATTTGACCAAATTTGATTACATAACTGAATATATAAATTTCGATATTTATTATCAAATATACATTTATTAATAATTTCTTGAGATAATAATTCAAAAATCTTTATATTTTCATGATTAATTAATTCTTCGATTAATTGTTTACTAACTTTTTCATATGTTTCTTCACAAATTTTATTTAAATGACTACGAATAATAATTAAAATTTTTTCATTTTCATTTTGAATGGTATTAATATCATAAATTTTTTTAAATTCTTTATCATCGCGATGTATTTTTAAGTATTTCATATTTTTTTGTTCCATAATTGATTTTTTAAATTTAATAGCATTTGCATTATACTTTTTTTTCTCTTCTTCATATAAAACTAAATAATTATCATAAAATTGATTAAATTTTTCATTATTAATATGATGATGAGAATTTAAATATTGCTCAGCATTAAGCTGTTCAATATTTGAAATAAATGTGTTGTAATCAACTTGCATTATAATATTAATATAATAATAATCCTTTAAATTTAACAATTTAATTTATGAATAAAATAATTCAGAAATAATTATTTTATTCATAAATTAAAAAATTTTTAATATTAAAATAAAAAATGATATAAATATTTAAAAAAAATAAACTATAGTTATTACATAGAGGATCATGGCAAATAATTTACTTAATTCAGATATGGATTCAAATTTTGAAATAGAACCTGAAACAAAAACAACTATTAGTATGAGTAAATCATCTAATTTTAAGGAAAATATTTTTTTTAACTCAATGATCAAGCAAAGAGTTATTGTTCAAGCGAAATATTTAAATAGTCATATTAATCAATATTTACTAGATTATTTAAAACATAGGTTTGAAGGAAAATGTATAAGTGAAGGATATATTCAACAAGATTCTATAGAAATAATGGAAAAAAGTATTGGATATATAAATGGTAGTAGATTTATGGGAGATGTTAATTATGACATATTATTTAAAGCAAATATTTGTAATCCTATGATAAATAATATTATTGAATGTGAAGTAAAATTTATAAATAAATTAGGATTATTATGTAAAAATGGTCCAATTACTATTATTGTAGGACGTCAATTTCATTTTAATCCAAATTTATTAGATAATATTCAAGTAGGAGAAGTAATTAAAATTTCGATTATCGATAAAAAATTCTCTTTAAATGATCGACAAATTGAAGTAACTGCTAAATTATTAGAAGAAGGCTCTCCGAATATGAATACATCATTAAATTTAACTTCTAATAATATGGTGGAAGGTGACTTGGAAGATGAATTAGATGATTTATTTACAGAAGAAGAAAATGATACAATGAATTCTGGAATTTTAATGGAAAATAATAAAAAATTAAATAAGAAAAAAAGAACTATGTCAATTGATGATGATGATGGTGATCTTGATTCTTTAGTTGAAGATGAAGAAGATGATTTAGAAGAAGGTTATCAATATGATGATGAAAATGATGATCAATTAGATGATAATTTAGAAAAAATAGAAGATGAAGAAGATGATTTAGAAAATGAATTAGAAGATGATGAAAAAACTTTAAATGATGAAGAAGATGATGAAGAAGATGATGACGAATATGAGTAAAAAAGTTCGTATATTTTTTATATTTAATATATGTTCATAATAATAATTATATTATGAACATATTTATAGTAGATAATGTAAAAAATGTAGACACTTTCCAAAAAAATGAAAATATAAATACAAATAATTCTGTATGTAATAAATCAGATACATTTGAATTAGATTTTGATGATTCAATAACTGCATTATCCAAAGAAAAATTAGCAATTCAAAAGAAGAGAAAATTAATTGACATTACTAAAAATCTTTCCCATTTAGAATATTATGAAATATTTAATATATTAGAATCGTCAAATAGCCAATATAGTGATAATAACAACGGAATTTTTGTAAATTTACATAACGTAAATGATGAGATAATTGATAAAATTTTTGATTTTTTAGATTTTATTAAAAAGAAAAAAAAAGAACTACATATGCAAGATGATTATTTAGAAAATATGAAAAAAAAAATTGAAGAGACACAAGAAACTAAAAATCAAGAAGAATCTTTTTCCTTTTCTTCTCAATATACAAATGAAATGAATTTTAAAAAAATTGATGAAGAACTAATTCATGAAGAAGATAATATTAATATAGATGATTATTTATGTTTTTCAAGTGATGATGAAAATAATTTAGAAGATAAACTGAATATTAAAAAGAAAAAAAATAAATACACAGGTCAAAAGGCAAAATTAATTAAATCTATGAAAGATATGGCACAAGTCTCTTCGTAAACATAATTTATATTTTGATATTTTATTAATCATATAGTTCATGTATTTTAATTATATAATTTTTATGTTATATTTTTTATGTTATATTTTTTATGTTATATTTTTTATGTTATATTTTTTATATTATAATTTTTATTCTAACAAAAAAATAAAATTTGATTTTTTAATACTAACTTATTTAAAATAGAAACACTATTTAAATACATATCAACAAAAACATTGAACTTTATTAAACATGTTAAGTGTAAATTATATATCTAATTTTTTACAAGAAAAACAAGATAAGATTTCTTATAATGATTTCCAGAATATTTTAGATATTCAAAAAGATGATGATTATTTTCAACACATTAAAAAAGAAAAACCATCCTTATCTATGAATGATCATTCACCATTCATTATAAACACAAATAATCAAAAGAACCCGCTTTTTTATTTTTTTGGTGAAAATGTTAATAATTATTCTATTTTTAAAAAAGTAGAAAATAAAAATGAATTATTTACATTTTTAAATAGTATTTTCCATATTGGAAACGAGTATTATTCCCTTGAGTCTTTTCAAACAAAGAAATCTATTATGAAAACATTGATTAAAAAAATGGACGATGATATTATTAAAAAAGATCTATATTTTGCTTATAATTATGATAAAAATAGAAAGTTTAATAAAGAAAAAATTATGAAAACTTTACAAGAATTGTATAGATTCAAAGTAGATCGAGAAACTATTGCGTTATTTAAACAATATGTAGCTGATTATTTAGGAATTAATATTTTTATAATTGGTATCATTAATAATAAAATTGATTTTGATAATCGTGAATATTATTTATGCCATAAATATGGAATACATTTTAATCCTTTTGTACAGTCTTTTTTCTTAATTAACCAAGATAATATTTACTATCCATTATTACAGTATGTGTTAAAAGAGAAACAAAATCATAGTTTCTCATATGATCAGATGCAACCTTATTTAAATAAGATTCTTACTTTTTATACTATTTCTATTGAAGAAGAAAAAAATGAAGAATTACCAATTGGTACAAATGAAATTAACACAAATGAAATTAACACAGGATATAATAAAGAATATAAAGATGAATTAGAATCTGACGATGAATCTGAAATTGAAAATAAAAATGAAGAAAATACTGAATCTAAAAATATTGAAAATAAAAATAATAAAAAAGAAGTTATTAAAGAGCATAAGTACCAAGAATCTATGTTATTAAAATTAAAACTAGATGAGTTAAAAACAATAGCTACTGAAAACAGTATAAGTCTTCAAAAAAGTTCACCTATTTCAGGGAAATTAATATTTAAAAAAAAAGCTGAATTAATTGAAGATTTAAAACTTATTTAAAAATAGAATATATAATATAATATTAGTATGGAACTTTCAGAAAAAGTATATCATAAATTAAACTCATTATTTGAAAAATCTAAAAAAAAATCAATTTACGAATTAGAAATTCGATTTTCTTCTCAAAAAATAAATTATCAAATTTACAAAAATATTTTTCAAAAATTAACATTCTCTAAACTAAATAATGGAAAAGAATTAAAATACTCTATGATTAATGATCTAGATATAATATTAAGCTCAAATAATACCAAGTCTCGAATGACTATTTCTGGTTCTGAAAATATAAAGAAATATTGGTTAAATCAAGATTTAAATGATGATGAATATTCTTTTATTGAAAAAGAAAAAATAGATACATATGATGATCCAATGTATGATTTTAGGATATCATTGAATGAAGAATTACCCAAAGAAAAAATTATTAAAAAAAATATGGAATTTTTAAAATCAGCCAATAAACCTAAATATTATCGTTTTAAGAATAGATATCGTATTCATGCAGAAGATGACTCTTTTTTTATTGATTTAACGAATGTGAAATCAGGATATGGACCAAGTTTTCGTGAGTCAAATACATTAGAAAGCGTATCCAAATATGAAATAGAAATTGAAATCAATAATGAAGTCAAAAAAGACACTATAGATGATTTATTATCCTATATTTATTTAATTTTAACAGAATTAGAAGGTAACTCTATATTGTTAAGTAATCAAGTTAAAGATAAAGTTATGCAAGAATATTTTGAATTAGTACAAGTAAAGTATAACCAAAATAAATATTCTAAAAATGATAAAAATAAGTTTATTGCTGCAAGTCCAAAAACAATTCATAAAGAAAATCTAGTTAATTCGACTGATATTAAAAACTTATATAATCACTATGCGGTAACATTAAAAGCAGATGGAGAAAGATATTTATTATTTATAGACAATGAAGGAAAACAATATTTAATTAATAATCAATTTCATGTATTATCAAATGGTCAAATAAATAGCTCTTTTAAAAATTCTTTAATTGAGGGCGAATTAATTGAAACAGATACAGAAAAAATATTTTATGCTTATGATATGCTATTTAGTAAAGGAAATGATATTCGTAAACGATGGTTAAAGGCAATGAAACGCGATCCAGAAGAAAAGCATTTGGGAAGAATCGATTTTTTAAATCAATTTTTGGAAGATAAAAATCATCAAGAATTGGAAAATTATAAAGAATCTAAAAATATCATTCAAATAAAAAAGAAACCCTATGAATATTCACTACGAAATGATGGAAGTGATATTTTTGATAAAATTAAAAATATCTGGAATACTCGTAAATCATTTCCATTTCATGTAGATGGTATGATATTATGCCCAATCATGGAGCATTATCCTCTTCGTGGAGGTACTTGGGATTCTTTATTTAAATGGAAACCTTCTTACCTAAATACAATAGATTTCCTAGTAAAATTTTTAAAAGATAAAAATGGAACAATTATTTCTAGTCCCTATATTCAAAATGAAAAACGTGCTGATAAAATAAAAGAACAAACCTTAAAAATGTATAATACATTAGAATTATACGTTGGAACATCCGAAAATGTATTTAATAAAAATCAAAAACGAATGGTCACAAAAATTAAACCGGCTTTATTTAATCCTTATCATCATAATACAATGGATCTAGATGATAATAATAGTACAAAAGTTTTTATTGATGGTAATGAAAAAATATATTGTATTGATCCACTTACTAATGAAGAAGAAGAATTAATGGATAACACAATTGTAGAATTTGGTTACGATGAACAAGCAGAAAATGGGTTTCACTGGAAACCATATCGTTTCCGAAAAGATAAAACAAATTTATATAAAAGTGGTGAAAATGTATTTGGTAATTTTGATCGTGTTGCCAATGATATTTTTCGATCCATTAAGAATCCAGTGACTGAAGAAATGATTACAACGGGACAAGTTGATATTTCTGAATTAAATCTAAAAGAAAATAAATCTTACTTTTCTCATTTAACAGATGGAAATACAAGTAATAAATTCCGTGAACGTTTACCATATCAAAATTTTCATAATTTTTACATTAAATATCAATTATTTTATTTCACTTCTCCAAAATATTTAAATCAATATACTTCGGGTATGCACGGTCGTATGTTAGATTTATGTTCCGGAAAAGGTGTCGATATAACAAAAATAAAAATAATGGATTATGCTGAAGTTGTTGGATTAGAAGTAGATGGTGAATCAGTCAAATATGCGCAAAATTTTTATAAAACTGTGGCTCGACCCAAGCCTAAGGGATATTATGTACGTTCTGATACAAGCAAACTTATTTTTCCAAATCAGGCATGTGGAATTTCCGAAAGTGATAAAATTTACGTTAAAAAATTTATTCCTGAAAAATATTATTTTGATACAGTTAATTTAATGTTTTGCATACACTACTTTTTCCAAAATGAAATAGCATTACGAACAATTATTCAAAATATATCGGATAATTTAAAAATTGGAGGACATGTTATTGGTACAACATTTGATGGTGAAGCAATTTATAATCAATTAAAGGATAAAAAAGAAATTTTAGGCCATAAAAAGGGCGGTGAACTTATGTGGCGAATTGAAAAGAAATATAAATCTAAAATGGCCTTTAGTGAAAAGCGCCCTAACTTAGGAAAAGAAATTGATGTATTTGTAAAATCAATTGGGGTTGTTCATACTGAATATTTAGTAAATTTTAAATATTTTGATAAAATTATGAGCGATTATGGGTTTGAAAAGGTAATTCAAAAACCGTTCCAAGATTTCTACGATGAATTAATGGAAGGAAAAAATATCATGAATTTAAGTCCAGAAGAATTAAAAAGAAATAAAGAAAAAGTAGAAGCTATGTCTGAAGATGAAAAGCGATTTAGTTTTTTAAGCACTGCTTTTATTTATAAAAAAGTAGAACATGCGTCGGATAAATTATACATACAATTATCCCAATTAATGGAAAAAGAAGATAAAATAAAAGATAAAAATGTATTTGTAATGGATAAGTCAACAGCTGAAATTATTCAAGATGCTGAATTAGATGAAGAAAAATAAATAAAGTTATTATCTTATAAAATAATAGCGTATTAATCTTCTTTCTTTTCATTCTTTCTTTTCTCTAATGCTTTACGATCAGTTTCAATTAATCGAAATGCTTTAACAATAGTATTTTCATATCTTAAACGTTCGGGTAGAAGAGATTGTTCTGTTTTATAATTTTGTATTTCCTGATGATGTTGTTTAATAACTTCATTCCAAAATTTTTTATCTACTAAAGATAAATCTAAATCCATAATTCCTTGATAGCCTTCTATAATTAAATTTGAATTTTTTTGACTCATATTATTATGTAAATAAATATAAAATATAATTAATTATAATTTTTTGGAATTATAATTAATTATAATTTTTTGTAATTATAATTAAATTATTTATAAATTTATTATACTATTAAATTTTTTCAAATTTAAAATCATTTTTATATTTTTATATAAAGATTTTTTTATAATACTATTCATGAACTTTCCATTAGAAGGAATAAATCAAAATTCACCAAATGAATTACGATTAAAAATAATCGATTCATCTAAAAATTTTATTTTTATTCAAAATAATCAATTAATACGTCAAAAAAAAGAAGAAATAGACAAATTAGAAAACATTGATAATTGGGATAAAATGAAAAAAATTGGTAATCCTTATGAATTAATTTATACAAGTTATAATAAAAAACGTAAAAACGACAGTATTAGTTCTTATATTCCTATTAGTCGTTCTTATTTTAAACTTTGGGAAATTTTTTATAATTTTGATCTATTCAAACATTTTCAAAATGACCAGCCATTTATTTTTTCCCACCTTGCCGAAGGTCCGGGTGGATTTATGGAAGCATCTTATAATTATATGAAAAAAAATAATAATAATAATAATAACTATTATTATGGTATTACGCTAAAACCTCATAATGAATATGTTCCAGACTGGAATAAAATAAAAAAAATTTTTGATAATGATAAAAAAGTACAAATTGACTATGGTAATCTATACATTTATGAAGATGTATTAAAATATGTAAAAAAATTTGAAGAAGAAAAAGCTCATTTTGTTACAGCTGATGGTGGTTTTGATTATTCAAATGATTTTAACGGGCAAGAATTAAACTCTTGTCAAATTATTTACAGTGAAATTGTTATTGCTTTAAACGTACTTCGTAAAAATGGATGCTTTGTGATAAAAGTTTTTGACTTATTTAGTATTACTTCTTGTCAATTTTTAGCTATTTTAACTGCACATTTCCGTATAGTCAATATATATAAGCCAGAAACAAGTCGTCCTGCAAATTCAGAAAAATATTTAGTATGTCAAGATTTTTTAGATAATATTAGTAGTGAACAAAAATATAATTATTTATTAATCATTAAACTTTGGAATGAATTACAAAATAAACTAGAAATAAAAAATAGTTCTTTTATTTTCCAATCAATGAATGTAAATAGTCAACTAATTCATTTAATCGCAGAATATAATGAATTATATGTAAAAAAACAACTACATTATTTAAATAATACTATTAAGCTTACACAAAATAAGCCTTCTAAAGAAGAATATTATCAAATTATTAAAAATCAAGTAGCAACAGCAATTAAATGGTGTCAAAAATATCAAGTTTCAATAAATACGAATAGTATATATTATAAAAAAAATTATTAATAACCAATTTTCTGTTTTTCTTCTTCGGAAAGAAATTTATTAAATTCCAAAAATTGTTTAATTATATTTTCTTTATTATTATGAAAAATATCAACTAAAATATTTTTCACAACTTCCTTTGTAATATGATTTTTATTTTTATTAAAATCATTATATTTCTCTTCAAGTGTATCTTTATGTTTATCTAAATCACAATTAATATAATCATTATTTTTAATTTCATTATAAAAAGTATTAAGATGATCGTATAATTTATACATCATCTTAATAATAATTTCATCAGATGCCATATTAATAAATTTATCATCTTGAAAAACTAAACCTGAATCATTATCATCATCAAATAATACATTTTTATTTTTATCATTTTTTAAAATTTCTTCCATTGTATTGGAATATTTATTATCTGATAAAAATAAAAGTAATTTCTTTTGATGATCAATATTAGATAAATCCCATTCTTGATCAAATGGAATCATATAAAATTTTTGTTTATTTTCTTCATTATTATAAACATTAATGGATATATTATTAATTTGTTGATTATTAAACATTTGGTTCATTGTATTATTCACGGTTGCATGATGATTATCTTCTTGATCATTTGAAGAATATTCGCTAAATTCTTGATTATTTTTAAAATGTAAATATTCTTTAGAACTATTAAACTCTTTTGAATTTAAATATTCATTGAATGAATGAACACATGAATTAGAATTCAGATTCTTGATAGAATCTTTTTTTTTAGATATCTGAAATTTGTGTTCTTTAAAATCATCGATATACTTTTGTTTTTTATTACATTTATTCTGAATATGTCGTATTAATTCATATTTTCGATAAAATATTCGCTTACAATATAAACAATCGACAATATTATTTTTTTTAATAAATCCTATATAATCTTGATCATTTTCAAAAATAAGATTTATATTTTCATCATTTATTTCTTCTTTCATTTTATTTAAATTATCTTTATCATTCCATTCTATAAATTCATGTTTTTTTTGAATTTCTTTATCATCTTTTTGAATTAATATAGAATCATCTAGCATAAGAGCTTGTTCTTTATTTTCTAGTTTAAGGAATTGACTTTGTTGATTTATTTTTTCTAATTTATTTTGTAATTTATTATGAACTTGATTAAAATTTAATACTTCATTTTTAGGGAAAGAATCTTTGTTTAAAGTATCTATTTTTTCTTTATAAGATTGATGATTATAATCATCATTAGTAGAACACTTGTCCAAC
>Ga0233451_10005133_pt1 | contig 10735 bp, 7 predicted proteins | sample 011ome_29_FD_183052 | JGI IMG/M metagenome (GOLD analysis project Ga0233451, IMG submission 183052) | Coastal salt marsh microbial communities from the Groves Creek Marsh, Skidaway Island, Georgia - 011504CT (spades assembly) | ecosystem: Environmental > Aquatic > Marine > Intertidal zone > Salt...
ACCGTAAAGTTGGCATTCTGCATATTAATAACGCCATTCATGTTATTAAAGGCGGGCCATAAACCTTGTGCAGGTGATGTGGAGGGCACCGGGCTAAAGGTTGCGCCAACGATAGGTAGATTGAGCGTGAATTCTCCGGAGCCTGCTTTTGGGAAAGGCACCTCATTAGGGTCACCTTTAATATGGAGATTCCCCTTTTTAATTACTCCTGCATCAAAGGCTTTTCTTAAATAGGTTTTGACTTCGCTTCCCATGCTAACTGGCAAATATCTATAGGCAGTCTGTAGATTTGCTTGTGCAAAGTCCATATCCAGTGTCATGAAGTCTGGCTTATTAACTTCGCCAATGATGTAGTTCAGATTGAGTGTTGTCGAAATCTCAGGATTACTCAGTGCTAACTGCTTTGTATTAATAACCCAGTTACCTTTTTGTTTTGACCAGGAAATTTGACCATTAGCTTTATCTAGTTTTATTTTTGGATCCACCAATAGATCATTTATCTCCACTCCTAAATTATTGGATTGGATGGTGAAGCTTCCTTTGGTTTGGTCTGCAGCCAGAAATCCTGACAGATTTGATACAGAGGGCATAGATTTGTTGATGCCGATAAAACTAACATCGATCAGTTTTGCGCTCACATTAAAGCCTAGTTTGCTTGATTTAAACCAGCCACCGGGAATATTCAGCGCTGATAAAGGCGATTTGCTCTCAGACCAAGAGATATCTAAATCTTGCAGCTCTCCATCAGCTTTAGAGGCTTTAATCCATTGCTGGACTTTTTTAGAGAGTGGAAGATTAAGGGCAAATAAAGCAATATCCTCAACGGAAATCTTGGGGGATGAAAAGCCAAACTCTTTAATTTCTTCATCGCCTGCCGGCGGTCTCCATCGGAAAGTCATGGGGCTTAAATTCTCTAAGGAAGTTGATTTTGGGCTTTCGGTATCACGCCATGCAAATGTCTTGGTAGTGATAGAGATCATTCCGTTATCAGTTTCCTGAGTCAGGTTTGTTTCTAATCGCCCAAGAGCAATTGCATCCTCATTCTTAGATAGTTGAATTGTTAAATCATCGGCTGCAAGATAAATTTCTCCACCATCAGGCTTGCCGTTATCAATTTTTAATTTCCCCTTTGAGCTGAGTGCGCCCTCTAGAGTATTTAGTGGGAGGGAAAATTCATTCGCAATCTGACCGAGCTGAAGGGTATTTAAATTCCAGGAGATGGTTCCAATCCAATCGCGCCAATTGCCTGCTTGGCCGCCTATGTGATGGACTAAATCAATATCCAGTAGGAGGGGGCCCTTGGTCCAGGGAGTTGTTGCGCTGATTGAGCCTATGTGGCTGCGAATGCCGTTACTGAGAGTAAGACTTTGTATCTCTATCGCAGTAGACGGCTTCTTTTTGAGTTGGTCCTCCCAAAATAATTTGACATCCTTTACTCGAATTTCGTTTTGAGAAAAAAGCCAATTCTCTGCAGAGTAATCATTCGTCTTGCCATCAATCGAGATGCCTGCAACACTAATAGCGCCCTTGCTATTCCGTTGTGCATAAATTTCAGCGCCTTCAAAAGTGAGTTCTTGAAAAAATGGTGCGAGATGATAAAAGGAAGCCCAACTTAACTGTCCGTTTATCTTTTGTATAAATAAAAGAGGTTTTGTTTTTTCTGGGGCGTTAAAGCGCAAGCCTTCGATTTCAAAATCAGGCCTAATTCCCGTCCATGAAACATGCAGTGAGTCCATCGATACATCAGCGCCAATTCGCGCGCTGATGAGTTTTTCAACTGAGGCCTTGGACTTCTCGATTTGCGGCCAAAGAATAAAACGCACTCCCACATGCACCAGTACAGAAAGGGCCAGAATTACGCCCCCCAAAATCAAGGCACGCTTACGCCAAGTTCGACTCGAACCTTGAGGACGTTTAGCAAGCGCGCTCTTAAGGCGAGGCGGAATAATGTTTTGCAGCATGACCCCTATTATCCGTCAGCCTTAGCTTCATCGCCAAGCTTATGGCAGGGGAATTCAAGGTCGGATTAAGATGGGGGGATGGATGATTTTTCCCAACAAATCGATTTTTTGCAGCGGCATTCGACTTATGCGCGACGTTGGCTAAGTGCGCGCCCCGAATGGGTTGAGTGGCTTGCCATTCAGGGGCAAAAAAAGGTTGATTTGCAAGGTATTAGGAATTTACTGGACGAGTGCCAGGCAATTTCTGCATCAAACGAGCAGGATGAGGCTGAGTGGATGGCCAATTTGCGCTTGGCAAGGCAGCGCTTAATGTTATGGGTGGCATTTCGGGATCTAAATGGTTTGGCTGATTTGGATGAGGTCACCCACGCACTAAGTCATTTTGCCGAATTAGCGGTTTCCGCTTCGATTGCATTTATTCGAGAAGATCTCAAAAATCGTTTTGGTTTGCCTTGGAGTAATACGACCCAATCTGAAATGCCTCTCATGGTTGTTGGTATGGGTAAATTGGGTGGTCTTGAGTTAAATCTCTCTTCAGATATCGATCTCATATTTTTGTATGAGCATGAGGGTGAGACTGCTGGTGGCCCTAAGAGCTTGTCTAATCACGAGTGGTTTTCTCGAATGGGTAAGCGCTTAATCAAGTTACTTGCTGAGCACGATGCCAACGGTTTTGTATTCCGTGTAGATATGCGCCTTCGTCCTAATGGCGATTCAGGGCCTTTGGTATGTAGTTTAGACATGTTAGAGGAATACCTTTTGGTGCAGGGTAGAGAGTGGGAGCGCTATGCCTGGATTAAAGGTAGGTTGATTGCGCCACTACCAGGGTCTCCAGACTTTGCTCATTGTCAAAAAGAACTTGATCAGCTGATTCGCCCCTTTGTATATCGCAGGCATTTGGATTACGGCGTTATTGCCTCTATTCGTGATCTGCATGCACAAATACAGGCCGAAGCTGAAAAAAGATCCTCGGGTCATCAAGGGCGTTCACGTGATATTAAGTTGGGTCGCGGCGGCATACGAGAGATTGAGTTTTTAGCGCAAATGTTCCAGTTGATGAGGGGGGGCACGGATCCTCGCTTTAGAGTGCGCCCTAGCTTAGAAGTGTTAGAGCTCATTAAGCATTGCAATATCCTACCCGCTCATGAAGTGGAGTCATTACAAGCTGCTTATATTTTCCTAAGACGTTTAGAGCATCGCATACAGGTTTGGGATGATCAGCAAACGCATTACCTGCCAGATGATGAAAGTGCGCGTGCGCGCTTGGCGATTTCGATGCAAGGTCAAGATGCCCAGGCGGGTGATCTTATGGCTGAATTGGAACAACACCAAAATCATGTTGCACACTTATTCGAAAAAGCCTTCTTGTTGGACGATGGTGCGCGCCTTGAAATAGCGCCCTTAGCTATTGGCTGGGTTCCTGATCAAGCATTCTTCCCTGGCTCTTGTGCGCGCTGGCAGGCTTGGGTAGATAGCCCAAAGCAAAAGTTATTACCTGAAAAAAGCCGTTTAATTTTTGATAACTTAATGTGTAAAGCCGCAGAAAGTTTGCAAAATGATGGCTCTAATTCAGCTCATGCAGATCAAACACTATTACGTTTTTTTGACTTGCTTGAGGCGATTGCTAGGCGCAGTGCATATCTTTCTATTTTGGCCGAGTATCCCAGAGCACTGTCAAATGTATTGGATTTGCTCAAGGCCTCTCAATGGGGAGCTCAATATTTAACGCGCCACCCCCATTTACTCGATTACTTATTGAATTCTCAGGCTGAAAGAGCATTAATTGAGGATCCGGAAAAATATTGGGGTGATGTGAGATCTAATCTCAATATGCAGCTTGATGATGTGATGTCTGATGGTGATGGCTCTGAGCAGGCAATGGATATTTTGCGAGTGACTCATCACAATGAAACGTTCATTACGCTATTGACGGATCTCGGAATTGGCGTGCAACAAGCGTTGCCGGTAGAGCAGGTAAGCGATCATTTATCTGCGCTGGCAGACTTGATTCTGCAAACTACCTTTGAGCGAGTATGGCCAAGCGTGCTTAAGAAGTTTGAGTTACCTGCCGATACAAATCCACCTTTTGCTGTTATTTCTTATGGCAAGTTGGGTGGTAAAGAGTTGGGCTACGCATCTGATTTAGACATTATCTTTTTATATCAGGCAGATGAGGCTGATTACGCTGCCCAAGAAATTTATGCCCTGTTAGCAAAGAGAATGATTAACTGGCTTACAGCATTTACTTCTACCGGCAGTCTATTTGAAATTGATACTCGTTTGCGTCCCAATGGATCAGCTGGATTCTTGGTGACCAATGCGGAGGCTTTTAGGAAGTATCAGCTTCGTGAGGGTGACAATGCCGCTTGGGTTTGGGAGCATCAGGCTCTCACGCGTGCGCGCTTCTCAGCGGGTAATTCGCTGGTGGGCTCATTCTTTGATTCGGTTCGTTCTGAAGTGTTAAGCCAACAAAGAAACATTGAGCAACTCCGCTCTGAAATTTTAGAGATGCGTCGTAAAGTCCATGCAGGTCACCCTAACGCCAACCCAGAATTTGACTTAAAGCACGATGCTGGCGGCATGGTAGATATTGAGTTCATAGTCCAATTCTTGGTGCTTGCTTATGCTCATCAGCATCCAAAATTGATCGGCAATCTCGGTAATATTGCTTTGTTACAGATTGCTGGTGAGATTGGTTTGATTGCTGCTGAGGCGGCGCAATCCGTTGGCGATGCTTATCGCTTATTAAGGGCGCGCCAACATCGATTACGTTTAGACGGAGCTGAAAAAACTCGGGTCGATTTAGACCAAGAGCCTGAGTTCATTGCTGCTAGGGATGCAGTTCAAGCACTTTGGCTAGAAATATTTAAAGCGCCCTCTAGTTTGAACTAGAGCACCTTGTTGCTTAAGATCGTTACTTTAGTTTTGCTCTAGTAATTCGCGAGCATGGCGACGAGTGGTATCAGTAATGGTGGCGCCGCCAAGCATTCTGGCTACTTCTTCGACTCGCTCAGTTCTGCCAAGGACTTGCACTTGCGAAACGGTCTTCTCACCGCTTTGCGATTTGCTAATCTTAAAGTGATGATTACCTTGCGCAGCTACCTGAGGTAAATGGGTTACGCATAAGATCTGATGGGACTGGCCTAATTGATGCAATAGCTTACCTACGGTTTCAGCGACAGCTCCGCCAATGCCAGCATCGACCTCGTCAAATATGAGGGTCGGCGTGAATGAGGCTTTGCTGGTAATGACGCTGATAGCTAGGCTGATGCGCGCTAATTCACCGCCGGAGGCAACTTTTGCGAGTGAGCGAGGGGTGCTGCCGGCATGACCAGCTACTAGGAATTCAATTTGCTCCAAGCCGTGCGATCCACCTTCGTTTAGCGGCACCAGAGCAATCTCCAGGCGACCGCCTGCCATAGATAAATCTTGCATAGCGCTAGTCACTAATTCACCCAGTTCTTTTGCAGCCTTACTACGTTTTTGTGTGAGTTGTTTTGCTAGCTTTAAGTAGGTGGCCTCTTCCCGCTTAACCTGCTCGCGAAGCGCTTCAATATTTTGTGAGGCTGTTAGGGCATCTAGTCGCTCTGCTGTCTCGAGCAGAAGCTTTGGCAGCTCATCAGTTTCAGCGCGATATTTACGAGCGGCACTATGCAATGCTTGCATACGTTCTTCAACTTGCGCAAGACGAGCTGGGTCCAAATCTATTTTTTGTAAGTAGCGATTGAGTCCATGAATCGCTTCGTCCAGCTGAATGCTTGCTGACTCTAGCGATTGACTAATGTCGCTAAGGCTGGGGTCATGCTCAGCAAGCGCACTGATATTTACGCATACTTTAGACAGGGTGGATTCCAGTGAATTATCAGCGTCACTCAAAATATCAACTGCCTCTTGGCAGCCGCCAATCAGCTTTGCGCCATTGGCTAAACGAGCATGTTCACTTTGAATGTTCGCCCATTCCCCTTCCTGTGGGGAAAGGTCGGTGAGTTCATCTAACTGCCACTGAAGGCGCTCGCGTTCACGCTCCACATCTTGACCAGCGTTTTCTGCTTGTTCAAGGCGACGACGTGAATCTGCAAGTGTTTTGAATGCTGTTGCTACTTCACTGGCAAGCGGAAGTAATCCAGCATGACTATCGAGGAGCTCTCGTTGAGCGCCTCCCTTTAGCAAAAGTTGGTGCGCATGTTGACCATGAATATCTACTAATTGATCGCCTGCTTCACGCAATTGCGTTAAGGTGGCAACGCTGCCATTAATAAAAGCACGGCTGCGACCATTGGCCTCCACCGTTCTTTTGAGTACCAAGCTTTGTCCGTCATCCTCCAGAGGAAAGCCTTGCTCATCAAGCCATTTACTCAACTCTTTAGACTGATTTGGCTCAATGCGAAAGAGGGCGGAGATTTCTGCTCGGTTACAGCCTTCACGAATTTGGCTGCTATCAGCGCGCTCACCCAAGGCTAAGCTAAGGGCATCTAGGAGGATGGATTTACCGGCGCCAGTCTCACCTGTCAGCACGGTAAACCCGCTAGTGAGATCTAACTCTAGTTGATCAACAATGACAAAGTCACGAAGTGAGATGGTTTGAAGCATGTATTAGCGTAGCAAAAAACTCGACATCAGAATGTCGATGGGTACTCATTCCAGTGCAGCTTCTCACGCAAGGTTTTGTAGTCGCTATGACTGCGTGGGTGCAACAGGGTAATTGTTTTTTCAGACTGACGAACTTCAATCTTGTCACCTGTTTGTAAATCAGTTTGTGATTGCATATCGAAGTTGACAATGACTTCTCGACCGTCAACCACTTCAATAATGGTGACAGAATCTTCTGGCAGCACGATTGGACGATTCGAAAGTGAGTGAGGCGCAATTGGCGCTAGCAAGATGCCGGCTACACGGGGATGCAAGATGGGTCCACCTGCTGAGAGGGCGTAAGCCGTTGAGCCAGTTGGGGTCGACACGATCAAACCATCAGATCGTTGGTTGTACATGAATGAACCATTAACATGAACCGCCAATTCCACCATCCCAGAAATTCCAGAGCGATTTACGACCACATCATTTAGCGCTAATGCGCGATTGATTTCTTTGCCCTTGCGCAACACAACGGCATCAAGTAATGTACGAGTATCGGCTTCGTATTCGCCAGCAATGATTTTTGGAAGGGTATCCTGCACCGACTGAATGGGGATATCAGTCATATAACCCAGGCGTCCCATATTGATGCCTACTAGCGGCACATTGCTTCCTGCCAGTTGACGACCAATTCCTAGCATTGTGCCGTCGCCCCCGAGGACTACGACCAAATCAATTGCGCCGGCAAAGTCTTCTGCGGTCTTGGTGGGGAATTCTTTTAAACCCAAATGTTGGGCTGTGGCTGCCTCTAAAAAGACCTCGCAACCCAGGCTCTTGACCAACTTAGCCAGGTCCTTCAGGTGCTCATCAATGCCGTCAGCATGGAATTTGCCGACAAGCGCAACCCGGCTAAATGCCTTCTTGGTGGAATTTGGGGATGGGCTTAACATATAACGATTAAACCATAGGCATAAAATCCCTTCCACCATGGATGAACGTTCCCGCGCCCTACTCAAAACCCTCATCGAGCGCTATATCGAGGAGGGTCAGCCTATTGGCTCCCGCACTCTGTCTAGATACTCGGGTTTAGACCTGTCGGCAGCCACCATCCGCAATGTCATGGCGGACTTGGAGGATATGGGTTTAGTGACTAGTCCCCACACCTCTGCTGGCCGCATCCCTACCCCACGAGGCTATCGCTTGTTCGTTGACACCATGGTGACAGTCCGTCCTTTGGAGGAGATAGCAGCTCGAGAGGTGGAAAAAGGCCTTTTGCCGGACTCCCCGCAACGCGTTTTGACCTCTGCCGCTCAGATTTTGTCGAACTTGACTCATTTCGCTGGGGTGGTGATGACGCCGAAGCGCGCCCAGGTTTTTAAGCACATTGAGTTTTTGCGCTTAGGCGAAGGCAAGATCTTATTAATTATGGTGACCCCAGAAGGGGATGTGCAAAACCGCATCTTGCCGACGACTCAAGATTACACGCCAAGTCAACTCATTGAGGCAGGCAACTTTATCAATACCCATTTTGCGGGTAAAAGTTTTGATCAAGTGCGCCTACATCTGAAATCCGACTTAGACAATTTACGTACAGATATTTCTGGGTTGATGGCTTTGGCTTTGCAAAGCGGTGTTGCCGATTACGACATGAGTCGTGGCGACATGGTTTTATCTGGTGAACGTCGCTTGCTGAATGTTGGCGATTTAAGTTCTAACTTAGATAAGTTGCGCAAGATGTTTGATATGTTGGAACAAAAATCAGTCCTAATGCAATTGCTTGATGTATCGAGCCACGCTGATGGCATTCAGATTTTTATTGGCGGTGAGAGTGACTTATTACCTTATGAAGATCTGGCTGTAATCAGCGCCCCATATAGTGTTGATGGGCAGATAGTAGGTACGCTTGGCGTCATTGGGCCAACTCGTATGGCTTATGACAGAGTGATTCCAATTGTCGATATCACCTCAAAATTATTGTCCGGGGCGCTGAGTTCCTAATCCTCGATCTATACCTATTAATTAACAAGAGACAAACTATCTTGAATCCGAACCCGCATCTACGTGCCTCCAAAACAGCAGTCTTAGTACTGAACTTGGGCACGCCCTCAGCGCCAACATCAAAAGCAGTGCGTGCTTATTTAAAAGAATTTCTTTCTGATCCGCGAGTCGTAGAAATTCCACGCATTATTTGGTGGTGCATTTTGAATGGCATCATTTTGCCAATTCGCAGTAGTGCCTCTGCAAAAAAATATGCCTCTATCTGGTTGCCAAAATTAGGCTCTCCTTTAATGCACTACTCACGTCTTCAGGCGAAAGAGCTCGGTGATAAATTTGCGAATGAGGGCCATACAGTGTTGGTGGATTTGGCGATGCGTTATGGACAACCCTCTACCCAGTCTGCCCTCGAGGGCCTGAAGGCACAAGGCATGGAGCGTTTATTGGTACTGCCTTTGTATCCTCAGTACTCTGCCACCACTACAGCATCCAGCTTTGATGAAGTCTTTCGTGTTTTGAGTACTTGGCGCGATCAGCCTGAATTGCGCTTGGTAAAGCACTATCACGATAACCCTGCTTATATTGCTGCACTTCGCGATCAAGTTTTAAGTAGCTGGGATAAAGATGGGCGACCAGACTTTGCTAAGGGTGACCGCTTTGTGATGTCGTTTCATGGATTGCCAAAACGCAACTTGATGAAAGGTGACCCCTACCACTGCGAGTGTTTAAAAACAGGACGTTTGCTTGGTGAGTCTCTTGGTTTGGAGCCGGGTCAATACCTTGTTACATTCCAATCACGCTTTGGTAAAGCAGAGTGGTTAAAGCCATATACAGCCCCAACGATTGAAAAGCTGGCTAAAGAAGGTTGTCAGCGGATTGATATTTTTTGTCCAGGATTTCCGGCCGACTGCTTAGAAACGCTGGAAGAAATTGCCATGGAGGCTCGCGAAACCTTCTTGGAGCATGGTGGCAAAGACTATCGTTATATTCCATGCCTTAACAGCAACCCTAAGTGGATTGAGGCTCTGAGCGATATTGCTCATCATCATTTACAGGGCTGGTCTTTGGGGACGGAGTCTGAGGCTGAATTAGCTAAGCGCGCTGAAAGAGCTGAGTTGGCTGAAAAAGCGAAGACTTGAAATTGAATTAATTGCCCTCATATTACAAAGTAATAGCCATCTTTAGAGAAAAGTAAAATAGCGTCTATGACACAAGAAAATCAAAACCCATCCCCAGAGCAAGAGAATCTTGCGGCAGATCCGGCCACTGAAGCTGCAGCAGAAACGCCAGCTGTAAAAACCCCAGAACAAGAAATTGCTGAACTCAATCAAAAGATTGGCGAGTTACAAGATAATTTTTTACGCGCAAAAGCTGAGGGTGAAAACATTCGCCGCCGTGCTGTTGAAGATATTGCTAAGGCGCATAAATTTGCGATTGAAAGTTTTGCCGAGCATTTGGTGCCAGTGACAGATAGTCTCTATGCAGCATTGAGTACTGATGCGGTGGATGCCAAAGCATTTAAAGAGGGATTAGAAATTACCCTCAAGCAATTGCTCTCCGCATTTGAGAAGGGTCGCATGACGGAAATTAACCCTGCGGTTGGGGATAAATTTGACCCCCATCATCATCAGGCGATCGCTTCGGTGCCATCAGAGCAAGAACCTAATACCGTGGTTTCAGTGCTGCAGCGTGGCTATACCGTGGCAGATCGGGTCCTCAGACCTGCTTTGGTAACGGTTAGCGCCCCCAAATAAAGAGAAAATCGGGGTAAAACCCCAAAAAAGGCATAAAAAAGGCAGATTTCTGCCTTTTTTGCTATTTAACCCCTTGAAATCCCTTTTTTAGACCCCATTTACTGGGTATCGAAATATTCATTAGTACAACAAACAATTTAATTTTTTGGAGCAATTATGGGAAAGATTATCGGTATCGACTTAGGAACCACGAATTCATGTGTTTCAGTCGTTGAAAACAATGCACCTAAAGTTGTCGAGAATGCCGAAGGCGCTCGCACAACTCCATCCATCATCGCTTACGTTGAAGATGGCGAAGTATTGGTTGGCGCGCCTGCAAAACGTCAATCAGTGACGAATCCTAAAAACACCATCTACGCAGTGAAGCGTTTGATGGGTCGTAAATTTACAGATCCTGAAGTGCAAAAAGATATTGGCTTGATGCCTTATTCAATTATTGCCGCTGAACGGTGA
>Ga0233451_10005136_pt1 | contig 10731 bp, 9 predicted proteins | sample 011ome_29_FD_183052 | JGI IMG/M metagenome (GOLD analysis project Ga0233451, IMG submission 183052) | Coastal salt marsh microbial communities from the Groves Creek Marsh, Skidaway Island, Georgia - 011504CT (spades assembly) | ecosystem: Environmental > Aquatic > Marine > Intertidal zone > Salt...
TTTCAAAAAGAAAGTTCGTAAAGAGATGCTTGAAGGCGGTCGACCTGCTGAGTGTAGTTATTGCTGGAATGTTGAAGACTTAGGCGAAGATCAAATCTCAGACAGAATGCTTAGATCATCTGAGCCATGGGCATTACCACTCATTCAAGAAACAAAAGAGATTGATTGGCAAGCAGATGTCTATCCTCGTTATCTTGAGCTTAACTTTAGTAATAGATGTCAGTTAAAATGTAGCTATTGTGCGCCAATGGCAAGTTCTAGTTGGTTACAAGAAACAAAGAAGTGGGGAAACTGGCCTTTAGAAAATCATATCAATGTCAGACAATATGATAATGCTTCATTTGAAAATGAAGGCTCTATTTATGGCGAAGAAGATACTAATCCCTATATTAAGATTTTCTGGGAATGGTTTCCTGATGCATATCCACATCTACATACATTAAGATTTACTGGCGGTGAACCTTTGCTCAGTCCAAACGTATTTAAAGTTCTTGATTATGTTGGTGCTAATCCTAAGCCAGATTTAGAGTTTGCAGTAAACAGTAATATGATGATTCCTGAGAGAAACATTATTCGTTTTATTTCTACTGCAAATGATTTAATTTCTAACAAAAAGATTAAAGGGTATTCTCTTTTTACAAGCGTAGATACTTGGGGTAAACAAGCAGAGTGGATTCGCAATGGACTCAACATCGAAACATACGAAAGCAATCTACACTACTACATGGAAAATTCTGAATCAAAGTATTTCAGTTTTATGGTCACGTTCTGCTTGCTTGCAATACCAAACTTTACTGAATTCTTAGATAAAGTATTAGAGTTCAGAGAGAAGTATAACGTAGATGATTCATATCAACGAGTAAATTTTGATACTCCATATACAGTTGAGCCTCCTCATCTTACTGCTCGAATTGCTGATGATTGGATGATTGATAGACTTGAATATACGTGTAACTATTTAAAAGAAAGAGTAGACGATAATGATATAAAGATGTTCTCTTCAGTAGAACACAAAAAACTGCTTCGTGTACTAGAATGGGTAAAACAAAACAGATATGAAGGACAAGAGCTTGCTGTAAACAGAAGAGACTTTGCCAAGTTTGTAGATGAACATGATCGTAGAAGGGGCACTGACTTTCACGCAGCATTTCCTGAATTAAAAAATTTCTATCAGATGTGTAAGGATTCTTAATTTTGACAACTTTTAGCAAAGACAAAGACAACAAAGCATTTTGCATTTTGCCTTTCGTACATACACATTTAAATACAGAAGGTGATGTTTTTCCTTGTTGTATTAGTTGGGATCCTCAAAGAACTACGCAAATAGGATTTCTAAAAGATAATACACTTGAAGAACTTTTTAATAGCGACAAGATGAAACAGTTGCGTCTTGATTTGGCAGCAGGAAAAAGAAGACCTGATTTCTGTGATGCATGTTATAAAAGAGAAGACAACGGATTCGTCAGTGCTAGACATGGAAACAATCTTGATTATGTAGATGTCGAGGACGAGATTGTTGCCAGCATGCATAAAGATGGATACTTAGAGCCAAACATAAAAAGTTGGGATATAAGATTTAGCAATCTTTGTAATTTAAAATGTAGAACCTGTGGAAGTGTTTATAGTACTACTTGGGCACAAGAAGATGCTGTATTTAATGAATATTCTGAATATAAACAAATACAATCTATACCCGATGGCGCACCAGATCCATTAGAAAATCAATATGATAATGTTGATAAAATTTATTTTGCAGGCGGTGAGCCTCTTATTATGCCAGAACATTTTCGTGTTTTGCAAAAAATTATTGATAGTGGCCGAGCACATAAAGTGAAGTTATTGTATAATACCAATATGACCAAATTGAATTATAATAGGCATGATTTGATAGAATACTGGAAACAGTTTAAAATAGTAGTATTAGGCGCAAGCATTGATGCAATAGGAGAAAGAGCCAACTATATTAGAAATGGAGTAAAATGGTCGAATATTGAAAAAAATCTTAAAACGCTGTCTGAGGCAATTAAGACACATGATAATATAAACATACATATGGCTCCTACTGTAAGTATTTTAAATGTTCATTCATTGACAGACACACATAGATATTTTGTTGAGCAAGGATATATTCCAAGTACGTCAGCAATTGTATTAAATATGTTGTTAGGTCCTAGTTATTATGAAATTAAAAATCTTCCAAGTATTCTTAAAGAAGAAGTTAAAGAAAAAGTTAAAAATCATTTGGCTTGGTTAGAAGAACAAAACACGCAACAACATGTTATGGAAAGTTTTGAGAGCATCTTGACGTACATCGATAATGAGTCATCGGAAACTGAAGCAATCAAGTTTGTAAATGAAACTCATAGAATAGACAAGAGAAGAAATCAATCTTTTCCTGACACCTTTCCTGAATATGCAGAATGGTGGTATTCTTTAAATAACTCTATAATAAGTGTATCAAACATATGACAGATAAAATAGAAGACCCATCAAAAACTTTTTGTGTTATGCCATGGATACACTTGCATGCATGGCCAGAAGGCAAAGCAATGCTTTGTTGTAAAGCGCATGGAGGAAAAAATGGAGGAGAAGTTGGAGACTTTTCAGTAAATACCTATAAAGAAATTATGAATAGCGATAAGATGAAAGAAATTCGTCTTGATATGCTAGAAGGAAAAACAGTAGAGCAGTGTATTGCATGCACAAATGATGAAAAGCTAGACAAACGAAGTTTTAGACAAGATATGAATGATTCATATCGAAAGTTAATTCCAGAACTTATTGCATCAGACAGCACATTATCTAATGGCAGTCTTACAGATCCTAAGATGTATTACATGGATTTTCGTTTCAGTAATTTATGCAATCTTGGATGCCAAACTTGTGGCAGTCCCCTCAGTAGTACTATTGCTAATAATCGTGCAAACAATGAAAGAGAATTCAAAATGCTATCAGATAAAAATGTTCTATCTGATAGAGGAACTATAACATCATTTGTTTATGCTCGTCCAGATTTTTTTGAAATTGATGTTTTGCCATACATAGAAGATGTAACTAATTTTTACTTTGCTGGTGGTGAGCCTCTAATGCATCAAGAGCATTTTGATATATTAAAATATATGAATGAAAATAAATTATATGACAAACACATCACATATAGCACCAATCTGTCTTTGCTGAAATGGAAAGGAACAGATTTTCTTGAGATATGGAAAAATTTTGATAACATCTTGTTTTATTGTAGTATAGATGGTGATAATGAAAGACTAGAATATATAAGAGAATTTTCAAAGCATAAAGTTATTTTTAGCAACTTAAAAAAATTAATACAGCTAAAAAAAGAAAATCCTCTTAAGAGATTTAACATATGTATTTGCTATACTCATAGCATTTACAACTGCTATTATACAAAAGAGTTCTTTTCTGCATTAATTGAGGAAGGCGTATTAGAAGACTTGGATCATATAGAGTTTAATTACTCATATGGAGAGAGGAATCATCCTGCTATTTTGCCAAATTTTGCAAAAAAAGAATTGATAGAAAAAAGAAAGCAAGATAGAGAATCAGATGAACTAAAAAAAGCATTTTCTCTTTTTCCTAATATGCAGCATTATTATGATAGCATTGATGATATCTTGTATGAAGATATGCCTTCGAATGAGTTTGATAGATTGGTTAAAAATGATCTCTTGCCAAAAATAGAAAAAATTAAAATAGCTTTGCCTTGGCTTCACAGTGTTATTGAGAGATATAGGATAGTATAATGACTAGATGTGTCAATACAGATAAATCGTTAAGATATACAAACAGTGGCGATGTTGCGTTGTGCTGTAAAAGCGAACTTTGGCTTGATGATGAAAATGGCAAAAAGTGTAATATATCAACGCATGACTTCAATGCACCTCTCAATGGGAAGCTGGCGACTGAAATTAGAAATGATCTGAATAATGGAATACGGCATGCAAACTGCAAAAAGTGTTGGGATGAAGAAGATGCCGGCATAGCAAGCAAAAGAATTTTAGATAATTCAAGAGCAATAGATTATTGGGGAGAAGATTTTTTAAGTGATGGTATAATTGAACCAGCTATTGTTGAATTAAATTTAGGAACACTTTGCAATCTAAAGTGCAGAATTTGTGGACCATGGTCTAGTAGCAATTGGGTAAATGAACACTATATAGTGAATACTCCAGAAGAAACTAGAAGCAGAGAACATAAAAAACGCTACATGCAGCAAGTTAAAAAGTGGCAAGGTAATTTTGAAGACGATAGTCCTACATGGAAAAATATAGAAGATAGCTTGCCACATCTGAAGCAAATTGATATCTATGGAGGAGAACCCTTCATGGTAGAAAAACAATGGGAAGTGTTGCAAAAAAGTATAGATTTGGGATACAGTAAAGATCAAACTTTACATTTTAATACTAACACCACAATATATTCAGAAAGGCATGTTGAGATACTAAAGCAGTTCAAAACAGTATTGATAAGTCTTTCTTTAGACGACATAGAAAAAAGATTTGAGTTTCAACGACATCCTGCTAAATGGGGTCTTGTATCAGAAAATATTGAAAAATTCTTAAAACTCAATAAAGAGAACGAAAATATAACGGTAGTAGCATGTGTTACAATTAACAACTTAAATGTTTTTTATCTGCCTGAGATTTTAGCTTATTTTGAGTCTATAGGCTTGAGTTACTATACTAATATTCTACATGGTCCTCCTCATTATAATATAAAAAATATTCCTCAAGATTTGAAAGAAATTATTACTACTAAATATAAAAAAGACATGGAATCTGGAAACGAATACAGAACAGAAAGATTAAGACAAGTGATGGAATTTATGAATTCTTTCATAACTACAAATACTGAATGGGATAATTTTTTATCATTTACTAGCAAAAAAGATTCCTTTAGAAATGAATCTTTTTCTGATATATTTCCAGAGTGGTTTTCCACTATACAACGAGATTAAAAAATGAGAATAGTAAAGCCGTTTGAAGATCAACCTCTTTGGGAGTTTTATGATGCCGAGATTCCAGATATTGATTATTCTTCGTATGGGTTTAAAACTCAAGCAGAAATGTCAAATCTAGAAGTTCTCGATGGCGATATTTTCAACAAAAGAATGAAAATTTTAGGGCCATCACTATTGGGTGATCCCGCATATGAAGAAATTGTAAAGATTAATATGCAGGTGGTAGATCAAATACGTAATCAACATGAAAATAAAAATGAATATTCTAGATATGATAAAAATGGAAATCAATATCTACTATATTGTGTTAATGCTTGGGATATGGGACATTGTACTCCTGATTTGATTATAGACAAAAAAGGGTTTTGGATGGGATATCATTATGATAATAGAAATATTAAAGCAAATTTATTTTTAAATTTGGAAGAGAACAAATCTTCTACAGAGTTCTTAATAACCGATGAAGTTCATCCATTAAGGATGTCTGACGATAGAACAGTTAATGAAGCAATATCTTATAAAGCTCCAAGCGAAAAAGGCTCTGGCTATTTTTATTTTAATACAAATCAACTGTGGCATAAAATAGAAGTAGTTGATGATGAAAGAAAAATATCAATGTGGGGAATAGTAATTCAATGAATATAGTAATAATTGGTCCAGGAAATAATCCAAAAAGAATAGGAACATTTTTTGTAAATAGTGCAATCTCGAAAGGACATAATGTACTTAAATTTTCTTATAGACTTGAGAATGAAAGTTTTGAAGAAATTATGGCAAGATTCGAAAAAGAAATTTCTATATTTGATAAGATAGATGTATTCTATTATAATTCAATTGGAGGATTTTATCCAGGACAACCAGGTCACTACTCTAGTAATCACACAGTAGAATACACTAGATGGCAAGAAGGAATAATGATAAATGGAGCAATGCCCCACGCATTATCCTTGAAATGTTTAGATAAAATGGACGAATCTTCTTCTGTAGTGTTTATGACATCTAGTGGATCATATTTAGTAAATAGAGATAATTATTTGGATCTTGCTGGTTATTTTGGAACTAAAGGCGCACTCAATCATCTTATGCGAGCATTAGCAGAGCATAATAGTGCCGGAGCAAAAGTGTGCGTACTAGCTCCACACATACCCTATGGTGAAGAGGACGAAATTTGTAATTTAGTTATGAGAAATATTTCTGATAAAATTTTAAGTATTTTGCCAGAAGACAATGGTAAAGTAATTCAATGTTTTCCACCAGAGGGCAGACTTCACTATTATGAAGGAGGAGTGCAATGAAAAAATCTTCTATTAAAAAAATAAAAGATTGGTATAAAGACTGGAAGAAAAAAAGAGAAATTAAAAAGAAACTTAAAAAAATGAAAGAAGAAGATCCTTTTATCTATGACTAAAAAATCAGACACTTTTTGTATTGTTCCTTGGATTGGAGCAGTAGTTGCTCCCGACAAGGAAAATCTAATTTGTTGTCGTGCAAATGATAAGCCTATTGAGTATTCATTGGATATAGTAAATACTGATACGCACAGACATCTTAGAAAAGTGTTGGGAGAAGGAATAAAAGATCCTATATGCAAAAGATGTTGGTCAGACGAAGCGGCTAGCATACAAAGTTATCGTCAAAGTTATAACAATACTTACAGAGAACTTATAGCATCTGATGCATATATTCCTGCTAAATTACGATTCTTAGAACTTACTCCTAGTAATGTATGTAATCTAGCATGTCGAATGTGCTCTTCTCGATATTCTTCTAAGATTGTTGCAAGAGAGAAATATTTATCTGAATTAAACTTATTTGAAGAAAAAGAAAAAGCTCATTTTACAAACTGGAGAGACTTAGATTTAACCAATCTTCAAGAGTTAAAACTAATGGGCGGCGAGCCTATGTATTTGAAAGAACATATTGAAATATTAGAGTATTTGGATTCAATCAATGTTCTGGAAAATCTAAATCTAATGGTTATAACTAACTGCACTCATTCAATAAATGAAAAATGGAAATACTTTTTATCTAAGGCTAAAAGAGTTCATATTGCGATAAGCATTGATGCTATAGGAAAAGTGAATGATTATATTAGACAATACTCTAAATGGGAAGAAGTAGAAAAAAATCTTCAGGAAATAAACGAATTTGCAAAAACATCAAGTGAAATTTTTATCAGTATAAACTGTACGGTTGGAATTTATAATGTAAATAAGACAAAAGAATTGGAAGATTATATGAAAGAAAGAAATATTCATTACTATTTCAATCCTTTAAAGTATCCAGAATATCAAAGTTTACATTTTTTACCGGCAGAAATTAAAGAGTATTTTTTAAATCAAAAAAATGTTTCTAACCATTTACATCATGTTTTAACTAATACTGAAGATAACATTATTGATAAAGAGATCATACAAAAAGAAACAACAGCAGTAGATAATTTCTATAAAAAGAATTTAAAAGATTATAACGAAGAGATATATGATCTTTTCTACCCTTAAAAGGATTATTAAGAATGATGCGCTTGGATTTTTATCTAGAAAATAAACCAACCGGATTTATTGAATTTGATACGTATGATAACTTAGCATTTAAATATTTTAAACAAAATGTCCTAATGACTTCTATGTCAACAAAGATAAGCAATATTAGTTTTGAACAAACAAAATTAGATATTGTAAATAACTACATTGAGTTTAAAAGCATAGTAGAAAAAATAAATCAATTTGACTATATCCATAAAATTGAAACAGATGTTTCGGTAGATATGACTATGCAAAAATTATTTGACACGCATGAGTATTTTGAAATGCTTGGCGAAGAAAAGAGAACTGGAAATTTGCCTGACACAGATGAAATTAAAGAAATGTGGTCACTTGCCACAAGAATGAACACGTTAATTCATAAAATGGAAGGAACTGCAACCCTAGAAGGTTCTCAATGGTATCAGGCACTATTTGACAAGCCTACTATAGTAAGAACTGAATTAGATGATAATTTATTGGCAGAAGCTGTAGAAGATTACGAAGAGAATAAAATTTATATTGGATACGGAGAAACAGGTAAAAATATTCATCATGCAGTACAGTTCAATGAAGTTGACTTGATTACGAGACAAATGATACAGCCTCAACGCTCAATTTTAACTGAATTCTTTCTTGTTCTAGGAGGAGATATGCCTCTTAGATGGGATCGATATGAAGAGTGGTGTATAGAGAATAATGTAGAATCATATGGTTATGATTATAAAAATCCAAAATATTGGGGAAAATGGCCTATTGGTGAAATAAGAAGAAAATCATTTGATATGTTGGCAAGATTTCCAGTACACGATGAAGTTAGAATAAGTTTCGATGAGTAAAGACACGATATGTACTTATGCTTGGAATGCTATTCATTTTACCGATAGTTTATCAGTATGTTGCAACACTCAAGTAAGATTGAAAAATAATGATGGAGGCAAATCAACCTCAAAAGATTTATTGGACTTGAAAAATAACAACGATTTAATACAGTTAAGAAAAGACTTATTAAACGGCGTTAAAAATTCTATTTGCGACAGATGTTGGAAAATGGAACCCGACAGTTTTAGAAAAAGTGCAAATAATATTTATTCAGAAACTTTTAATAAGATAATAACAGAGTCTCCAGATACTCTTCCTCTTGAGCATATTTTTCTTTCTATAGGTAATACTTGCAACTTAAACTGTAGAATGTGTAATCCTGCTAGTAGTTCTATGATAGAAAAGGAATGGAACACCAATGGACCACATCCTGTAAATTCCTCAAATATTATAGCATCGGATCAAGATTTTACAAATTTAAATCACATGGGAAATCCCCATTTTATACAGTTTATAAAAGATAATTATCATAGTCTAAAGCAAATTTACATATATGGCGGCGAGCCTTTTATTATCATAGACGAGCATCTAAAATTATTGCAACTTTTAGTTGATTTAGGCGTATCTAAAAATATAAAAATAAACTATTCTACCAATGGAACTAATGTTAATCTACGAAGATACATAGATTTATGGAAAAATTTTAAAACTATTCATATAAGCGTTAGTTGCGATGGTATGGAAGAAGTATATGATTATATAAGATGGCCCAATACATGGTCTAAAATGCAAAAAAGTTTAGACTATTATTATGAATTTACTGAAAAAAATGATAATATTGAATTTTCTATTGCATGTACAATACAAAATGCAAATATATATCAGATAGAAAAGTTTCATCAATTTATAAAAAATAATTATAATCGTGAAGTTTTTTATATTCCAGTGAATTCCCCCGAAGAGTTCTCTTTAAATACTTTACCTGTTTCTACATTAAAAGATTTAAGTGAAAATAATTTACCAGAAAGAGTATTAACGTATGTAAATGATGTACTAAAAACTTATGATATAGAAAAAACAACAGAAAAATTTAATAATTTTGTAAAGACTTTAGCCTGGCAAGATAAGTATAGAAATCAAAATATGTATGATTATTTGCCTCAAATACGTAAATGGGAAGTTCTTATTAGAGATCAAGACATATGATTAAATGGGGCGTTGCTGCCGGAACACATGATGCGTCTTTGACTGTAATGAATGGAAACAAAATTTTGTTTGCCTCTCATGCAGAAAGATACAGTGGCATAAAAAATGACAAAGACTTAAATTTTGATCTTATTGAAGCGGCGCTGAAGCACGGCTCGCCTGAAATTATATTCTGGTACGAGAATCCTTATACAAAGGCACTGAGAAAAATCTATGCAGGTCAGCCTGATGTTTGGATGAGTCCTAGAAAATACTTAGACAAATATGGACTAGGCTGTGCCCATGTCGAGTATGGCAATCATCACGCAAGTCACATGGCTGCTGGTTACTATACCTCTCCCTTTGCAACAGCAGCAACACTTGTAATAGACGCAATAGGAGAATTCAATACTGTCTCTATCTGGAAAGATGAAAAGAAAATCTGGACAGCAAATTATCCTGCCTCTCTAGGTCTATTCTATTCTGCGATGACAGCACGAGTAGGTCTAAAGCCAAACGAAGATGAATACATTCTCATGGGCATGGCAGCATACGGTAATCCAGATAGATTCTATAAAGAAATAAAAGACCTCTGTTTAGACGGTACAAACTTTCATAGGGGCTGCTCTTGGTGGAAGCCTGAACTTACTGAAGAAGATTACTTTGATGTTGCGGCAGCTACACAAAAACTCTACGAACGATACTTTGCTAGTTTGTTGAGAATGACAAAAGATATGACAGGAGCAGATAATCTCGTTTTCATGGGTGGGTGTGCTCTTAACTGTCTTGCAAATAGAATTATACCTCAGCACTTTGAAAACCACTGGATTATGCCAAATCCCGGTGACGCAGGTTCTTCACTCGGTGCTATACTTGCACATACAAAACAGAAAATAGATTTTGACAATGCTTTTTTGGGAGAAGAAATTGAAGGGCATTATCCAGTTGACAAGGCACTAGAGAATCTGCTATCATGTGGTATAGTAGGAGTTGCAAGTGGCAGAGCAGAGTTTGGGCCTCGTGCGTTGGGCAATCGCAGTTTACTAGCAGATCCTCGTGGACAAGAAATGAAAGACAAAGTAAATGGCATCAAACAGAGACAAGAGTTTAGACCTTTTGCTCCCGTTATACTAGAGTCAGATGTTCACGAGTATTTTAATGTAAGCAAAGGCTTTTCGTCTCCGTTTATGCAACAAGTAGTGAGATGTAAATATCCTCTAA
>Ga0233451_10005150_pt1 | contig 10719 bp, 9 predicted proteins | sample 011ome_29_FD_183052 | JGI IMG/M metagenome (GOLD analysis project Ga0233451, IMG submission 183052) | Coastal salt marsh microbial communities from the Groves Creek Marsh, Skidaway Island, Georgia - 011504CT (spades assembly) | ecosystem: Environmental > Aquatic > Marine > Intertidal zone > Salt...
CGCGCTCTTGGTCTTCATCTTGGGCATTTAAATGCTCCTCTTACATTGTGCTCGTGAGGCGCTGTGAACCTTCCACAGACTTGTTGGCCCCGAGACACTTTTTTTCAGGCCTTTCAGCCTGTATGTTCGCCATTGTGGTGTCTTGCAACACCGCATCGGCAAATTTGAAACACCGCTCGGCTTACGCCTCTGCTGTGTCGCTGGTGGCGTCGGTCGCTGATTTCTCAGCGGCTGGTTTGCCACCACCTGGCTTTTTACGGCCTGGTGCAATCATCATGACCATTTGACGGCCTTCCAACTTGGGAAACTGCTCGACAACGATCACATCTGCTAATTCGTCACGTAGACGATTCAGCAGGTCTAAACCCAACTGTTGGTGCGTGATCTCACGACCGCGAAACCGCAGCGTGATCTTGCACTTGTCACCGTCATCAAGGAAGCGACGAATGTTGCGAACCTTGATGTTGTAGTCACCGTCATCGGTACCGGGACGGAACTTAACTTCCTTAACCTCAATAACCTTCTGCTTCGATTTCGCTTCTGCGGCCTTCTTTTGTTCTTGGTATTTGAACTTGCCGTAGTCCATTAAGCGGCACACCGGTGGTGCTGCGTTTGGAGAGATCTCCACCAAGTCCACATCCAACTCGCCAGCCATGTTCAACGCTTCTGCGATGGTCATGATGCCTAAGGGTTCGTTGGTTGGGCCGCTCACGCGGACCTCGGGGGCCATAATTTCACGGTTTAAGCGATGCTTTCGCTCTTCACGCTGGCGACGATCACGAAATTCGGTAGCGATGGTTCAATCCTTTTTGGCGGCATTCGCCGCATTCATTCGATAGCTTGGACGCGTTTCCTATGCGTGCCCTTGCCCCTTGTGGTTCAAAACGTTAAGACTTTTCGCTCACGGCTTTTGACACCAATTCAGCAAAGGCTTGGATAGACATCACACCCAAATCTTGGTTGCCGCGTGCACGCACAGCGACAGAGCCTGCAGCCATTTCCTTGTCGCCAACAACAGCGATATAAGGCACCTTCTGCATAGCCCAACTGCGTATTTTAGCCGTAATTTTCTCGTTTCGGGTGTCTACCTCAGTCCTAAGCCCTTGATTGCGGAGCATTTTTGCAATTTCGCGACTGTAGTCACCCTGCGAATCGGTGATATTCAGGACGGCGACCTGGGTCGGAGCCAGCCAAGTTGGCAGGGCCCCCGCATGCTCCTCGATGAGGATGCCGATGAAGCGCTCAAGGCTTCCGACAATCGCACGGTGCAGCATCACCGGGCGGTGGCGGGCCCCGTCTTCACCCACGTACTCGGCGTCCAGACGCTCGGTCATGAAGAAGTCCACCTGCATGGTGCCACACTGCCACTGGCGACCGATGGCGTCTTTCAGGGTGTATTCGATCTTGGGGCCATAAAAGGCACCGTCGCCGGGTGAGACCTCGAATTCGCAGCCTGAGCGGCGCAGGCTCTCCATGAGGGCGTGCTCGGCTTTGTCCCAACTTTCGTCAGAGCCAATGCGCTGTTCGGGGCGCGTCGCGACCTTGTAGATGATGTTGTTGAAGCCAAAGTCTTTGTAGACTTTTTGCAACAAGGTGGTGTAGGTCTCGCACTCGTTGAGGATGTCGTCTTCGGTACAGAAGATGTGGCCATCGTCTTGCGTGAATGCACGCACCCGCATGATGCCGTGCAAGCCGCCTGTGGGCTCGTTGCGGTGGCATTGGCCAAACTCGCCGTAGCGCAGTGGCAGGTCACGGTAGCTTTTGATGCCCTGCTTGAAGATCTGGATGTGACCCGGGCAGTTCATGGGCTTGAGGGCGTACTCGCGCTTTTCACTCTCGGTGGTGAACATGTTGTCGCGGTACTTATCCCAGTGGCCGGTTTTTTCCCACAGGCCTTTGTCCAGAATCTGGGGGCCCTTGACTTCCAAGTAGCCGTTGTCGCGGTAGACCGCGCGCATGTACTGCTCAACTTCTTGCCACAGCGTCCAGCCTTTGGGGTGCCAGAACACGGTGCCGGGCGAGTGTTCATCGATGTGGAACAGGTCGAGCTCGCGGCCCAACTTGCGGTGGTCTCGCTTTTCGGCCTCTTCCAACATGGTGAGGTACTGTTGCAACTCGTCTTTGGTGGCCCAAGCGGTGCCGTAAATGCGTTGCAGCATTTCGTTGCGGTGGTCACCACGCCAATAGGCGCCCGCCACTTTCATCAGTTTGAAATGCTTGAGTTTGCCAGTGCTCGGGACGTGAGGGCCACGGCACAAATCCTCAAAACCACCCTCACTGTAGAGGCTCACGGCTTGATCGGCGGGGATGCTGCCGATGATTTCAGCCTTGTAGGCCTCGCCCATTTGTTTGAAGTGTTCAACCGCCTCATCGCGCGGCAACACGCGGCGCACCACGGGCTCGTCTTTGGCCGCCAGCGCGGTCATGCGCTTTTCGATTTCCACCAAATCTTCAGGGGTGAAGGGGCGCTTGTAGGCAAAGTCGTAATAGAAGCCGTTTTCGATCACAGGGCCGATCGTGACCTGCGCATCCGGGAACAGCTCTTTAACGGCGTAGGCCAAGAGGTGGGCGGTGGAGTGGCGGATGAGCTCCAAGCCTTCGGCATCTTTAGCGGTGACGATGGCGAGGCGGGCGTCGGCCTCGATCCGGTAGCTGGCATCAACCAATACCCCATCGACTTTGCCACCCAGCGTCGCTTTGGCCAACCCCGTGCCAATCGAGGCAGCAACCTCGGCAACCGTTACGGCTTGATCGAATTGACGGACGGCGCCGTCAGGGAGCGTGATATGGACAGTCATGGGTTTTGTGCGGTCGGGCAGATGCCAAAACCCACTATTTTAGCGGCTACCGCGCCCGCTTCGGGAGAACTACTTGGCCAGTTGGCGCGCTAAAAAGTCCAAGCGGTCTTGGCCCCAGTAGAGCGCACCGGCGCAGACATACGTCGGCGAGCCAAAAACGCCAGTTGCCAGTGCCTCGTCGGTGTTGGCTTGGAAACGGGCCAACGTCGCCTCGCTTTGTGCGGCGGCCATGAGGCTGTCGGGCAACTGCCGGTCATGGAGTTTGCGCTGCAAGAGCTCGTCGTCGTTGATGTCTTCCTCATTTACCCAGACGGCACGCAGCAGGTCACCGGCGAAGGCCATGGCGGTGGCGTCGCCATGCGCCAGTTGCACTGCCACGATGAGGGTGCACGCACGGTCGCCCGGGACCGGGAAAAATCGAGGCTGTATGTTGATGGGAATGGCCAGGGCTTCGCTGAAGCGCTTCAGCTCGACCAGCCGATAGGCTTGTCGCTGTGGCGCACGTTGCCCCAGTGGCAAGCCACCAGACGCAGGGAAAATTTGCCCACCCAAATCGATCGGCTTGATGCGAATTTCAGCGCCATGTTGGGCGGCGAGTGCCGCCAATCGGTCATGCCCAAAGTAAGTCCAGGGGCTGTTGGGGACCATGAAGTAGTCGATTACGGGGGCCATGGGTGTGCGCGTGTCGTTATTTAAATTGAGCCGCAGACGATAGCAGTGCCCGCCAAGAAAATCAAATCCAGTGAAACGCGTAGGTGACTTCGTCTATGTAAGTCTCTCCTGCCCGGAGCACCGCGGAGGGGAAGTGCGCGTGGTTTGGCGCATCGGGGTAGCCCTGTGGCTCCAAGCAAATCCCCGCGCGCGGGCCATACACCTGCCCTGCTTTGCCTGCGTGTTTGGGCAGGCTGCCATCTAAGGCGCCGCCTGTGTAAACCTGCAAACTCGGCGCGGCCGAGTACACCGATAGCGCCAGCCCCGAAGTGGCGCCGATTAAGGTGGCTTGCAGGCGCGGGCTTGCCGCACGCTCGGGCCATACCCACGGTGCATCGAAGCCCACACCCCCTTGACCATCGAGCCAACCCGGTTGCATGGCAAGCACGTCGCTGGTTCGCAAGTCAAAACGGGTACCGGCGACTGGAACAACCGCACCGGTCGGCAGTCGCTCGGCGTCAAGCGCCAAAACAGCGGGCGCGTTCACTTGCAGGCGATGGCCGTCGATGGGGCCACTACCCGCGCCGTCTAAATTGAAAAATGCATGGCTGGTGAAGCTGCCCACGGTATCGGCGTCGAGCGCACGCGCCTCGAACCGAATGCGAATGGTCTGTGGCGCTTCGATGGCGTAGGTCACCCGAAAATCCAAGTCACCGGGAAAGCCATCAACCGATGAGCGAAACCGGTGCGCCAAAGTGACGCTGTGAGGCTGCTGGTCAACCACCTCAAACACCTGATGGCGCGTACCGCCAACGCCACCGTGCAGGCAATGCGCGCCCTCGTTGGCGGGCAAGTGCCACCGCTGGCCATTGAGACTGAATTGCGCCTGCCGAATCCGGTTGGCATAGCGCCCAATGATGCACCCCATAGACAGCACGCCTTCCCGCACACCGTCTAGGCTGTCAGCGCCCAACACCGCGTCAATGGGCGCACCACTTGCATTCGGGATCAAGGCCTGCAACCAGCGCGCGCCCAACGTGCAGATGCCGATTGAGACACCGGCGCCACCTTCGAGGGTAATCAGCGAGACGGGCTTGCCATCCACCGTGCCCACGAATCGGCGTGCGTCGAGTGGCTGTGGTGTGCGACTCATTAGGGGATCAGGTAATTGGAGCGGGATTGAACAAGACCCGTTGGTTGTGTAACCCCCAATGTTCAGCCCACGACTTGCGACGACCGCTGGCAACATCGACCATGAGGGTAAAGAGCGTCAAGGCCATTTCGTCGAGGGTGCACTCGCCGTCTGCAATACAGCCTGCATTGACGTCCATGAGGTCGTGCCAACGATTAGCCAAGTCGGTGCGCGTGGCGATTTTTAGGACTGGGCATTCAGCCAAGCCATAAGGGGTTCCGCGTCCCGTGGTGAAAAGATGCAGGTTCATACCGGCAGCCAATTGCAAGGTGCCACAGATAAAGTCGCTGGCAGGCGTCGCCGCAAAGACCAAGCCTTTTTGCGTGGGCTTGAGCTTTTCGCCAGGGCTGAGCACGTGGTCAATGGCGCGGTGACCGCTCTTTACAATCGATCCCATCGCCTTTTCGGTGATATTCGACAAACCGCCGGCTTTATTCCCCGGCGTGGTGTTGGCGCTGCGGTCAACTTGACCGCGTTGCAGGTAGGCGTCGTACCAAGCCAATTCGCGCACGATGGCATCAGCCACCTCGACAGTCGCAGCGCGCGCGGTGAGTTGGTCAACCGCATCCCGTACCTCGGTGTTTTCGCTGAACATAACGGTCGCACCCGCACCAACCAACCAATCGGTCACACGCCCGACCAATGGGTTGGCAGTGACACCGCTGAGCGCATCACTGCCCCCGCATTGCACGCCCACGACCAACTCGCTGATGGGTACTGGCTCGCGGCGGCGTGTATTTAACCGCTGTAAATGGCGATCGGCTGCATCAACGATAGCCTGGATCATGGCCTGAAAGCCAACGTGCTGGTTGTCCTGCAGTCGAACGACATCAAGGCCCGGCACCTCACAGGCACCGTCCGAAACGGCCGCGACCGGAATACTGCCCAGGGGCAACAGTCTTTCAGGTTGTAATTTCTCGCAGCCCAAACTCACCACCATGAGCTCACCCCCGAAGTTGGGATTGAGGCTGATATTACGCACCGTGCGGATGGGAATGATCGCATCAGGCGCGTCAATCGCAACACCACAACCGTAGGCATGATCAAGCGCTACCGCACCGTCCACATTCGGGTATTTCGGTAGCAACTCTTGCGTAATACGTGTCATGGCATTCGCTAGCACACCCGCCACACACTGCACTGTGGTGGTGATGCCCAGCAGGTTGCGCGTGCCCACCGAACCATCGGGGTTGCGGTAGCCCATGAAGGTGGCGCGCGCCACCGTATCGGGCACCTGCATTGCCGCGCCGGTCGCTGCCGTTCGGGTGGCTTTGGGGAGGTCGGTCAGCCCAGGCGCTGCGGGCATGGACAACAAGCGGTCGTGTACCCACCGACCGGCTGCGAGATCTTGCGTGGCATAACCAATCACGACGCCGTAACGGCGCACGGGTTCGCCCTGCGCAATCGCAGACAAGGTCACTTTGTGTGCCTGCGGCACCGCATCGATAAGCGTGGTGCCATCGGGCAACACCGCCCCTAAAGGCAGACCACCCGCGTTGCCGACAATCGCGACGTTGTCGTCGGGGCTCATTTGCAGCAGCACAGGCGCGAGGGCCATGATCAGAGCGCGCCTTGCACGTTAACGAAGAGGCTGTAGATCGAATGTGAGCTGGCCATGAACAAGCGGTTGCGGTGGCGCCCCCCGAAGCAGACATTGGCGCAGCGTTCAGGCAAGTGGATGTGGCCAATGGGGCGACCATCACGGTCGAACACGCGCACACCATCGAGGTCTTCGAGGTCGGCATCTAACTGACCCGAGCTGCCGAAACCCGCCCAAACATTGCCCTGTACGTCGATCGCGATGCCATCAAGCGCGCCATAGCAAGCGGGGTCAATGTGCAAGCGCTTGTTGCTGAGGCGACCGTTGGGCCCGACGTCATAGGCCCACAGCAAGCGATGGGGCTCCGAGCGACTTTCGACCACGTAGAGAATTTTTTCATCGGGCGAGAACGCCAAGCCATTGGGCCCTGCCAAGTCATCAATGACGGGGCCGACGGCGCCCGTAACGGGGTCAATGCGGTACACCGCATGCGGTAACTCGGGGTTAGCGAACTCCCCTTCCCACCAACCCGATATGCCGAATGTAGGGTCGGTAAACCAAATGCTGCCGTCCGATTGGCAAATGATGTCGTTGGGTGAATTGAAACGCTTGCCGTCAAACTGATCAGCCAGCACCGTGATACGGCCGTCGTATTCGGTCCGCGTGATGCGCCGCGTCAGGTGCTCGCAACTGATGAGCCGCCCTTGCCGATCACGCGCATGGCCGTTGGCATTGTTAGACGGTTCGCGGAACACGCTCAGCGCCCCTGAGGTTTCATCCCACCGCATGATGCGGTTGTTCGGAATATCCGAGACCAAGAGATAGCGCCCATCGCCAAACCACACCGGGCCTTCCGCCCAACGCAAACCGGTGGCCAGCTGCTCCACACTGGAGCTGAACAAGCGCAATGCTTTGAACCGATCATCCAACACCCGAACAGCGGGGTCTGGGTAACGGGAATTGGGGGTGAAGGCCACGTTCACGGCACTGCCCATCGCGACGGTCATAAGGACTCCTCTGGTTCAAAACGTTGATGATGCCCTGAAATTCAGAAAGGCGGGTATCATCAGTTGTCGTACAACTATCCTACACCACCGCACTGGCGCTTTCTTCTATCCATGTCGCCTACCTCGCCATCAAAAACTCGCTCGACGACACTGGCTGAACAAATCCGCCAGCGCATCAACGAGCACATCTACGCGCCAGGTAGCAAGTTACCCACAGAGGCGCGCATCATGACTGAGTTTGGCGTCAGCCGTACCGTTGTGCGTGAGGCGTTATCCCACCTACAGGCGCACGGCTTGGTCTACACCCGCCACGGTATCGGATCATTTGTCACTGTCCCCATTGAGGCATCGCCTTTCAGTTTTTCAGCTGATCAAGCCGATTCGTTACGCGACACCATCGCCCTCTTGGAACTGCGTATCGCGCTTGAGACCGAGGCGGCTGTTCTGGCCGCTATGCGGCGCACCATGGTCAATGTGACCCGACTGGAGGCGGCGCACGCCGCGTTTGGTCAGGCGATCATCGAGGGGCATGATGCGGTGGATGCCGACTTCGCTTTCCATTGCGAAATCGCAAAGGCCACTCAAAACAACCACTTTGCCAATTTCATGCAACAAGTCGGCGAGACCTTGATCCCCCGCGCGCGCGCCAAGCAACGAACGCCCATTGATGCGACCAAGCGAGCCTACTTGCGACGCGTCCACGATGAGCACGCCAGCTTATTAAACGCCATCAAAAACCAAGATATCGAAGCGGCACGTGCCGCATCACGCACCCATCTGTCCAATAGCCGCGATCGCTTGAGAGCCCGCCAATCCACTTTGTCGTGACACCTCACGACACCATCCAATAGCAGTTGTATGATGACTAAACTTACCCAGCAAGACGCCCCCCGTGTGACAAAGATGCAGGTCATCCCCGTGGCTGGGCGCGATCACATGCTGCTTAACCTCAGTGGTGCACATGGCCCATTTTTCACCCGTAACGTGGTGGTACTTGAAGACGACACGGGTCGCCACGGGGTTGGTGAAGTGCCAGGCGGCGAGAAAATCCGGCAAACGCTTGAAGACGCAAAGGCTTTGGTTGTGGGACAACCCATCGGCCAGTACAACGGGATTCTGAATCAGGTACGTGCTGCTTACGCCGATCGTGACAGCGGCGGGCGTGGTAACCAAACCTTTGACCTGCGCACCACCATTCACGCGGTCACCGCGCTTGAAAGCGCCCTGCTCGACTTGCTCGGTCAATTTTTAGATGTACCGGTGGCAGCCCTCCTGGGCGATGGGCAGCAACGCGCGCGTGTGCAAGTGCTGGGTTACTTGTTTTATGTTGGCGATCGCCGCCAGACCGATCTCCCCTACCCCGTCGATGAGGCGCCCACTGACGACTGGATGCAGCGCCGCAGCGAACCTGCCTTGACGCCTGAAGCCGTGGTCAAACTAGCCGAGGCGGCGCAGGCCCGCTATGGCTTTCAAGACTTCAAGCTCAAGGGCGGCGTGTTCAGCGGCGAAGCAGAAGTGGAAGCCGTGCGCGCCCTGCACGAACGCTTCCCTACGGCGCGAATCACCCTTGACCCCAATGGCGGCTGGTTACTGAAGGACGCGGTTCGATTGCTGCGCGACCAGCATGGCACCTTGGCCTATGCCGAGGACCCTTGCGGCGCAGAGGGCAATTATTCAGGGCGTGAGGTCATGGCGGAGTTCAAACGGGCCACCGGCTTGCCAACCGCTACCAACATGGTGGCGACCGATTGGCGTGAAATGGCGCACAGCATTCAGTTGCAGGCGGTCGATATCCCACTGGCTGATCCCCACTTTTGGACGCTACAGGGATCGGTGCGGGTGGCGCAATTGTGCAAAATGTTCGACCTCACGTGGGGATCGCATTCGAACAACCACTTTGACATTTCGCTGGCAATGTTCACGCATTGCGCCGCAGCGGCACCGGGTAAGGTCACTGCGATTGACACCCATTGGATTTGGCAGGACGGGCAACACCTGACCACCAATCCTCTCCCCATCAAAGACGGCTATATCGACGTACCCACGCGCGCCGGTTTGGGCGTGGACCTCGACTGGGATGCGCTGAAAGCCGCGAACGCGCTTTATTTGCAACACGGCTTGGGCGCGCGTAACGATGCCATGGCCATGCAATACCTCATCCCGGGTTGGACCTTCAACCCCAAATCACCCGCAATGGTTCGCTGACAGCGGCCCCCTTTGGAGAACCCCATGGACTTACCCGTTAATCATTTCAAACGCGCCTTACTCAACCAGCAGTCACAAATTGGTTTGTGGTCGCACCTGAGCAGTCACATCAGCACCGAAATTTTGGCCCACAGCGGTTTCGATTGGCTGGTCCTGGACATGGAGCACTCACCCAATGAGCTGCCCGATATCCTCAGTCAATTGCAAGCGATTAACGGCAGCACAACCCATGCCGTGGTGCGCCCACCTTGGAACGACATGGTGACCTTCAAACGTCTGCTGGACATCGGTGTCCAGACACTGTTGGTCCCTTACATACAAACCGCCGAAGAGGCGCGTGATGCGGTAGCTTTCACGCGCTACCCGCCACACGGCGTACGCGGTTTTGCCGGTGCGCCGAGGGCGAGCGGTTACGGGCGCATACCCGACTACGCCAAACGATGCGCCGACGAGTTGTGCGTGCTGTTACAAGTTGAGACGGTGCAAGGTCTTGAAAATTTAGAGGCGATTGCGAACACCCCCGGCGTCGACGGTGTGTTCATTGGGCCCGGCGACTTGTCTGCCGCTTTGGGTCATTTGGGCAACCCCAAACACCCTGATGTTTTGGCGGTGATTGACCGCGCTATCGCGACTATTCGCGCCTGTGGCAAAGCCCCAGGTATCCTGACCGGTGATGAGACTTTGGCCAAACATTATCTGGCTCAAGGCTGCTTGTTTGTTGCGGTGGGCGCAGACCAAAACCTATTGCGCGACAGCGCGCAAGCGTTGTCCAAACGCATGAAAGCCTGAGCACCACATCAAAGGAAATCCCATGTTGAAAAAGCCCGCAACGCCTCTTCAATTCAATCGCATCCTGCTAACCGGTGCTGCGGGTAATTTGGGGCAGGTCCTGCGCCCGCGTTTGAAGGCTTACTGCAACGTGCTGCGCGTCAGTGACCAAGCCGACATCGGCGCGCCGGGTGAAGGCGAGGAAGTGATGCGCGTGGCACTTGAGGATGCCGACGCTGTAATCGCCTTGCTGCAAGGCGTTGATGCGGTGGTACATATGGGCGGCGTTTCAACTGAGCAACCCTGGGAGCCCATTCTGGCGGGCAACATCATGGGCATGGTCAACTTGTATGAGGCTGCGCGCAAGGCGGGCACCAAGCGGATCATCTTCGCCAGTTCCAATCATGCGACGGGGTTTTACAAGCAATCAGAAACCATCACCCCCACCGCACAGCCAAAGCCAGATGGCTTCTACGGCTTGTCCAAAGCGTTCGGCGAGAACGTGGCGCAGATGTATTGGGACCGTTGGGGTATCGAGACGGTGAGCGTGCGCATTGG
>Ga0233451_10005164_pt1 | contig 10695 bp, 12 predicted proteins | sample 011ome_29_FD_183052 | JGI IMG/M metagenome (GOLD analysis project Ga0233451, IMG submission 183052) | Coastal salt marsh microbial communities from the Groves Creek Marsh, Skidaway Island, Georgia - 011504CT (spades assembly) | ecosystem: Environmental > Aquatic > Marine > Intertidal zone >...
TCGATGACGACATCAGCAAAGACTGAGCTTGATAACATACATAAACTTAATAAAATCCAAAGTAATTTCATAAACATTCCTAAATAATTAACGTGTTAATTTCCAAACTGGTGATTTTCTTAGATCAGTAATTAAATAGATATTACCCTCTTGATCAATCTCAAAATCACGAATACGACCTATATCACTACTAAGAATAACCTCTTCACCAACAATTTCTCCATCCTCAAAATCCAATCGGATAAGACTTTCGCCATTAAGAGAACAGAGAATTAAATCGCCTTGCCACTCAGGAAAGGTTTGTCCATAATAAAATTGTACACTGCTAATTGCCATCGAAGGTACCCAGTTCAGTTTCGTTGACGTAAATTGATCATCAAATGGTGATTTGCCAATTTTAATGCCAGTATATTCACTACCGCCCCATGATATATGTTTCCAGCCAAAATTTGCTCCAGGCTGAGCAATCGCAATATGATCACCCCCTTTAGGGCCGTGACTGGAAAATAAAACATCATTTTCTGGTGTTAAAGCAATTCCTTGTGGATTTCTTACACCGATGGAATATATTTCGGGTAGCCAATCAGGATGAGATGTAAAGTGGGGGTTGTCATTTGGAACTGACCCATCTGTTTTAATTCGAATGATGCTGCCTGGATGAGCCTTCGGATCTTGTGCAATCATCTCACCCCCTCGCTCGCCAAAACCGGCATATAGGTTGTTGTCTTTTATTACGATGCGTGATCCATAGTGCCTATTTTCTTTTAACTTCGGTGAGGCTATCAGAAGATTGTGAAAATCTATAATTTCATTAGCCTGGAGCTTACCCTTGGCAATTGCAGAACTCGAAAATTTACCATCATGATTGTAACTGTAAGTAAAATATAGATAGTCGTCTTTTGGATTAAAATAAACATCCAACAAACCGCCTTGCCTTCCTCCTGGTTTGTATTCAATGTGTTGAATGTTGTGATTGATTTGAGTTTTATCGGCAGTTTTTTTATTAAACCTAAATAAACCACCACCTTTTTCTGAAACGATCATCTCTTCATTGCTAATTGAAGTAATGCCCCAGGGATGTTCAAAAGAAACATCAAGTTTTTGTAATTTATATTCTGAATTAGTTTTAGGATAGTTCTTATAATTACTTATTTTTGGTTCTGCTATAACAAATGAAATATAAAAACTAAAAATAAAAAAAGTAATTTTTTTTAACATGATTAATGCTTTATTAAATTTGGATAGATTAGAACTGTCTTAAACTAAATGGCGGAAGAGGTGAGATTCGAACTCACGGTGGGCGCGAACCCACGTCGGTTTTCAAGACCGGTGCATTAAACCACTCTGCCACTCTTCCGTGGAGCAAATTTTATCATAGGTTTGAAATCTGCAAAACTAATCTTTAAATATTTCTTCATGAAAACCAAAGTATCGATAATCCTCAATTTTCATCGGATATAAAATCCCATCTAGGTGATCGCATTCATGTTGCACCACACGAGCATGAAAGTCTTCCACTTCCCTTTCGAATTTCTTTCCATCAGCATCATAGCCCTCATATTTAATATGAGTGAATCTTGGTACAACTCCTCTGAGGCCAGGGACAGACAAACAACCCTCCCAACCATTTTCTTTGTCATCCGACAAGGGTGTGATGACTGGGTTAATGAGGACAGTAAAGGGAACGGAGTCTGCCTCTGGATAGCGATCGTTTGTATCAAACCCAAAGATGACTAAACGTTTAAAAACACCAATCTGAGGGGCAGCTAGACCAGCCCCATCATTCACCTTCATGGTCTCTTTCATATCCTCAATGAGCGTTTTAAGGTCATCTTTTTCAAAATCTATCGGCTCACTCACCTTAAGGAGATCAGGATTACCCATTTTTAGAATATCTCTAATAGCCATGAGTTTTTACAAGGTGAATAAGAATATCGATAGTGTTTTTGATGGTTTGTTCAGAACTGTGGCTAAGCATGGCAGATGTAATTCCCTCTGCACTCTCTCCCCTTCCTGCTGCATGATTTGCTACAGGACAGATAGCAACATAGCTTAAATTTAACTCACGAGCTAGCGCTGCCTCTGGCATCGCTGTCATGCCCACAATCGTTGCTCCATCTTTTTCATAACGATCAATTTCCGCCGCCGTTTCCAATCGAGGTCCTTGGGTTGCTGCATAAACACCTTCGCTGACAAAGTTGTATTTAAGTTTTTGTACAGACTGAATAATAATTTCTCTTAAACTCATATCATAGGGATAAGTGAAATCAATGTGTTTGACAGGGTTCTCTAACCCATCAAAGAAGGTGTTGTTTCTTCCATAAGTATAATCAATAATCTGATGCGGAATGACAAAATCTCCTACCTTGATTGAATTTTCAATAGATCCTACTGAAGCAATTGAAATAATAGACTTAACGCCAACCGATTGGAGGGCCCAAATATTTGCTCGATAATTAATATTATGAGGAGCCAAAGTATGATTAGCACCATGTCTAGCCAAGAAAATAACCTCTTTACCACCTAGATTACCAAAAATCAGGGGTTCTGATGGTTGGCCGTAAGGAGTTCTTACAATTTCACGGCGTATTATTTCAAGTCCCTCAATATTGCCTAGTCCGGATCCACCGATTATTGCTAGCAAAATAATTTATCCTTATATAATAATTAAATGAGATCAGATAATTATATAAGTCTAAAAGATAATCAAGTAATCAGAAAGCATTATGAAAACTTTTCTATTGCTAAATTTTTACCCAAGAAAAGTAAAAATGCCATTATTACCATCTATGCTTTTGCTCGGATTGGAGATGATATTGCAGATGCCGAAAATCTATCAGCAAGAGAAAAGCAATCTCAACTCAAAAAAATGAAATCTCAATTAGATATGATAAAAAAAAACTGTATCCCAAGCGAACCGCTATTTATTGACTTATTTCATCTCATTAAAACTTATAAACTCAATATTCAATTCTTTTATCAACTCATGGATGCTTTTTTTCAAGACACAATCAAAAAGAAATACAAAAATGAAAAGGAGTTATTTGATTACTACAAAGATGCGGCGCATGCTGCTGGGAAGCTATACCTTCAAGTCAATAGGCTTGATTCAAAAGCAACGTATGCCCATGCAAATCATATTTGTTCTGCTTTTGCTATGATTGATATGATTCAAGATATCCGTGAAGATCTCAATAAAAGTCGAGTTTATCTGCCAGAATCATTGATTAAACAATATCAAATTAATGTTCCAGCTCTTCAAAAAGGGCAATTTCTTGGAAATTGGGAAAATTTTAAAAATTATTGGACTGATCAAATCAATAATCGCTTAATATTAGGAAAAGACATTCTTAACTATGGAAATTGGCGTTTTAAATTTGAAATGAAATTATTAATATCAGCTGGCCTCATGCTTAGTCAAAAAATCAAAAAAGAAAAAAATCCATTCCACATAAAAATGAATGCAATAAGCTGGTTTATTGTTTTTACTAAGGCTTTTTTCCTGCGATGACTCCAGATCAGTATTGCAAAAAAAAACTCAAAGAAAGCAAGACCAACTTCGCCCTGCCTTTTCTCTTTCTCAATTCACAAAAGAAAAAAGCTCTGATTGCTCTGTACGCCTTTTGCCGTGAAGTAGATGATATTGCAGATAATTGTATTGAATATGAAGTTGGTTTAGCGAAATTAAACTGGTGGCACTCTGAAATCAACAATTTATACCAAGACAAACCTCAACATCCAGTAACGAAGGCCCTTTTAGAGCCGATTAAAAAATTTAATTTAAATCAGAATTACTTTATAGAAATCATTGATGGCATGAAAATGGATCTGGATTTTAATCGCTATCAAGATTTCAAGCAATTGCAACTATACACCTATCGAGCAGCCTCGGTTGTTGGTATTTTAGCAGCTCATATATTTGGGTTTGAGAACAAAAAAACATTAGATTATGCGCATAATCTGGGTATCGCACTTCAATTAACGAATATTATCCGAGATGTGGGCGAAGATATACGAAGAAATAGAATTTACATTCCATTAAATGACTTAAAACAATTTGATATTGATGAAAAAGATTTTAAAAGCAATATAGACAACCAAAAACTTATCAATCTAATGAAATATCAAATTGAACGTGCCAGATCATTCTATCGCAAGGCTTTTTCATTGTTACCAACAGAAGATAAAACCAATCAACTTCCTGGCATGATGATGGGTTACATTTACTATGATTTATTACTGTCGATTGAGGAAGGTAATTTATCCAATATTCTTAACGAGCGAACCCAACTCACACCGATAAGAAAAGGTTATATAATATTAAAAACAATAATAAAAATAATAACTTAGAATAATATTTTCATTTAAATTATTACTATTTAAAAGCCTCGTTTAATGCATTTTTGATATTATCAACAGGAATTAATTCGACATCATGAATAGTTTTTTTAGGTAGATTCTTTCTTGGTAAAATTATTCGTTTAAAGCCTAATTTTATAGCTTCCTGGATTCGCTCCTGCCCTCGTACAACTGGCCTTACTTCCCCTCCTAAACCAACCTCTCCAAAAATAAGAGTTTTGCTATGCAACTGTTTTTCTTGCAATGAAGACGCGATGGCAATCAAAACAGCTAAATCAACTCCTGGTTCCGCAATTTTAACCCCTCCAACCGCATTTAAGAAGACATCATGGGTATGACATGATAAACCCAGGTGTTTATTTAACACCGCTAAGATCATTGATATTCTATTACTCTCCAAGCCAACCGATAATCTCTTCGGAGAGGATTGCTTTGATTCATCCACCAGTGCCTGGAGTTCGATGAGAATTGGTCTGGTCCCTTCTTGCATGACGGTAACCACTGAGCCTGCTTGATCAAAAGAGGTTTCTGATAAAAATATAGCGGAGGGATTTAAGATCTCTTTTAAACCCTTTTCAGTCATTGCATAAATACCCAGTTCATTCACTGCGCCATATCTATTTTTAATTGATCTTACTAAGCGAAAAGAGGAGTTTGATTCTCCTTCAAAATATAAGACTGTATCCACAATATGTTCTAGCACTCTTGGGCCTGCTATTGAGCCTTCCTTGGTCACATGGCCCACAAAGATCATACTGACATCATTCGCTTTAGCCACTCTTGTCAATTGTGCAGCACATTCTCTTACCTGGGATACCGAACCTGGGGCTGAGTTGAGCTCCTCAGAAAAAAGGGTTTGGATTGAATCAATCACCACCACGCTAGGTTTTTCTTTCTCAATGACTGTAATAATGTTGTTCAAATTTATTTCAGACAGCACTAAAAGATCAGAGACCTCCAAATCTAACCTTCTTGCTCGCATAGCAACCTGCTCAATAGATTCCTCGCCTGTAATATAGATTACTGTTATTTCTTGATTTGGATTTTTTGTTAGAGAAGATAAAGCCTGAATTAACAACGTAGATTTTCCAATGCCAGGATCTCCGCCAATCAATGTCACTCCACCAGGAACAAGCCCTCCACCTAAAACACGATCAAGCTCTCCATTGTTAGTTGGATGCCTAAATATTTCGTTAATTTCTACTTCATTAATATTAATAAGATTAGATTTTTTGTTTAATGACTTAAAACGGGATGTTGAGGTCTGCAAGACTTGTTCCTCCAGACAATTCCACTCAAAACAATGTGGGCATTGGCCTTGCCATTTCGAAGAATGACCACCGCATTGTTGGCACTGGTATAAGGTCTTTGATTTAGCCATAATTTATATCAATAGGTACCCTAGATGCTGATGAGATCGCACACAAGAGCTCATAGCCAACTGTTTTGGCATTATGAGCCACTTCATCGACACTCAACTGTTCTCCCCATAACTCAACCATAGAGCCATAATTTACATTTCCTAGGTCAGTAATATCTACAGCAAGCATATCCATAGATACTCTGCCAACTGTACTGGTTCTAACTCCATCAATAAGTACAGGTGTTCCGGTTGGGGCATGTCTTGGATAACCATCCGCATATCCACAAGCTACAGTCGCAATCCTCATATCATTATTGGCAACAAATTCTTGGCCGTAGCCAACACTCTCTCCCTTTTTGATTTCCTGAATAGAAATTACCTCTGAACGTAGAGTCATGACGGGTTTTAAATTAGGTATCTTTTGTGAAAAATCAAATGGACTTGCTCCATACAGCATAATTCCTGGCCTAACCCAATCTGCATGTGTCTTATTATCAGAAATCAGAGCCGCAGAATTTGCAAGAGAGAATGGCTCGTTGTAATCATTCATTAATTTTTCAATCTCTTGATATTGTTGATCAGTCCCATTGGTTTTATCAGCGTTCGCAAAATGACTCATAAATACAATCTCATTGATACGATCATCATTCTTTAGCTGATTGTAGACTTTTGAGATTGATTTAACTGAAAAACCAAGTCGGTTCATGCCCGTATTTACTTTTAAGTGAATATCAATCCGCTTATCATGTGGAAGCTGTCTAAATAATGCCAACTGGTAATCATTATGGACCACCAAATCAAAATGGTAAGCCGCAGCAATTTTCAGATCTTCTTCATCAAAAGCACCTTCTAGCAACAAGATTTTTTTATCAAACCCAGCCTCTCGAATCTCAATAGCATCTTCAATGGTGAGCACAGAAAAAGCATCTGCATCATTAAAGGCGCCTGCCATAAGAGTTAAGCCATGTCCGTATGCATTGGCTTTGAGTGTTGCCATAATTTTTGATGAGGGTGCTAGAGATCTCACATAATTTAAATTATGTTGCGCATTTTTAAGATTAATGAGAGCTTTTAGAGGTCGCATTAGTCAGGAATATCATAGCCTACAGGATTGGCGTAATTTTCAAATTTTGTATATTCACCCAAGAATGTCAATTTCACCCTGCCTACAGGACCATTTCTTTGTTTAGCTAGGATAATTTCAGCAATCCCTTTGTCAGGTGTTTCAGGGTTATATACTTCATCACGATAGATAAACATAATGACATCAGCATCTTGTTCAATCGCGCCTGATTCTCTTAAATCTGACATAACTGGACGCTTATCCGGCCTTTGCTCCACACTTCGATTCAATTGTGATAAAGCGATAACTGGAACGTTGAGTTCTTTAGCTAATGCTTTTAAAGATCGAGAAATTTCAGATATCTCAGTGGCTCGATTTTCGGTCGATCCAGCCGAACCCATTAATTGCAAGTAATCAATCACAATAAGACCCAATCTACCACACTGTTTATGAAGTCTTCTGGCACGAGCTCTCACTTCATAAGGGTTTAACGCGGATCCTTCATCAATAAAAATTGGCGCCTCATTAAGCTGACCGAGAGCGTAAGATAATTTTTCCCAGTCATTATCATCTAACTGACCTGTTCTCATCTTGTGCTGATTTAACTTGCCCACAGATCCAATTAATCTAGATACTAGTTGTGTTGACGCCATCTCCATGGAAAAAACCGCAGATGGCAAACCTGTATCTATGGCAACATATTCACAGATGTTCAAAGCAAGCGAAGTTTTCCCCATTGATGGACGACCAGCAATAATGATTAAGTCTCCTGGTTGTAAGCCTGAAGTCATCATATCCAGATCTTTATAACCGGTTGGAATTCCAGTCACATCAGAGGGATTATCTCTTTGAAATAATTGGTCAATTCTTTCAGCAACCTGAGGTAATAATTCTTTAATATCAGTAAATCCGATTCGATCATTTTTTCCAGCCTCAGCGATTTGAAAAATTTTTGACTCAGACTCATCTAACAATTGCTGAGCATCCCTCCCTTGAGGTGATAAGGCATTATCAACAATATCAGTTCCAACCTCAACTAGACTTCGCATGATTGATCGCTCTCTGATAATCTGAGCATACCCTCTAATATTTGCAGCCGTAGGTGTACTTTCAGCGAGAAGACCTAAATATTCAAGGCCGCCAACCGTATTTAATTCTGAATTCGATTCAAGAGACTCACCAACGGTAACTATATCAGCAGGTTGAGATCTTTCAATTAATCGGTGAATGTGTTGATAAATAATTTGATGATCTTGTCGGTAAAAATCTTTAACTGAGACTATATCTGCGACTTTATCTAGTGCTTCATTATCAATTAACAAACCTCCAAGTAAAGACTGCTCAGCCTCTAATGAATGGGGTGGAAGTCTTAATTTGCTAATAGAATCGTCGGCCATTTATTGATTATAAACGATAAAAAAAAGGCTGCCAGTGGCAGCCTAATAAAATAAATTTTTATTCAGTTTCTCCGAGCACAGAGACGGTAATTTCAACCACTACATCGGCATGAAGAGCAATTGACACTTTATGGTCACCAACAACCTTAAGTGGGCCCTCAGGCATTCTAATTTCAGATTTAGTGACTTCATGACCAGCTTTTACAAGCTCTTCAGCAATGTCAAAATTTGTTACAGAGCCAAATAATTTACCATCCACACCAGCCTTTTGAGTAACTTGTAATGTGAAACCATCTAATTTTTTAGCACGATCCTGTGCTGACTTAAGAAGAGCTGCTTGTTGTTTTTCGAATTCTGCTTTTTTAGCTTCAAATTCAGCCATATTTGATTCGGTTGCTCTTTTTGCTTTACCTTGCGGAATCAGAAAGTTTCTGCCATAGCCGTCTTTTACTTTTACCACATCACCAAGGTTACCTAAGTTGGCAATTTTCTCTAATAATATAACTTGCATGCCTATCTCCTTAATGTTTGTCCGTGTATGGAAGAAGAGCTAAAAATCTCGCGCGTTTCACAGCCGTTGTAAGCTGTCTTTGGTAACGTGCTTTTGTACCGGTAATTCTAGCTGGAATAATCTTACCATTCTCTAAAATAAAGTCTTTTAATAAATCAACATCTTTATAATCAACTTCTTTGATACCTTCTGCAGAAAAGCGGCAGTATCTTCTTCTTCTTATCATATCTCTTGCCATATCATTTACTCCTTAACTTATATTCTTGAATATGAAATAACAGCTGATTCGATTTTTTTGACTTTCTATCTAAAAAACCTTTGAATTGGTAAGTTTCGTTAATCTTAAAATCTTCTTTTACCAAATCGCCTATTACTACTGCATTTATCTCAAATTCAACAAATTTAAAAAAATGTTTTTTACTTGAATCTTCAAAATGAATTGTTAAATTTCTGATTGGAATATTTGCTGGTGAGTATCTAATGTCATCAAGACTGGATACTACTCCAACCAATATCAATTCATTCAAGATTCGCTAGTTTCCTCTTCTTTAGTGTCAACTACTTCTTTATCGCCAACAATTGTTTTAGATTTCTCTTCTTTCATCATAGGAGATGGAGAAGTCACTGCATCTTTTGTGGCAAATGTAAGATGTCTTAAAACAGCATCATTAAATTTAAATGATGTTTCTAGCTCTTCAAGAGTTTTTTGATCACATTCAATATTCATTAAAACATAATGGGCTTTATGAATTTTTTGAATTGGATACGCTAACTGTCTTCTTCCCCAGTCTTCAAGACGGTGTATGTTGCCAGAGTTTGTTTTTAGGAGGGTTTGATATCGCTCAATCATCGCAGGAACTTGTTCGCTTTGATCAGGATGAACGATAAATACAACTTCGTAGTGTCGCATAGTGTTTCCTCATGGTTATAGCCTCCAGTCATATGCTGTGAGGCAAGGATTAAAAAAACAAGATTATACTAACATTTCAAAGAATATCAATAAAAACAAACTGCATCTAGGACATATGGTCTTTTAAGTTGGGTCCGTATACTTTGACTTTTAAAAATTTGATTTCATCTCTAACCTCAGCTGCTTTTTCAAATTCTAAATTTCTTGAAAACTTCTGCATATTTTTCTCAAGTTTGGAAATTTCTTTAATCAGTTTTGGTTCAGTTAGGTCTTCATATTTTCTATATTTCTTCCGCTCAGTTTGATTAAGCTTAAATGATTCAGTATCTATTTCTTTTTCAATAATATCTTTAATTTTTTTTCGAACTCCAGCTGGAGTAATATTATTTTCTGTATTGTAGGCAATTTGACGTTCACGTCTGCGTGACATTTCACTGATGGCGGACTTCATACTTCTAGTTTCTTGATTTGCGTAAAATATTACTCTTCCATCTAGATTTCTTGCAGCCCTCCCCGCAGTTTGAATCAATGAACGCTCAGATCTCAAAAAACCTTCTTTATCAGCATCTAACACGGCAACTAAACCCACCTCGGGGATATCGAGGCCCTCCCTTAAAAGATTGATACCAACAAGAACATCAAATTCCTTTAAGCGAAGATCACGAATAATTTCGACCCGCTCCACTGTGTCAATATCTGAATGTAAGTATTTCACCTTAATGCCGTTTTCAATTAAATAATCGGTTAAGTCTTCTGCCATTCTTTTGGTCAAGGTGGTGACTAACACCCTATTATCTTGTAAGGTGGTTTTTTTTATCTCACCCAGCAGATGATCAACCTGCGAGTCGGCTGGAAAAATCTCTATCGCAGGATCTACCAAACCGGTTGGTCGAGCAACCTGTTCGACGATAATTTTTGAATGCTTATCTTCATAATCTGCTGGAGTCGCTGAGACAAAAATACATTGCTTCATGAGGTTTTCAAACTCTTCAAATTTTAACGGGCGATTATCCATAGCGGAGGGCAATCTGAACCCAAAATCAACCAGATTCTCTTTTCTTGCCCTATCCCCTTTGTACATTCCGCCAATCT
>Ga0233451_10005175_pt1 | contig 10679 bp, 10 predicted proteins | sample 011ome_29_FD_183052 | JGI IMG/M metagenome (GOLD analysis project Ga0233451, IMG submission 183052) | Coastal salt marsh microbial communities from the Groves Creek Marsh, Skidaway Island, Georgia - 011504CT (spades assembly) | ecosystem: Environmental > Aquatic > Marine > Intertidal zone >...
AGCAACAACAACAACAACAACAACAACAAAAAAAAAGACGAAGAAGAAAGAAGAAGAGGACGAGGAACAACCTCAACCATCCCGAGTGGATAAAGCGCAGATACAAAAAGCAATCGCCGCGTTGCGTTTGCATTTGGACAAAGTAAAGCAAGAGAAAGAGAAAGATCCTTTGTTTGAAGACGAAGGCGACGATGCGTACAGCGTTCTCATCTCTTTGCGAACGCAACCGGTTGGAAGCGCGAAGAGCAACGCGAAAATGAAAGCCATTCGCATTCCACATTCTATGGTTAACTTAGAAACCGCAGAGTTGTGCTTGATTGTAAAAGATAACGACGGTAAAGGACACAAAGAGGCAAAATTGAAGGTCGAGTCCATGGGAGAGGACAAAGCGGGAATAGCGAAAGTTTTAGGAGTGAGCAAGTTGCGAAACAACTACAAACCGCACGAGGCGAAGAGAAAGCTGTGCGATTCGTACGATTTATTCTTAGCAGACGAGAGAGTGATTCCAGTGTTACCTAAACTGCTCGGTAAGACGTTTTTCAAGAAGAAGCGACAACCGATTCCGGTCGATTTGACAAAGAAGGACTGGGCCAAGGAAATTCGAAGCAAGACGTCGGCGACGTATTTGAGTTTGAGTAGCGGGACGTGCGTTCGCGTGAAAACGGGTACATCCGCGATGAGCGTAGAAGACGTCGTGGAAAACACCGTCGTTGCCATAGAAGGTGCGGTAAAACACATCCCTCGACGATGGGGCAACATCCAGAGTATTTTCGTCAAATGTAACGAAACAGTCGCCCTGCCGTTGTATCCTTAATTTTAGCTGCATTTGAGAGAAGAAATAAAAATATCAGAAAGATAAAACAAACTCGCTGACGCTTCCGTCATTCTTCTCTTTCGATACTTCAAAAGTTTGTACACTTTAAACGCGTTTTTTTGCTTGCGAATATAAAAGCGCAGATCATGAGACTGCATTTTATCCTCGCCGTTTTTGTCCTCGCAATGGTGTCCTCCTCGCCTCCATTTTTTCACGCTTCCGCGGAGGACGACCAGTGCGTCGGATTCCTGGAAAACTGCGAAAAGAATTGTGGGGAAGGGAAACTCAACGAGAATAAATCTCTGTGTAAGACGTGGCAAGGCGGCGTGTACAAGTCGTGCGTGTGCGACGGCGCCGGGTTTGATTTCGAAAGCAGCGAAGAAATGGTGCGTGTTGTGTTTAGTCTCTTTTTGTCCGGAATTCTCGTTCGCGATGTGCCCGCTATAGTCCTTTGCGAATCCCGCGTCACGGCACGGTATTCTGTTTTCTTTTCTCCCCTCGGGGATGCAAGAAGCTTCTAGGAAAAGAGTGTTGGCCCGAAAAAGAAAATCCAAGTTGTTTACGAATCGAATCAAAAATGTACTGACTTTTATTCTCCTTTTCTCTTTCACTCACCGATCACAGGTTCAAGAAGAAGGCGACGATGCGCGAACGATGATGGCCTCGTCATCCTACGCGGAAGAAGGAAGCACCGAAGAGGCAAAGGGAGAAGGAAAAGAGGGAGAAGAAGGAGCGATGCCAGAAATGATTGCGTGCGAAGGTCCAGCCGGGAACGGAATGACGACGAATGCGAATGAAAATTTGGATATTTCTATTCCGGGTATGATGATGCGCTCTTTCTTTGGAGATGGGATGGATGATTCCACTTTCTCCTCCTCTTCGTCATTGTTTGGTCAAGACGAGACTTCAGACGCTTCTTTCCTCGGTTCGGCGCGTCAAAACTATCTCTCGCAGCAACCGACTTACTTTTCCAGCCGCGTCTTTCGAGTCCCTTTGATTTCTTTCGTTGAAGAAGAAGACGGTAACAGCGATATCATCAATGATAACGTTGGATTTGAAACCTTATCGTCGCTTGGCGAAGGCGACAGGTATTCACGCTCGCAACCTTTCGTCTTCTTCTCCTCTTCCTCCTCCTCTTCAAACGATGATGGTATGGACGCCGACGTAGCACTTATGAAGGATTTCCAAACCGTCGTGGATGGATTCTTTGGTAGTTTAGAGGACGGAAGCAGCAGCAGACTTGGTGAAAAGCCAAAGCCGCCGCCGACGACGGTGCAATACAGACGTTACCGGGAACGCAAAATGCGACGCGAGCGCGCGTTGACGTGCTTTATCTCCGTATCCTTGATTTCGTTGGTGTTATTTTCCATTTATGTCGCAGTTACTCGAATTTTCGCGGACGACGACGACGAAGAGGACATGTATCGTGAGTTGTGTGATGACTCTAAAACTGAGCCACTTTTATGTCTCGATGCTGAGGTTGTTGAAAATGGCGACGCGGGCGTCGTGGAACACTCGAAGGTATACGCGGTGAATTCGAGATGGAAAAGCGCCGCGAGAGTTTAAACGATTAAACATAAAACAGTAACAAAACAGCGTGTAACAAAGAACTTTGTATGTAAAAATGTATATCAACCCGCCCTTAACTGTTTGTTTCTTCACAGCTTTTGAAGTCGCTTTCTCGTCGCGCACTTCCTTCACAAAAAATAGAGAGAGAATAACAACACACATCAAGAAGATGGATAACAGAAATCTTTTGGCGGCGCGTTCATCGTCAACATCGTCGTCCTTCTTGACTGCGCAGTCTAAGAGAAGAAGTATTCGCCGCGGATCTTTAAATGCACCATCCGCCATCTCGAGGTGGAAAGAAGAAGAAGAAGAAGAAGGAAAAGGAAACGGTGGTGACGGCGACAGAAGAGTTTTTTCCCATTGGTTTGGTGTAACGAACAACAACAGAGAGAAACAAGGACAACGACAACGACGAAGACGAAGACGACAACGACAAAGTAGCGGAGTAAGAGCGCACGGGACAACTTTTTCGGCGACGTCGTACGCGTCGGGTAACGGCGATGATGCTGCCGGAGGAGAAGCAATACGTGCAGAAGAAGAGGATCCGTCGACGGCGCCACTCGTCGTTCGAGATAAAATCAAAGGCATAATACTTTTCGTCCTCCCACTTATGGCGTCGAACGTTATTTCACCTTTATTGACGATGACAGATACTGCTTTCGTAGGTAGATACGCATCAGACGCCGTTGTTTCTTTAGCTGCGTTAGGTGTTGCCACTCCTTTGACGGATTACCCGGTGAACTTGTTCATGTTCGTTACCGCTGGCGTCACGTCTATCGTCTCGAACGGTTTGGCAGTGAGAGAGCCGAAACGCGACATGGAAAGAAAAGTGTACGGGGCAATGTTTATATCGTTCACGCTCGCGATAACACTCGCTGCGTTACTCGTATGTTTTCCGGACGCATTGCTTTCATTGCTTGGCGTAGAAAAGATTGGACCTTTGAGGGAAGTCGCAAGAAAATACGTTCAAATACGAGGATTAGCAATGCCGGCGGCATTTTTAACGGGTGCTGGATACGCTTCTCTCGTCGCACGCGAGGATACGATAACACCGCTCATGTGCGTTTCGTTAGCAGCAATCACGAATGTTATTTTAGATTATGTTGCCGTTGTGACGTTAAAGCAAGGTGCAACCGGAGCAGCGTGGGCAACGTCGGCATCGCTATATGTTGGCGCCATTTGTATTTTCACAGTTCTGAGAAGACGGAAGTTGTTTCACATTCCACCTCCTGCTCCATCTACGCAGATGATATCTCCGCCGATGTCAATTATCCCAACGAAGGAAATGTGTGCACCTGTGATGAAGTTTTTTGCTCCCATAACGTTTCTGAGTTTCTCCATCTTGTCATTATACGTGGTTCTTATTTTACAGGCGAATGCAATCGGAAACGTCGCTTCTGCCGCGCACAGAATAGCTGGAAACATTTTCACAGTCTGCGCATTATGCGGAGATCCACTAGTACAGGTTGGACAAACAATGTTACCTAAATATATTGCGTTTACGCCGAAAAATGATGGTAGAAACGCTCGAAAAATGGCACTTATCGTTCAAGCGATGGGATACATGGTTGGTATCGTTTCGGCGTCGATATGCTTCTGGTTGCTTTACTTTGGCGCTTCTGGTTTCACAACAGACAGTTCCGTCATCGCTTGCGCGCGAAGTGTAGTGCTTCCAGTGTTTGCAGCAACGGTAGCAAATATAGTGTCAAAATCTTTATACGGAGTTATGGTTGCGATGAAACAACTTTCGTTTTTAGCGGGATTGACAGCCATCGGAACGAGTACCTTTATGGCCGCCGTGTTTGCGATCAACAAATATCTAAATCCAGAAGCGCGTTATTATGCTCTTTGGTGGTGCCTATTTTCGTATTACGCAATAGCTGTTGTCGTGTTGACAATCCGGGTAGCCACGACGCGACTAGTTAACAAAGAAAGATATCTCTCTTGAAAAGTGCTTTGCTAAGTTGCTCTATCACTTCTAGAACTACAAAACTAAACTGAGCTACTATTACTATTACTATTATTATTATTATTACTATTATTACTGCTGCTGCACAAGCTACAAATACATTCGTCAAGCATATATCACACGCACGGTTGACAGATGTCGTCGCGTTTCGCTTCCATTGGAGTCACTAAAATAAACCAATTCGTGGGCGATAACAAGTTCTCATCCCGGAAAAATCTTTTCTGCGTTGAGCGCATGGTATGTCCCACGTGAGAGCAAACGAGATTATACAACGAAGTCGCCCATAAATCGTATCCATCAATTCCGAATTGTCGTTGCGTCGATTGAATCCAGTACCCGAAATCGTTATATTTCCTCTTCGGAACTCTAACTTTGTGAGGCAAACAGCACGGAGAAAGAACCAATCCCAGGTTGAAGGAGTTTGCGCGCAACTTTTCACCTTTTGTCATTATGTTTGTCCACATTTCAATCGCACGCCGGCTGAGATTACCGCACAAATGCATTCCAACCATAACGCCAAAGCCGTCGTGCTCGATGAGAGCGTCCATAATCAAACTCTCGGCTTCTTCAGAAAACAGATCAATATTTTTGAACTGTACGGTCGGCACCGCGTCTAAATGAGATAGGTTCATGTTTTTATTGTTATCAAGCATGTGTACCGTCGAACTTGGAAACTTTTTTGCCAAAACGATGGACGTAAATCCTTTCCCACTCGCCATGTCGAAGAAGACAACTTTTTCACTCCGTTCCCTTCCAGCTCGTTGCATGGCTGCCAGAACAACATCAACGTTCTTTGCTACCGCGTAACTCTCAACGATTTCTTTTTTAAGCTGCGACGTTTTTTTGCTCCACGCCCAAGACCTCCACTCTGCTTTCTCTTGAAACTCAACGCATAAATCGCTGTGTATGAACTCCTTCAAGTATTCGTTGTCTTTATCCCTCGACTGCATGATGTAATGAATTGACTTTTTTCTTCGAGTCGGCGGTAGTGCTTCTTCCTCGTTTTCTTCGCCCTCCTCGGCGGCGTGCATCGTTGGCGTGGAGGTGGTGGGAATAGCAGTAGTTACAGTACTTACGGTGGTAGCCATTTCCATGCGTTCCTCTCCGCGCGTGGAGTATTTTGTGATTCACGATACTCGTGCGCGCAACACTTAAGTGGTGTGTGAGTAAAAAGAATTATTTATTTATTTCAACGCGGGATTTAACAAAACTAATAACAAGATGAACTCTCAGAGAAGAACAACGCACGCGGCTGCTCTTTAACATTCTCCTTTAGCGCCGCCTCTCACTTTACCGCCACTCTGTTTGTTCGGCTCAAAGACATATTTAATCAAACTGTCTTTGATGTTAAGAATTTGCGGCCACGCGGATTTAATCTTCTTATCGCACAACTCGTTGTTACTTCTCGGAGCGGCTAAGATTTTATCTTGCTCTTCTAATGAAAAGTTTTTCCACGTGTAATTCGGCGAACAGTAATCTTTATACAGTTGCAAAACTTCGTTGTGCGAGATTGCTCCTGGGTTGGTAAAGTTGTAAATCCCGGTAAGCTTTCGCAACGCGCCATCGATGGCGTACGGAACGAGTTCATCCAAAACCGTCATCGAGTTCGGCACGTCGACGACGCAGTCGTAGTTTGCAATTTTAAAGATGAAGTTTCTCGGATTATCCAATCGGTGATCGATGGGCATTCTCAACCGCAACTGTAAGAGGTTGTCGTAGTTTTTGAGCAAGTCTTCCACCATCCCTTTCGTGTGCGAATAGAAGGAACCGCCAAAGTTTGGCGCATCATCCTCGGTAAATCCCGGACCTCCAATTGGATGTTTTTCGTCGTAGGAATAAATGCAACCGGTGGCGAAGTTGGTGACGTGGATGCCGTTCTTATCCGCGAGATCGACCAAGGTCAAAATACCGGTAACGTTCGTTTGAACCGTTTCTTTCTTGTGCGATTCGCACCAATCGACGTTCGGTCTACCAGTGATACCGGCAGCGTTCAGAATATGGGTAGGTTTGCATCGCGCAATGTCATCTTCCACGGCTTTTCTATCGTATAATCTCGCCGCGCCGTAGTAGTACTTATGTCCTTGCTCTTCCAAGAGGCGACCGAGCATACCGCCGATCCATCCGGTTCGACCGTAGATTAAAAACACCGGTCTGTTAGCTTCCGCCGCGTCGTCGGCTTTTCCCTCGGCCGTACTTCCCGCGATTTCCTCGAAAACATTCGGCGACGCCGTGACGTGCCCACCCGTAGGGTGCGCGACTAACGCGGCCGAAAGATTGCCCCAATAATCGTTTTCGCCATTCTTCTCGTACCAAGCGATGGTTTCTCTCAAACCGTCCTCCCACGATTTTTCTTGCTTCCATCCCAAAGCGAGGAGCTTCGAGCAATCGATAAAGTATCTGCGGTCGTTAAATTGGCGGTCTTTCACGTACGTGACGATATCGTCCGCGTTCAACTTCAATTCACTGCAAATATCTTCGGCGACGGAGCGCACCGTTCGTTCTTCTTGCGCGCCAATGTTATACACACCTCGATCTTCGCCGTGGTGCAAGATGCTATCAAACGCGCTCGCGGCATCCGCGACGTGCATGTAAGACCTCGTCGCCATCCCGTCCCCGTGCAAAGGAATTTGTAAACCTCTTTTTGCTAACATGATAAATTTCGGAATCGCTTTTTCCGGAAACTGGTGTGGCCCGTACACGTTGTTTCCTCTCGTGATGAGATACGGCAAGTCGTAAGAGCGTCCGTACGCCATGACAAGCATTTCTGCGCCCGCCTTCGTCGCTGAATACGGATTCGTCGGTTCTAGTAAACTCGCGTGCTCGGTGTTCGAGGCGTTCAACTCGTACGAGCTTTCCCCGTACACTTCGTCCGTGGAGACGTGTAAGAACCTCTTGATGGTACCGAGCGTTTTGCACGACTCTAATAAAACGTGCGTGCCCAAAATGTTGTTTTCCGTGAACGCAAAGGAGTTCCCGAACGAGTTATCCACGTGCGTTTGCGCCGCGAAGTGCATGATGGTATCGATATTTTCGTTTCGTAGGATGTACGAGACTAAATCTGCCGATTGAATATCGCCCATGATAAACTTAAAATTTAACAAGTGCGAAAGTTCGCTCAAGTGTTTCACGTTGGCGCAATAATCGAGCTTATCGAGAACGATGACCTGATGAACGAACAAGAAGAAGAAGAAGAAGAAGAAGAAGAAGTAAAGTTTAATAAGTTGTCAGTTGTATTCCATCCAAAGAAAGAAAGAGAGAAAGAGAGAAAGAGAGAAAAAGAAACACACATCATCATCGCGGTGAAAAATCTTATCGATCCTCTGTTTGCCTCAAAACGACGCAAAGGAGACGACCGAGGGGCGTTGCCGTCCACAGAAAAAAATTATAAACACAGCGCAGACGACAACGACGTCAACGACGACGACGACAAAGAAGAAGAAGAAGATCGCTTCTTTGCTCACCTTGCAGTGCGGGTACTTCTTCGCGAAGAGGATGGCCACGTGGGAGGCGATAAAGCCAGCCCCGCCGGTGATTAATACATTCTTTGGCTCGTACGGCATCTCTCTCTCACTCTCTTTTTTTTATGACGATGTGTTTGCCTTCTCTCAAAAGGATGGATTTAATAATAAGTTTGCTGTGTTGACTGACCTTTTTTTTGAGAGCTCTGTTTTTTTTTGTTTGACGCAAAAATCACAGAATCGGTTTCGCTTGAAAAACAAAGAAAGCGTCTTCCCCCCCTTTATTTTAAAAACACGTTTTGCGCGCCCCCGCGACGCGCAAATTGCATCATCGATTATTCGTTTTTAGTTTTAAACAAACAATAACACAACCAGCATCCTCAGTCGTTGTTCTTGTTGTTGTTGTGCTTGGGCTTGAAGCTCGTCTCTTATTTATCTATCAAGCGACAACAAACGAACGGAAGAAATTTAGTAAAACACGCGTTGTTCGTTAACAAAAAAAAGGGGGGGAGCATAAATGTTGAAAGCGCAAAACAAGGAAAACGAGCAGCAGCAGCAGCAGCAGATAACGAAGAAAATGAACGCTTCGGAGGTGAAAGAATACAAAGAAGATGAGGATGAAGAGAGATCCAACAACCCTTTATGTGAGAACAGAGAACTCTCGGGTTGGTTCTTTAAAAAAGGCGAGCTGTTGAACAGATGGAACGAAAGATACGTTTCTGTTGACGAGAAAATACGAACGCTTTCTTTTTACTCCTCTTCTTCGTCTCTCTCGTCGTCGAAACCGACGTCAATGGTGAGTTTCGACGCGTTGGAGAAATTTTCATCGAGGAAAGGAGGAGAGAAAGGGGAGGAGGACGCAATAATAATACGCGTGCAACTCCAAAACGGAAAAGATTTGTTCTTGAAAAGGAATAACAACCCACAACAACAACAGAAGAAGAAGAAGAAAAGTTATTTATTCAAAGAAAGAGGAGAGGAAGAATGGTGCGCGAAAATGAACGCACTTTTGAACCTGTTACCGACGCCAGAGTGTCGGCAGAAACGTGGCGGTGGTATTAGTAACACCACGCTAAGTGCGCTCAAGAACTCCTCGTCCGGAAAAGGCGGGATAGGTAAGATAGTCTTAGGCAACGCGAACGTCGTTGCTCGCGATAACCAACACCATCACGAAGACGACGACGACAGAAATATTCACATGAATACCAATCGAGGTATAAAGACGCCACCTTCTGCGACGCGTCGTCACATTGAGTACTGCGACGATGAAGAAGCCGATTTTGAAGCTTCGTCGACAGTTTCTTCCTCGTATTACGGGACGAGCGCTACTAAAAACGGCGCCGGTGACTCCCAAACCACAAACGACAGAGTGTTGGATACGTTTAAAGCTATGGAACTCGCCTTGCGCGCTAAAGACGAGTTGTTATCCGCTCAAACGCAGCTGTCCGACCGATTAGAAACGCAGCTAAAAGAAAAGGAACTTGAAATACAAAGGCTCACGAAGAAACTCAACGGAACGAAGGATTTGGAAGAAGCGTTTGACGAGGCAAACATGCGCGCTATGGAGATGGAAGACCAAGCCGCGATGTTATCGGTTTCAATCGATTCGTTAACGCGAGAGTTGGACGACGTGCGAGCGCAGAAAGCGGTCGTTCAGAACGCTTTGCTCCGAGAATCTGCGTTTATGCAGGAGCGAGAATACGAGATGAACAAAAAATTGAGCGACGTGACTTTGAAACTACAAAAAGTTGAAAACGAAAAGAAGCACCAAAAAGACGTGTACGAAACGACCGAACGGGAGTTGACGTTGAGCAGAGATCGTTTGCTCGCTGAAATCGCTCGCGAAAGAAGAAATCGAGGCATGTTCAGTCCAGAGCAGGAGCAGCATCAACAACATCAAAGAAGACGAGCGATGAAACAACAACCGCGGGGCGGCGCACTCGCGAACGGCAGCATTAGTAACAACGTGGAAGATCAAAACAGCATTAATAACAACATTTCAGACCAGTCGAATGCGACGAAGGACGAGAGTCCAATACGCCAGATTTCGTTCGCGTCGCACACGCCGCTGAATCAGAGCATTGCGTCGCGCGACGACGAAGACGAAGACGAAGGAGAAAGAGCAAACAACGCGTTTTACCGTCGCGCAGATAAAAATCTGAGCAAGCTTCTCACGCCCGAGGAGCACTCGTGTCGCGTACAATAATGATAATAGTAAACGAATTCCTTACTGGTATGTATCACTACTACTACTACTACTACTATTACTTCTACTACTACCTCACATCGTTTATACACACGTGTTACATTTTGACGTTGTTGCTAATGACTCGACTTCCTTTCAAGTCGCTGACGACGCCTTTCACATAGTCCTCGTCCTTATTATCCTCGGCGAACTTCTTGACATAAGAACACGTCGGTAACACTGTGTAGCCTTTCACTTTCGCCCACTCTAGCGCCGCACGCGTGATTGCTTTAGCTATTCCCTTCCCTCTCTCTTGCTCAGGCGTCCACGTGTGTGAAAACGCGACCATTTTTGACTTTGGCAACCCGATGTGCTCGTATAATAAATACGGCTGCGTTCCGTCTTCCTCTCCGTTAAACTCGTCTGAAGTCGAGAAAACGCCGCCTAACATTTCTAAATCATTCAACTGCAACTTCCCCGGGAAGCATTTTACGGTAACCGACGTCGTCGTCGTCGTCGTTTCCCCCGACATCTTATCTCGTTGTTTTTCTGACGAGTTTTACAATGGAAATGGAACAAAAAACATCAACATCTGAAACAAGTACACCACAAATCACAAACAACGAACGCGAAAATAAATCGAAGAGTAACACATGACGCGACTACCAACGACGTTTATGCGAT
>Ga0233451_10005209_pt1 | contig 10634 bp, 7 predicted proteins | sample 011ome_29_FD_183052 | JGI IMG/M metagenome (GOLD analysis project Ga0233451, IMG submission 183052) | Coastal salt marsh microbial communities from the Groves Creek Marsh, Skidaway Island, Georgia - 011504CT (spades assembly) | ecosystem: Environmental > Aquatic > Marine > Intertidal zone > Salt...
TCATTTTATTCTCCATTTGTTATTAATAAAAACCTACAAAATCCAGAAAATAAAAGCCCTAACGTCGATTTATCAAACAACAGAAAATGTAAAAAATGGCTTTAAAATTCGACTGGAATTTGTATCAATTGTAGAGCAAATTGAATGAAGTTTTGGTGGAGTTTTAATGTTTTTTTTGACTAACTTTAACAAGTCAATTGGGGGGCTTGATTTATAGCTAAAAAAATCAATATAGTCTGCTTAAACAGCAAACAAAAAAATACTTAACTTTTCATAGGGATAAAATTTTTAAACGCTAAAAGATATTACCTCCAGTAGTCGGAGAAATGATTGTACATTTTGTCCAAATCTCCATAGGAATCAAAGTTGTCTTTTATATCTACAACTGTCACATATTGATTACCTCCGACTTTAGGCCCCCTAAGTCCTCTTCCAATCATCTGACTATATAGAATTAGAGATGTTGTCGGTCTAGCTATCACTAAAGCTTGTATTTCAGGCGCATCAAACCCAGTAGACAAAACGCCAAAATTTACCAAGACCTCTATTTCCCCACATCTAAATTTATCAATAATAGAACGTCTTGAAGAGGATGACTTTGTATAGTCAATAAATGCAGCCTTAATACCTCTCAGAACCAGGCCTGCTGCTAGAAGTCTAGAATGACTGGTACTACAAGAAAACACAAGAGTGGGCTTACTTTCAGACACTAATTTTTGGATTTCTATCATTAGTAAATCATTTCTAGCTTTATTTCTACCTAGTCTCTTTAGAGTAATTTTTCCCAATGTATCGTCATTAATACTGATAGATGTATCAATCACCCTTCTATCTATTTTAGAAAGAACACCCATCTCTTGGAGTTTAGAAATCGGATCACTCCCAAGGTTAGGAGTTATTAAGTTATCATTAAAAAATCTAGCGAAACTTCTATTTTCTGTAGAAATTGAAAAGTTTCTTCCTGGAGTAGCAGTCACTCCAATTAGTGTCGCCTTGTTATTAGCAAAAATTGCGTTTACTAGATTCTTATAAGTTTGAGCGGTAATTTTGTGCGTCTCATCAACAATTATATGGGTTGTATTGCTAACTATTTCCTGAAATAAAGAAGATTCAAAGTCAATCAAAGATAACTTTTGTAAACTGGCAAAAATTATAGAATTAGACAGTAGGAGTTCATTGGGAAAGTGCTGCCCATAAAGTCTATGTATTGTTGTGGTGTGGCCTCCTTTCGCAGACCAAACACTCTTAAAGGAGGAGATGGCCTGCTCTAACAACTCCTCAGAATGAGCCAACCATAAAATTGAAAAGTCGGAATCAGAGCTATTGATATAACTCGTAATTGACTCCATCATAACTCTAGTCTTCCCAGAACCAGTTGGAAGATGTAATAGAAGTCTATTCCCTTTTACCTTTGCCTGAGAAACAACGTCCTCCACAATTTCAGATTGGTAGTCAAATAATTCAGGCAGTCCTTTATATGCCTGAACACTTTCCGAGGTTTGAATTTTACTAACCTGAATGGGGAGATAAGACTCATCAAACCCCATCCTTTTAAAGACTGGCAACAGCTTGCTAGCACTCCCCCAGGGTTTTGAAGCTAAAATCCTAATAATAGATATTTCTGAGTTTTCTGACTTACTAATCTTGTACTTATCAGCTAGATCAAAAATAACATCTCTACTCAAGGTCTGTAAAAACAACTCTCTAAATGCCGGCTTTTCAAGTATTGAGGCCCCATAAAGCCTACTCACAACATTAGAAACCTTTTCTTCACTATTAAAATCAAAGCCCTCTGGAACCGTATCTTTCAACAATTTCCAGTCACCTTCACAGGCAAATCTAATGTCCTCAATGGAAGATTTAGACAATAATTTAGATATCACTATTCAATACCCAAAAATTCCTCAAACTCTCTAATATTTTGAGCTAACTTCTCCTCTGTTCTAAACTTTAGTTCCGACTCAAAATCAGACCTAGTTCCTGTAAAGGTAGTATTCATATTTGCCTTTATAATTGCCTTAACACCACTTTTTATCGGAATAGAGATAGAATCCTTTTTTCCATTATTCCAAACATAGGTAAGCTTGTCCTGCTCTCCATTTTCTTCATTATTAACATTGCTAGTAATGCCCCTAGTCCATTATTGACAGCAGACGGTTTATAATTAATAACATTGCCAGATGGTCCGTATGCAATATGTGTAAGGAATTCAATATTTTTAGAGCCATCTTCAAGCAGTTCTTCGTACGAAACAAACCAGCCATCATTAATAACTTGGTTGAGCATATCTACAAACCATTCCGAAAAATCTTTCCAGTCTTGCGTTAACTCATAAAAGTTATCTAGCTCGTCTTTAAGGGAGGAGAATGCAGACCATACAGATCTGATGCCAATATCTCGAGTCAAGAGCTTAGGTATACAATCTTCTTTTGTAGAACCAAACCTTAGAGATAGTCTATTGTATTCAGCCTCAATCGCCTCTCTATTAAGTATCGATGCTGAACTCTTTCCAAATGAAATCCATTTAAATGCATGCCTACCTACAGAGTCAGCCTGCTCTATAGATTGCCGCTCTAATTTTCTTAGCTCTTTAATATAATCAGAATATGGGTTGATATTTTCTAATACATAAACCACCGAGGGCAATAAATGCTCTTTAAATCTATTTCTCAAAGTATCTGAATCTTTGTGTACAAGAGGGAAATTCGTCTGATTGAAAGACGGAATCTCCTGGTTCAACAAAAGCCTGGGGATGGTTTTTTTATTGACATCACTCTTATTGTCCGGATCTCCCAAAATGAATTCGTGCATCCAATCGTGCACATCTCTAACACTAAATATAGATGAGGCTAGTGGCTGAGGTCTTCCTTCTTTCTCTTCTGCCCTCCAGTCAATCATCATTAACGGGATTTTATTGGTATCAATCTCCTCAAACTCTTTCTGATCATTCTGATGAGCATACTGAACCACTTCTTGTGTACAAACACAGGTGGCAGACTCATCATCTAAAAGTATCCTTCTTGACTCATTTATCTTTTGAGACTTTGAATTAATATAGACAAAAGTATTTCTTACAACATCGAGCAATGAGGCGGAATTAAAATGATCTGAGTACCTAGAAAATCCTAAAATAACAACTGGTATAGACATAGATTCTAGCCTATCCGCATCTGTCTTGTCAGGATCATCCATCCACGTTTTAAATGCTGTTAGCCTATGCTGCCCATCAACAGCAACTAAGTTCACTTTAGAGTCATTCCATTTCACTGAGGCAAATTGATGATGGCCTTGCGCACTATCATAAAATTTAAAATACTCATCATCACCATAAGTATTGTAAGAATACCCATCCACACTCTCCTCTTGCTTCTCAACAACTTCCAGCGAATCTATTACATTATTGCCTTCCCCCATTGGCAGGAGAACAAGGGTTAATGGAGGAATGAATTGCACTCTATTTGGATCCCTTAAATATGGAAGAATTTCTTGATTAACCCTATCATGATCGACATTCCTTTGAAAAAGATCTTTAATATTCCATCTTTCGCTACCGCTAATTTGCTCAATTAATTTAATTTTTGACAAAAAATCAGAGGTTATTACGCTTTGTATGAATCTAACCTCGACATTCCCACCATGACCAAATTCACCATAAAATCCTGGCATAGTTTGGTTTAACGCTGGTAAAGTAATATTTGGTGGCTGTGGTGTTAACATAAAATCTCCTATTTTCTACTGTAAGGTGGCTTTGCAATCAATTGCAAAATATTTTCTAAAAGCTCTTCTACATTACTATCGTAATTTGTTCTATTGTTAATTAAGTCTGTCCTGATGCAAACAAAAATAAGGTCTTCAACTGTTTGTGATAAGAAATTTTTTCCATTTTCCAACTTCTTCATTTTTGTAAAATTTTCAAACCTAGAGTGAAACTCGTTCTTACTATCTATGCCCTTTCTATGTTCTACACATCTTCTTAGTAGGTTATTCGTTTTTCCAATATATAAAGGAGGCATTAAAATGCTTGAAGCAAGCAGTATTTTCCTAAAATCCTGAAGATCCTCTTCGTTGGAAACAATGTGTTGCCACTCTCTTTCTGATGCAGAGCTAAGAGAGACAGTAGATTCTTCAGACACACACACTTTAGTCTTTTTCCAATTAAAGTCAATATGCGCCTCTGAACTAACAGCGCCTTGTAACTTTGAATCATAATTTAAAATAGAGGTCAGCTCAATCGCTAGATCATTGATATCTTTCGATGGAAGTTCTATAGGATAGAACCACGCATACACTCCTGGAACAGGTGGAATGTCATCAAAATTTCTAGAAGTGTAAACACTTATATACCTAGAAACATCTCTCCAAACGTCACTAATCAGCATAACACACCATTACCCAAGATTATTTTTAAATTCATCTACATAGCTCTCGATTTTCTCTCTTCTTTCCGGGGTTTGATGAGACAAGGCTAAATTCACGCAGTGAGCATCATCAAGATACCCTGTGTATGCAATATGATCCGGTATAACATCATCAGGATTAATAAAATACACTAACGCACCTAGCAACTGTCTTTCGTACTTTCTTTTAAGGTAAGATGAGGTTGTATTTAGTCTGTATGCCAATCTCTTTTCCGGAAGGTCTAAAAACTTATAGATTGCCAATAAATAGTATGACAATTCTTTTTTAAGTTTATTGTTAGATCGACCTAGATCATCCATCATAGTAATCATATGTGTATATGTACTAGGCTGATTCTCAGTCAGAGAATCGGTAATTTTTTCAAGCTCCCTAGCAACATCTCTCTTGTTTTGAGCCGTCAATTCATTCGATACAATTCTAATTGGCATATTCTATACAACCTATAAAGAACACATTGTACAAGACTGATCCTCAGGATCATCATCGTCTTGCTCCTTAACAATATCTTGCCAGCTTCGTGTTTCTTTTGCTTTAAACTTTTTACCAGCAGCCTCATTCTTTTCAGCTTTCCCTATAACTACATCTAAAGCACCGCTCTGTGACCAAGTATAGCCCTGGCCACACTCTTTTCTTTTACCAGTACTCCAATCAAACCCTTTCTTGTGAACGCTTTCTTCTATGGCTTTAGCTTGTTTATATAATTCTGGATGGTTTCTTTTAAGACCAAGCCATTCTTCTTGTCGCTGAAAAAAACAAAAAAAACAACCAGACCTTGAACGCCATTTGTAATACTCTGGAATACCTACAGATTCTTCAAGAATTCTAAATACATCTTCTCTAACAATTCCATCACCTATAAATGGAAATACTGCCTTAATATTTGGTTTTTTACTGACATAACCTTCTCGATTTTCGTCTGCACGAATACCTACATAGCTAACAACCTCATCATCACCAACAAATTTTTCAAAGGGCTCAATCTTCATTTTTTTAGTACACCATCGTTGTTGTGGAGATGGGAGCATGTTGTCATGCATCGTTAACCAATGCCTAAAATCTTTATCGCTATTTAGCCTAACGATTGGCTTTCCAAGATTTTCTTCTAGCTTATCAAGCAAGTTGTAGACTTCCTCTAATTCAGCACCAGTATCAGTAAAAAAGTACTCCATTTTTTCATGAAGATCAGGATAGTTTTCTTTAAGATGTACTGCTAGAGCCGCACTATCCTTGCCGCCAGAGATGCCCATGACATGCCTTGCCTTATCACTTGATGCCCTAGCTATCTCATGCCACTTCATTTGAGTTTGTCCTTATCTTTTTTTTTATACTTTTATTCTTAGACTTTGTATTATTAAAGTACTCATCAACGACCTCTGCCAATATAGCCATACTCGTCTTTTTATCTAATGACGGATCTTTAATAATATCAATAACACTCTTTTTACGGTCTTTTATGGTCTCTTTCAAACCTTTATCAACAACAATAACTTCATTTATCTTATTACCATTAACTTTGATGCTGTTTAACATATAAACATCAGTATCACCCTTCGAATTGGTGTTTATACCTTCATAACTAGTTCTTAGTTTTTCCAATTCTCTAATGTTCATAATTAGAGTTCCTAGCTTATATTCTGCTGTTACCCGATCAGAATCAGTCCATTTATTTGCTGGCTTTGAAACTAAAAACATCAATAAATTATCAAACCACGCGTCATCGTTCATTTGGCACTTCTGAGCCCTAATAACGAAACCTTTTTGACCATTTTCATCAATAGTGTAATTCTCAAGACCTGTACAACTTAGAGCAACAGATTTTCTAACAGTTGATAATGATGATTCTTTTGGAATATCAAAAGATAATGAAATCTGAGACAAGATCTCTTTTTTCATTTCACTAAAGCAATTTTGCATTTCAAGTAATGAAAACCTAAGTTTCTCATGGAGACCCTCTACATTTTTTTTTGAAGTATCAATACTCAAAACATTCGGTATATCTTCAAGCAACAATTTAACCGGTGATTTTGATAATTTAAACACCTTTATTACATCTCTAGCCTGCTGAGATAATGCTGTTTTTGTTTGACGCGTATAAAAAGGCAAACCTTCAATTAGCTTAGCTATTTCTCTAGCAATTTTAAGTATGGTATCAGGCTTTTTACCCTTCCTCCATACAGATGAATACTCTTGAATAAGCTGACCATTTACACCGCCTAAATCAACATACTGCACTTTAAATGCATCTGGTCTTTTAAAGAATCTATCCAGATGATCCTGTGACAAATACGGCACATAGGTATTATCTTCAGTTACAGCTAACTTTTCCTGGTAAGTTAAAATTGCAACAATGTAAAGAAGAGGTAAAACCCCCTCTTTGATACCAAATGGTGCAGAGTAAAGCTCTTCATTTAATTCAACCAGAGATTTGGAGTTGTCTTTAGTGTCAATTAAAAAATCTTCTATACGCTTCCATACTGGATAAAACTTATTATCCTTATCTAGCTGACGAGCTTCTGCTAAGCCCCATTCTCCAGACTTTTTCTGATAATGTAATCCTGTTGCTTTAAGTAGTGACCTATAAATAGATTTTTCTGCTGGAAACTTCTCTATCCCTAAGTCTTCTTTCTCCAGATTAGACGACAAGGCTACGATCAACTTATTACGTGCTGCATTAGCTTGTGATGAGGTTTTGTTTCTATTAATTAACTCATTTTTAATGACAGGTGCTGAATAGTAAATATCTTTTAATATTTCTGACAATACTTGCTGTAAATAACGCTTATTTGTGACTTCAATTTCATTATGCCTCCAGTACCACTGATTCAAACTTGGTGAATCAACAATTGAAGAAATTAAGCTCAACTCATGTTCAAGTGAGTTTTCATATCTGTCTTTATACTCTCTTTGCGCAACTGGGTCTGAAGTTAACTCTTGTGATGTACTTGCAACTTGCTCTAAAGCTAGAACATCAGCAAGCACTTCTCTAATTTGCTCGCCATTAGGACATAAAACAAAAATATCATCTGATTCAAAATAATTACGAACTTCATTTAAGAAGAAATTCTTATCATCCTCAGATTCAGCAAGATAGAAAATAATCCTTGGCTGGCGTGATTTTGGCTTAAGGCTTTTGTATTCCTCTCTGCTTGAAAAAACTGGGTCAAAGTATCTTAACGTACCATTTTCAATAGAATACTTTCTGGCAACTATTGGCAATATTTCGTGTCTTTCATTAAGCTTCTCAGCTAGTGAAAAATTACCTAATTTATCCCTAGCTTCCTCTGCCTTTATTTCTAGGTCAAAATCACTACCCTGCCAGACTCTATATTCAGAGTTAAATTTTCTATACTGAACTATAGAATTTGTTTGCAAATCCTCAATTGATTTGTCAAAACACTTTTTGCTTAGTAAGCAACTTTCTAAAAGCATTGGAGATGCCTTCAAACCACCTTGGCTGCCAATAATATTTAACAAACCAATAGTTTTAAGTGTTTGAATTGATTCAGATTCCGCATCACCCAAGCGCTCTACAGCTGTCACTACTTCGGCCCATCGACGATGAGTAAAATGATCAGATGTTGCTACCGGCTGATTCCTGATAAAGTATTCATAAATTTCCCATGGCTGGATTTGATCGCCTGAGTTTTTACACTTAGTCAGACTATCAACAAAACCGTGTACCTCTTTACTGCCCAAATAGCTAAACAAGGTTCTTTCATTTTGAGCAACTTTCTGACAAAGAATAGGCAAAGTTAGCGCGCTTAATGGGTGCAATGGATAGCAATTATAAAACAACTCTTCTGCTGAAGCTTTTTCTAAAGTTCTTGGTAATGCGTTATTAGTTATTAAAACATCAACTTGGGTTGATATTTTAGCCTTAACTAACCTCTCTTCTTTTTCTGTCAGTTCTTTTTTAATTGCAGCAGCAACAATTCTTAAAGTTTGTTCAGAAGTATCTAAAAATGAAATACTTTCGAATCTACCTTGTACTTTCGCCCATTCAGCTTTTAATGTTTCACCAAGACCTCTTGCATATTGCTCTATAGCCTGATGCAACATAACAACTAATGCTAGCTTAACACCATGCTTAGCAAATGCTAGTTCCGCAAGGCCTTGCAATAAAAATATATCATTAGCACCGTAATGTCTAGCCTCGTATTCTAAAAATTTACCAAGCTCGTCAATTGCAATTAGGATTCCACCATATCCAATTTTTAACAAAGAATTTTGTAAAGTCTGAATAGAGTCAAGTATTTCAGAAACCTTGAGTGGTGTATCTTGAGATGCATAATGAGACAAAATATTTAAAACTTCTGGTTTTTTACCCTTTCTCGTATCCCAAATCATATTCGCACTGTTAGACAATGCTACAACAAGACTCTTACTTAGTGAATCTGGAGATCCTGTTAATAGAACTACACAATATCCAGAATTATCTTTAACAAGCGAACGATATTCAGATGATAATTCTTTTGATGATTTTTCCAGTACTTTGTATGCCACCTCTCTTGCGGGGTTTTTTTTATTGCTTAGTAGGTGCGACAAGAAAACCGCAAAGGATGATTTTCCAGATCCATACGGACCAACTAACGACCATGCTCTAGGCGATTCTTCTGGCAATAATGCGTCTGACATCTGCTTTAAAGTCTTTAGCGCTCTAGATGTAGGAATATACGACTTCATGATTGCAGTAGAATCTGCATCACGGGTTAAATTTATTGAGCGAGTATAGTGAGAGTTAACGCTAACCTTATTAATTAGACTCATGCGACTTCAACCTCAGGCTCAATAGAGTAATAATTATCCAGAATTTCTGCCGGTGCAATATTTTTTAAAATATAAAATTGATGAATTCCAGCAGTCTCTCTTAGCTCAAAGTTTGCTGGCAATACTTGAGACAATTCTTCAAGCTTTGTAATTAATGAATTTTCACTCAACCTAAAAACAGCACCTGGTGAAGCTATCCAAACTTTTGAATACATTAATTCCTCAATAGGTGCTTGGTTGAGCTTTAAAGCTTGCATATATTCAATAACAGCGTATCCAAATATATTAATTGGTAGATTCTTACGATCACTTTGTTGAGATTTAAAAGTTTTACCCACCAAACTCTGTGAAATAAGCTCTAATGAAGATAGTGGCGAATCTAAGGCTTCTTCAACAACTTTTTTTGAGTTATTTTTAGACCTGCTATACATCCTAAGAACCACTTTTGCATCATTTCTTAGTGTTGTTTTAGATACTTTGGTTGTAATATTCTGCGTTGCAAAATCTACTAAAGAAGATGCCACCTCTTCAGAGCTAAACTCTTGTTTATGAAAGTTATTAAAAAACCAAAACCAACCTGTTGCTAAATCGGGATTTGAAGATAATAACCAATGAATTAACCAGATAGTTCCTTCATCTTCAAGGTATGGATCATACCCATCTTTTCCAAATATTTTATTACCAAGATCAGTTGACTTATAGCCTCCTTCTTTTCTTACTTTTATCATCTTGGTAGCTTGCAACCAGTACTTAATAGAAGAAACCATATTTTTTCCAACACCTAATTCAATCGTAGAGTTGTCATCGGAAAAAATAAGAGGATTAGATTGCATTGCCTGAAAACCCTTAGTTAACCAACTATATCGCAATATAAATGTTTCATGCCTACCAAAGGCAACTTTTTTTGGGCTTAACAACATATAATTTTCTCTAAAATTTGCACATTATTTATACTAATTATATATGGTGAAAAGATTTCTTATCATGCCAATAGCCTTATTATTCTTTTTCTTTACAAATCACCTGCACCGTCGCTTCTTTTGCTTCGGTGACAATTTGGCTGATTTCTTTAGCGCCATTTGATTTTCTAACTTGGTAATCAACCATATTTAAATCCATGAATATTTTTGCCATGTTTGATTTAATGGCAAAGTTTACGTTTTGTGCTGGTCTGCTACCTGTGATTTCTGATGATGTTTCCAGTCTTGAAACAATAACGCCAATGACGTTACCATTATCATCAAGTAGCGGACCACCTGAGTTGCCTGGCTGAACTGGTGAGGTGAGCTGCAATTCTGCAATGTTGTTTTTAAAACCTGTGAGTGCTGCGATATTACCACTTGTCACTTTAAGCTCTGATCCTAGCGTTGAAGAGAATGGATAGCCCAATGCTAAAGATTGCTCGCCTGTTACGACAGGCTTGCGGTTTCTAAGATATAGGAAACTGT
>Ga0233451_10005233_pt1 | contig 10600 bp, 11 predicted proteins | sample 011ome_29_FD_183052 | JGI IMG/M metagenome (GOLD analysis project Ga0233451, IMG submission 183052) | Coastal salt marsh microbial communities from the Groves Creek Marsh, Skidaway Island, Georgia - 011504CT (spades assembly) | ecosystem: Environmental > Aquatic > Marine > Intertidal zone >...
GTGTAGATAGCTGGCAAACACAGTGATCATCCAGTAAGCGCCCGCTCGTTCCGCCAAATGATATGTGCCATCTGTGAGCAGCGTTTTGTGGTCAATCCGATAGTACTGCGTATTCTGCTCAACGTGACCGGTCATTCTGATCTATCGTGACCGTTTGCGCATTGTGTCGTTGTTGTGCTCTTAAATTATAGAACGTCGGTCACGATGGCATAGAATTTTTCTCCTGTTTCGTCGTTGTGGCCTTCTGTCGCAGCGAGTCTCCGGTGAGTACGAAGCGGTGATTTTTCTGTAACAATCGATCCAGGATTGCATCAGCAATCGTTACATCTCCCACCCAGGCATGCCAGTGGTCAATGGGTAGCTGACTTGTGATGATGGTGGCTTTATTCGAAGCACGGTCATCAATGATTTCAAGCAAATCTGCGCGCGCCTGAGGGTCCAGACCCGTCATGCCCCAGTCGTCCAGCAATAAGACATCCGTCTTGGCCAGTTGCATCAGCCATTTGCCAAAGGTACCGTCACCATGACGAATTCTGAGTTCTTCACTGAGTCGTGGCACCCGTTGATAGAACGCCGAACGCCCACGCCGACAGGCATATTGTGCAATGGCACAGGCAAGCCAGGACTTTCCAGCGCCTGTTGGGCCGGTGATCAGTACGCTGTGACCGCTGTCGATCCAGTCACTGAGGACCAGGCTCATGACGGCTTTGCGATCCAAAGACCGCTCTGGCCGTGCATCCAGATCTTCAATAGATGCCTGGGGATAGCGCAGATGCGCATTCTTAAGGAGACGTTCCAGCTTGCGATCCTGCCGCCAGTGCACCTCCCGATCGACCATGAGCCCCAGACGTTCTTCAAAGCTCAGGCCGTTTAAACCTGGCATAGTCAGTTGCTCTTCCAGCGAGCCGGCCATGCCGTTAAGTTTTAAATCCCGAAGCTGATTGATGGTTGTATGCATCATCATGGTGTGAGGTTCCTTTCTTTATTGGTAGTAGCTTGCGCCGCGAACATGCTCGTGAACAGGGCTGACCCAGGAAGCCTTGGGCTCTAAAAGCAACTGATCACGCCCATTGGCCAGGATGTCACGTACATGGGTGTACCTGGTAACACCGAGACCCAAAGCGACCTCACAGGCAGCTTCCAGACGTGTCTTCCCATAGCGCTTAACCAGGGAGAGCAAGCCCAGACATGCACGGTACCCGTGCTCCGGATGGCGCCGCTCTTGCAGTAATTTCTGAACGAATTTCCCCGTGCCCACGCCGATGGATTCTCCCCAATGGATCAATCGCTCCGGCGTCCACTCTCTATGGGCGCGATGGGCAGCTGATAAGTGGTCGGCGACAGTCGTATATCCACCCTTGTGTGCGTTGCGAACATGGCTGGCCACACGGTGGCCACGATGTAATACCTCGATCATTTTTGCGGTGATGCGAAGTTCGAGTTGCTGGCTGACCAGTGCGTGGGGAACGCTATAGCGGTGTCCCTCAAACTCCACATGCTGATCGATGTGCACCCTGACCGTTTTAAAGACAGCAAACTCCCAAGGCTGCGTAGGCAGCGGTTGTAAAGCTGGCGCATCGATCTTGGCAAAGACACTGGCCCGACTTCCCGGCAGCTTCTGAAATAACCTCTCGTTAAGCCGCTTGAGTAAGGGTTCTATGGCTTCATTGACGTCATCAATGGTCGCGAACCGTAAATGGCGTAAGCGCATCAAGATCCAACGTTCTACGACCTGGACAGCAGATTCAACCTTGGATTTGTCCTGGGGGTGGTACGGTCGTGCTGGGAGAATGGAGGTACCGTAGTGCCTGGCGAAGTCCTCAACGGTCTCGTTGGCCCTGGGTTCGTAACGATTGGGGTTCGAAATCAACGCCTTGGGGTTGTCTGGCACAATAAGTTGGGTGACGCCCCCAAAGAACGACAGGGCACGGGCCGTTGCGCCAAGCCAGTCCATCATCGTCTCGCGCGGAGTCGCACAGGCATAGGTGTACCCCGAGGCACCGAGCGCGGCAACGAAGATATGTACTCGACTGCCGTCAGTTAATTCCAGTGTGGGGCCAGCAAAGTCAATATAAAGCTTCTCGCCAGCCTTGTGGACTTGCCGCATCGACCGCTTAAGCTGCTTGGCGTAATTCCGGTACAGCAAACAGAACTGTGCATACCGGTGAGTGGGCTGATCGGGATGTTGATTAGCATGCTCTTCCCAAAGCAGCATCAGGGTCATGCCTTTGCGCCGGAGTTCCTGATGAATGCGCCCGTAGTCGGGCAGGACATAATGGCTGGTAACTTGAGGATCAGCTAACAGTCGTCGCTGCAATGCTGATTCATCCAGGCTCTGGATGGTTGGCCAATCAAGTCCGGCGGCATTGGCCAAACCAACATATTTAGCGACCACGCCTTTGGAAATACTCAGGGACGCGGCAATTCGTTCATGGGAGAGGCGTGCTTCGAATTTAAGACGAAGAACGTCTTTGATCTTGCGCATAGTTATCCTTGCAACGGGCATGCCAGCTCCAAACAAAATGGATCAGGCTACCCTTATCGATAAGAGGCTATGCACAACACCAACACGTTGCACTACGAAATCATTCTGACATCGTGACCAGTCATTCTGATCAGGGTGCAAAATCGGTCACGATAAATCAGAATGACCGGTCACGATCCTCTGGAATCGTCGGTCACGTTAGACCAGAACGGCCGGTCACGATGCCCCAGAATACCCACATCCGCCACACTTACCCCTAAATCACACTTGAATTCGGTCGTTCAAAACGACAATTGACAACACACTAGAACTAACAAAACAACGTTAGGTCTATTGATGGAACAGGTAAATACAGAAGAATTAGAGCCGGAACTACGCCAATTTACAGGCACAACTCAGTACTACCGTATTGATAGCAAAACCCTGCTTACAGACGGTGCGTACTATCTTTGTACGCAAACTGGGGCTTTTTGGCTGATGGCAGTGTTTTCCAGCTACTTGTTAGAACTGAAGCTTGATGACTGGTTTACGGTCTTAAAGCTCAATGTAGTTGGCAACAAGACCACCGTGACCATAGATGACGGAAACGGCAACTTCCTAGCCCCGGATGGCCGGTCAAACTGCTCCACTTATGGCCACCCAAAGTGCTCCACTCGTGACGGGCTAGATTGGATGCTTGTCATGGGCTGGCAGGACGTTAATTTCACCCCTTGGAAACCCAAGGGAGAAGGAGTTGAACGTCTTGAAAGCACATTTACGAACGACCCTGTGGACGCTGTTTGGGCGTAATGCAGGCCAACGCGAGATAGAACGCCTGACGGGCATATCCCGTCATACCATTCGAGCGTATAGAGCGCGGTATCAGAAGGACGCGGCAAACTGCCCCAGGGTGGCCACCGACTCAGGTCAAATTGATCCACCCTGGCCACCGACTCCGGTCGCGGTTTCGGTGAGCAAATGCGAACCCTACCGCGAATTCATCGAAGCTCAGGCACGGCTACGGCGCAATGCCGTATCAATCTATCAGGATTTGGTGGACGACCATGGCTTTACAGGAGCGTACAACTCGGTCAAACGCTTTGTAGCCAAGCTTCGGATTCAAGAGCCCGAACAGTTTGATCGTCTGTCCTTCCTACCCGGTGAAGAAATGCAGGTGGACTACGGCGAAGGTGCGCTCACCCGGGTGCCGGGCACCAATCGCTATGCTAGACCCCGACTGTTCGTGGCGACGCTACGCTACAGCCACCGTTGTTACCGACGGGTGATCTGGAAGTCCACCAAGGAGGACTGGGCGAAGCTGCACGAAGAGGCCTTTCGTTACTTCGGCGGGTCATGCCGTTACGTGGTGCTCGATAACCTCAAGGAAGGCGTGCTCAAGCCGGACATTTACGAGCCGACGCTCAACCCGGTCTATGAGCGGATGCTCAAGCACTACGAAGTCGTCGCCGACCCCGCCCGGGTCAGGGACCCCAACCGCAAGGGCAGCGTTGAGAATGCCATTCAGCACACACAGAACACGGCACTCCAGGGGCGACGGTTTGAATCAATTGACGAACAGAACGCCCACCTGGAGCACTGGGAGAGCACCTGGGCAGCGACCCGGATACACGGTACCGATCGGCGCCAGGTTCAGGCCATGTTTGAAGAAGAGCGGCCGCATCTGCAACCGTTACCGCTGACCGGTGTCGAGTACTTCGAAGAGGAGACGCGCACGGTATACACCGATGGCTGTGTGCGCGTTGATCACAGCAGTTATGCGGCCCGACCAGCCCGCATTGGCAGCAAGGTACTCGTACGGCTGTTCAAGCGCCGCATCGAGATCCTGGATCTGGACAGCAAGACCCTGATTCGCACCCATGAGCGCGCCGAGCAGCCAGGAACGGTGACGCTGCCAGACGAAGAACGGATCTTCAATCCGTGCCGGGAGACCCGGCGGATTCTGGCGCAGGCTGCCGAGATTGGTGAATCCGCCAAACGGCTGTGCGACCTGTTGTTTGCCTGCGAGGGTCGAGTTGGACACCGTAAGCTGTGGGGCATCGTCGGTCTGGCCAGGAAGCATCCCCGGGTTTATATCGACAAAGCCTGCGCCAGCGCCATGGGCGAAGGCGTCTACAGCTACAAGACGGTGAAAGCACTGACCGAGCGGCTCGTAGCCGAGGCTTTGGAACGTCAGGCGATCCAGGATGCAAAGGCGAATCCGCTCACCCAGGACAGCCCACTCATCCGTTCGGCCAGCGAGTATGCCGACCTCTTTGATCTGGCCGCCATGGCCGAGGAGACCTGCGAATGAACCTGCAAGAAATCGAACGTGCCTTACGTCAATTGCGCCTGTCGGGTATTGCCCAGACCCTGAGCGCACGGGTCATGCAGGCACAGGCATCGCAAGAGCCCTTTCTGGAAACCTTTGCCGCCGTCCTGCAAGACGAGCTGGATCGACGGGCCAGCCGGCAGATGGAACGTCTCTTTCGGCTGTCAGGACTTGATGAGCGTTTGACCCTGGCCGACTTCGACTGGCGCTTCAATCCGAAACTGCCGCGCGCAGCCTGCTTCGAACTTCTGACATTGAAGTTTCTGACGACCGGGAACAACGCATTACTCATTGGCAAGCCCGGCACCGGCAAGAGCCATGTTGCCAAAGCTGTTGCCTATCAGGCGACCTTGCAGGGCCACCGCGTTGCTTACGTTGAAGCCGACACGGCCTTTGCCCGATATACGCTGGCCGACACCCGGGAGCAGGCCGAACGGTTAAAGGCATGGATCGAGACCGATCTTCTGATCCTCGACGATCTCTTCCTGGCCCGGCGCATGGCCGACTGCGCGGCCGAGCTCTTGCAGTCCATCGTTCACCAGCGCTACAAACTGCGCCGGTCTGTCGTCATTACGTCCAACCGGGTTGTGCAGGACTGGGGCAAATATCTCGGCGACAACACCATGGCCACCACCATCCTCGACCGCCTCATGCATCGCTGCGCCATGCTGGAATTCGAAGGTAAAAGCTATCGCCTCAAAGAAGCCGCCGCCCGATTCTCGTCACCCGAGATTCAGGCATAATTCATGCGTCCTGCCTGGAGCAGTTTGACCGGCCACAGGTGGAGCAGTTTGAGGTGGCCATCCGGGCTAGCCACACAGGAAATCGATGGGTCAGACTTTCCTTTGCCTAGTATTACCCTCTATGGATGCTGGGACGGTGAATACTGGGTTTTGATGCTGCCAAGCGAATACTAAAAAAAATTCAGAGGCTCATCTGGTGAGACTCTCGGCTTTTAAGATTGTTCAAAACTTTCTTAAGGAGCCATCAAATGAAGAACTGTGCGGTCTGGATCGTCCTGTTATGCGTCGCTGCCTCTGGGGCAGCTTATGCCCAGCAATCTATGAATTGGAACGATAGTCCTAACAACTTCCAGAATAGTCTTAATAACTTTGATAACTCACCAAACAATTTTCGCAACAGTCCGAACAACTTTGATAACTCACCGAACAATTTCGGAGCGACAAATGGGGTGTACGACAACCAAGGGAATCGGATCGGGTATGAAGTGAAGGCTCCCTCGGGGGTAACCAACATATACGACAATCAAGGCAATCGTATAGGGTACAGCCCTTCAAGGCAGCGATAACTATGAAGGCAAAGCTCTTTATTGCCTTTCTTGTCTCGTTTATAACGACATCATGGCTTTTTATAGAGCTTGTTGTGAAGCCTAAAAAAGCCCAAAACCGAGACAAGCCCTATGTGTTGATATGGGAAACCCCAAGTAAACCGACTTATTACCCCGTGATACCAGGATCTGATGTTGCAATGCCCTTTACCAAAGGGGCGGAAGCGCGATCAAAGGTTATAGGGTTTTCAAGATTGCTATATGTCGAAGTGCCCGGTACGACAATGAAAGACAGAAGGTATCCAACATTGTTTAAGTAGGGCTCTAAAGACCAGTCTAAACGTCCTGCTATCGCATAAATTAGAACTCTGGCTATTTGATCCTTAAGGATATTTCGTTGCCGCAACTGATAATGCTTTGTGTAGAACATTATCAGTGCCGTTAACCTCTTGAAATACAGCGATAAATACTGGGGCAAAAAGAGGTAGGAATTTTGAACATACGAAAACATACTGCTACTAACAAATCCATATGTGAGGGAGTAGCAGAAATGACAAAACAAGCACGTATGCGGAATTCACGGGAAAGTGACCGTCATTACACCAAAGCGTGACCGCTGTTTCACGAAAGCGTGACCGGCGTTTCACCGGAACGTGACCGATGAGGTGCTGCATGGATAGTTAACCTCGGTAGCCTGATAGCTTTTTGAAAGCCATCAGATGCCGCAACAAAGACTGTCTATGCGCAAAATTAGAGACGTATTGAAGTTAAGGCACGGCGCGAGTCTGAGCCTTGAAGAAATTGCCCGAGCCCTCAAGCTCTCCAAGGGTGTTGTAGCCAAATACCTACGACTGGCTCAAGAGTCAGGTTTGAATTGGCCCTTACCGCCCGAGCTGGACGATGCGGATCTGGAGCGACGGCTTTATCCACGGCAGATCAGGCACGGGGCAACGTATGCCGAACCTGACTGCGCCCGAATCCACCAGGAGTTGAAACGCAAAGGGGTCACACTCCAGTTGCTGTGGCAGGAGTATCGACAAAGTGCCGGGGATCGCAGCTACCAGTACACCGCCTTTTGCAAGCACTACCGGTCATTTGCTGGCCAGCTCAAACGCTCCATGCGACAAGTGCATCAAGCGGGTGAGAAGCTCTTTGCGGACTATGCCGGGCCGATGGTTCCGATCATTGATGCCGTCACCGGCGAAGTGAGTAGCGCCAGCATCTTTGTTGGCGTACTGGGGGCTTCGAGCTACACATTCGCCTGTGCCACAGCAGGCCAGACCCAGGCTGACTGGTTATTTGGCATCGAGCAATGCCTGCGATTCATCGGTGGCGTCCCGGCTCTGATTGTTCCAGACAATCCGAAAGCACTGGTCACCAAAGCAGATCGGTATGAACCGGAGCTATCGAAAGGGTCAGAAGAGTTTGCCTTGCACTATGGCACGGTGATCTTACCGGCCAGACCCGGGAAACCGCAGGACAAGGCCAAAGTGGAAGTTGGCGTCCAGGTCGTTGAGCGATGGATACTGGCCAGATTACGACATCGACAGTTCTTCTCGCTCGTAGAGCTCAATGCGGCCATCGCCGAGCTCCTGCCGGAACTGAATGAACGGAACTTCAAGAAACTACCTGGCAATCGCCGGTCGGCATTCGAGACCCTGGACGCGCCGTATCTCAAGCCACTGAATCCCAGGCGCTATGAACTGGCCCAATGGCATAAGGCGACGGTTAACATTGACTATCACGTTGAGTTTGATGGCAGCTACTACAGTGTCCCGCATGCGCTCGTTGGCCAGAAGGTCGATGTACGGGCAACGCGTCATACCGTTGAGGTGATCGCCAGAAGTAAGCGGGTCACCAGCCACACGCGCAGCCATCAAGTGGGTCACTATGCCACGCAAACCGCGCATATGCCGGCAGCACATCGCCGACACGCAGAATGGACGCCGGGGCGGTTTGTGCAGTGGGGGCAATCGGTCGGTCCCCAGGCGGAGATCCTGGTGGCCCGCTTACTACAAAAGCATAAGCATCCTGAACAGAGCTACCGCGCCTGTTTGGGGTTGATGCGTCTGGCCAGAAGCGTTGGCAAGGCTCGAATGGAAGCGGCGTGTTGCCGGGCGGTTCATCTGGGAGCGTATAGCTATCGATCCGTTGCATCCATCCTGAGCTCAGGTCTTGATGGCCAGCCGTTAGCCACCCAGCGGATTGACCTGAAACTCCCGGAGCACGGCAATGTCCGCGGTCCGGCTTACTACCATTGAAGGAGAAGACGATGTTGCTGGAACAAACAATGAGCAGAATGCACGCACTACGCCTCCCTGGTATGGCTCAGGCATTAGAAGAGCAATACCGGAATGCGGCCATCGCAGACCTTGGCTTTGATGAGCGCCTGGCCATGCTGGTGGATCGGGAACACAGCTGGCGAGAGAACCGGCGTATGAGCCGGTTGCTGCAGATGGCCAAGCTTAAATCATCGCAAGCGTGTGTCGAGGACATCCAATATGGGCAAGGGCGGCAGCTGGATAAGTCGCTGATGGCCCAGCTGGGAACCTGCCAGTGGATTCGTCAACACCAGAATCTGGTTCTAACTGGAGCGACCGGGTGTGGCAAGACGTGGTTAGCCTGTGCCATGGGCAATGCCGCGTGTCGCCAGGGGCTGTCGGTGCTTTATGTGCGGACGCCACGCTTGTTTGAAGAGTTGCGTATCGCCCACGGTGACGGCAGTTTCGGTAAGCGGTTGGTAGCCTTGGCTAAGACGGATCTGCTGATTCTGGACGATTGGGGATTGGCACCCCTGACGCAATCAGATCGCAATGATCTGCTGGAAGTGCTTGATGATCGGGTGGGTTCACGGTCAACGCTGATCACGAGTCAGTTGCCGAGCGAACACTGGCATGCCTACCTCGATGATCCTACATTGGCCGACGCAATCCTTGATCGGGTGCTTCACGCTGCCCACAAAATTGCGCTGTCAGGAGAGTCATTACGCAAAAGCGTGAACGGCGTTTCACCAAAGCGTGACCGACTCGGGTAAGATCAACACGACCGTGCAGTCATTCTCATTTGGTCACGTTCGCGTGAAATGACCGGTCACGTTCCGTGAAATACGCACACGTACGCTTAACGAACAAGAGCTGCAAAAACTGCTTCAGGCAGCGGGTAACACCAAGCACCCGCAAAGAAACCGCACAATCCTGCTGCTAACGCATCTAGCAGGTATGCGTGTAGGTGAGGTTGCTGCTGTCAAAATCGGCGATGTCGTTCAAAACGACAAAACAGTTATTGCCCAGATAAACCTGAGTGCTGATCAAACCAAGGGCTCAAAAGGCAGAACGGTATTGCTCAACGAGCGTATGCGCTCAGTGCTACAAGCCTACGTCAGCACCCTAAAGAACTTAAACCCCAACAACCCACTGTTCCCAACGCAGCGAAGCATTGGGTTTTCGGCAAACTCATTGACGCAGATTGTAAACGGGCTATACAACAAAGCTGGGCTGCACGGTTGTAGCAGCCATAGCGGACGTCGAGGCTATCTAACTAATTTGGCAGAGAAAGGTGTCAGCGTTCGGGTAATGATGGCACTGGCTGGGCATAAGAATATGGCAACCACACAGCGATACATTGATCTGCGACCTGGAGTACTTAGGAAGGCTGTAGAGTTGGTATGATCAATCAAGAGGCTCTACGCCCGCTTAAACATTCTCCAGCTTCCTTCCGCTTCCTCAGTCGCTGTCCTATGACTCTGAATCATTGGGACGCAGCAACTGACCCGAATCGGATTCATTAGCCCTGACGGAATAGTTCGGGAATGAACATTGAATCAGTTTGATATGTTTTAAGACATCTGCCCTACACACTTCCGATGACTCATAAAAAGTCCAAAGGCCGTTCTTAGAACTCATGATTTCAATGCTGTACATCTTGTCTCTCCCACCGCCCCTTTTGGGGTCTCTGGATACAGGTTACTCCTTGTGCAATAAGAAACAAGTTTATTACAGATCAATTTATTGATCTCAATCAAGTTATAGCAGCAAAAAGCCCGCTGCGCTTAATGCGACAGCGGGCTCTTTAGTAACCGAGGTACAATTACTTGGCTTTGGCGGCGCGAACAGCGGCGGTAGTTGCCTTCTCGATATTAGCTTGAGCCAGTTCCGACGCTTGCTTAGTTGCCTTTTGCAGGTTTGCGTAAGCCGTGTTACCAGCTTCAACGGCCTGCTTCACAGCAGCCAGAGCCACATCAGAACCAAACGGTGCGTTTTTGGCGGCAGACAGAGCGTTTTCTTGTGCAGCTTTGTTTAGCTGGTCAAACTGATTCTTGAACTGATCAGCAATTTCTTTGGCGGCACCCGTCGAGATTTCGTACACACTACGGGTATAAGTCATCAGATTTTCAGCGACAGGCTTGACCGCCTGAGATTGCAGCGCAGCAATTTCCTGCGGTGTTTTAGCCGAAATAGCTGATTGTGCATGCTTGGCTGATGTTTCTAGCGACTCACGGGCAAAACCCAGATTCAGAGCT
>Ga0233451_10005243_pt1 | contig 10584 bp, 3 predicted proteins | sample 011ome_29_FD_183052 | JGI IMG/M metagenome (GOLD analysis project Ga0233451, IMG submission 183052) | Coastal salt marsh microbial communities from the Groves Creek Marsh, Skidaway Island, Georgia - 011504CT (spades assembly) | ecosystem: Environmental > Aquatic > Marine > Intertidal zone > Salt...
ATACTAATAAGAACAACAACAACAACAACAACAACAACAACGCGACGAGAACAATGACGACGAAAGAGAACGCGACGATCAGTAACAGCTCCGTGCCGAAGAGGAGCGCGAAGAAGAGCAGCGGCGCGATTACCGCGACGACGATGGCGACCGCGAATAATAATAATACTACTAATAATAATAATACCAAAACGAAAGAGGAGGGAGAAGAGACGTGTTCGTCGAAGAAGGAGGAAGAAGACGTGGAAGAAGATGAAGATCAAGCCCCGAAGCACGAGACCACGATACTCTCTAAAGAACAATTCGAAACGCAAAAGAAACGATTGGAGCTTTTAATCGAAGAGAAAGAGTGGGCGGTGGAAGAGGCGAGAGATAACGCGGCAAGATCTTCTGTGAAGTTACAACGCGTCTTGGATTACGTCAACGCGGTGGAAGCGTATAAAGAGTTATGCTCGTCGAGAGTGCCGGATACGGTTTCTGATTTTCTTGGGAACTATGTGAACGTTTTGTGTTTGCCGAAACACGCGAAAGGCTACGACGAGGCGCTTTCGTTTCTCGGCATAGACTTTGAAGATTTGGACGAAGATGACTTGGAAATCACGCACGAAGATTTTTTGAGAGAGACGGAACATTACATGCGCATCGAAGAGAGATACGATTCGGAACGGAAAGAGACTGGTGGGAGCTTTGAAGACGAAGGAGAGTACTACGAAGACGACGAAGAAGAGTACTACGAAGACGACGAGGATTTGTTGGAAGCTTTATTAGGCGGCGACGCGAATTACATCGCCGAGATGAAGCTTCCGCTCGAACTCCACCTCGCACAAGACATCGACGGTAATTGGCGATGGTTAGAAGATGATCTCGGGAGAGTTTTGAAAAGGAAACCTGAGGGCGATTTTATCTTTCGTCTCATGTCTTTTGAAGATTTAATGAACGAAGGTTTGAACGTCAACTGCTTGCGAGAGGAAGTCGATCCGAACGAACTGATTGATTTCTCAAAGTGTAGGTCGTTCGATGACGCGAGACGAGCGATGAAAGAAGCCACCGAGGCGTTGCGAAACATGGAAGCCGATGGGTGGGTGGTTGAAAAGAGCTTCTCGGCCACCGCGGCGAGTTTTGGCGCTTCCTCCTCCGGAGATTCCACCGATTCGGTCTTTGACATCAGAGAAGAAAGCAGCGGACGACACTTGTGCATGACGAAAGAGTTGAGACCGTTGAGAACTATGTCGCACGTGGATGGATTACATCCGGAAGAAGACGAGAAGTGCGAACGAGAAATTCACCGCGAAGAAGCTGCCGGAGCGATGGCGAGAGATGCTTTCGACAGCTTTGACGACAACGAATAATAATAAAAACGAATATTGAATTTTTTACTTACGAATGAAAGCGAGCGAATCACTTGAACTACCTCCAGTACATCTAATGAACTACAATCTATAATATCTAATGCCTGACTCTAAACTTGAGCAAAAAGTACGCGATGGCTAAATACGCGCACGCTAACGAGGCCAATGCGACCACGTGCACTCGCATCTCACTTCTCGTGGACCCGAAGGAGAAGAAATCCAAGACTTCTTTACCGGAAACCGGAACGCGTACGTCGCCGCCGCCAGACGACGGAGAAGATTTCTTGGATGGATCACTTTCGACCAGTTTCGGCGTAAAATAAAAAGTTCCCGCGTCTAAGAATTCGCCAATCATCATAGACTGAAAACCGTGGTTAATAAAGCTTAATCTCGTCAAGATTTTAACCAAGATGTGGCGATTGCCACTCCCGTCCGCCGCTTTCGCTCGCGGTTGTTCCTCGTTGAGTAGAAACCCGCCGCACACTACGTTCACGAGCAATAACAGCATACCGACGACATTTGCGGACGCATTGGATGGTGTTACGATGGACACGCAAGTACATAACGCCGAAGCCGTGATGTTTGTCAACACGCACACGAACGTAAAGTTTACAAACGAGAAAAAATTCAAGTGTAAACCGACGCAGAAATACGTGGCGAGAGAGAAGAACAAAGGCGGAATGGCCCGAACGACAATCACATCGAAAGCGATTTGACTAACGAAATAACCATCCACGCCGTACGCACCGGCGAGAATCTCGCGCCTGGACAATAAGTCGTCCTCTCTCCACACGGGGAGGGAGGAGAGTGACATAAGCGTAAGGAATAGAAGGATGAAGAAACAACATCCCATTCGATTCTGCACGCCGCCGGTGTCTCGACCGCACTGATAGAATATTGCACCGAGCGCAATGGCTGTGAAAAGCGTCGCGATGAAGTGCGTGGCAATCAAAAATGGGTGCCGAGTGGCATTTTTGCGCAAACGTGCGAGGAGTTGCTGAATCTGAACCTTCATCGGCGCGAGACATTTCTTTGCCGAGGAACAAGCACTACCGCTACCTTTTGTTTTGTTTCCTCGTTCTTCGTCATCAGCGTCGTCATTTCCCACGACTGCATCCGACGACGCTTCAATAGCGAGCATTTCTATCGTGTTTTCGTTGAGCGTGAAGATGTCTGAAACCGCAAAGTCTCTGCACACGCGCGACGTCGTTTCTTTGGATGATTTGATGACAACGTCCAATATAAAGTCTGCAACGTGCACGTCTCGCGGTCGAGGCGGTACGTACGCCAAAGACTCAAAGAATCCTTTCGCTGATACTGAAGGGCCACTATATACAACAGATCCAACGCTCGAAAGAATCAAAATGCGGTCCAACAAACGAAAGATGTCCGGACGAGGCTGGTGAATAGACAACAAAACAGTCACGCCGTGGCGAGAGCCGAGTTTGGACAAAATGTCAACAACCTTCGCCGCGTTCGTCGAGTCCAACCCAGTCGTAGGCTCGTCCAGAAACATTATGCCCGGAGACATGAGAAGCTCAGTCGCGATGGAGACGCGACGCTTCTCGCCACCAGACAGACCGCGAGAAAACTGGTCGCCAATCAGAGAGTCTGCAAGTTTCTCGATGCCTAAGTCGCGCATGGTTTGGCCAACGCGACGACGGAGAGCGTTCGTAGACGTACCGATCGGCATACGAAGCGTCGCGTGGAACAACAAGTGCTCCCAAACTGTACTTGTGCCTGGCAAAACGTCATCTTGGGTCACGCACGCGCTCGCAGCACGTAAACCAACGTTTGAGGCAACTTGTCCGTCTAAATATATCGCGCCTCGAACGTTTCTATCTGGTGGCGTGCGTCCTGCGAGTGTGTCGATGAGTGTTGATTTACCCGCGCCGCTCGGTCCCAAAACGGCAAACACGCCTCCCGGACCAGCCATACCAGAAACGTCCCTTAAAATGTGTTTCGTGCTTTTTTTCCTATCGTTTTTAACGCTCGCGTCGACAAAAAGATGTCGCCATGAAAGTACCATCATATCTTTCGACGATCTTTGTGGTATTTGCGTCGATAACGACGACGTTCGTCTACTCCTCTTCCTCCTCGCGGGATTTTTCTTGGTCTTCTTTTCCTCGCCGTTCTCTTCTTCAAAACTTTCGTTGTCGTTGCTAACATCGTCATCGCCATCCGCATCACTACTCGACGACGATGATGATGACTCATTATTCACAGAGCTATACCCGTCGTCGGAATACGCCGCGGAGTCATTCAAGAGCGCTTCTGTGTTCAAATCTTCATCTCGGACAACAACGTCCGATTCTTCCTCGTCTTCTTCGTTATATCTTTGCTTCCGCTCCCAAAGGACGTACATCACCATCCCAGCTATTATTAGGGACACGAACAACAACATAAACGCTCGCGTCAACGCATCGCCCGTCCAATATACTGGCACCGTTTCCTCCAACGAACACCAATTTTCTTTCGCCATCGTCTGCTCTTCGTACACGCAATTACCTACCCTACAAGTTACCGCCAGCGTTGGAATTACTCCCGGTTGCGTCCAATAACACACGTTACTGCCGTCGCTTGTTTTTGTCGCATTAATATCGCACCAAAATTGCATCCCGCGATCACTCACCGGTGTCACGAGTGGGTTGCAGGGATGTTGCCAAAAAAGCGTATCGGTAGAGTTGTCCGTTTCGTTCGTCCCACACTTCATGGCGGTTCTACCAGGACACTTCTCGACATCGGACGGAGGACACGCCGTTTTCCCAGCCGTACAATCATACAACACGCACGTGTGATCGCTCGGATACGGTGCTCTGCATTTCTCCACGCTGTACGTGCACTTTGTAAAATTTGCGTCCCATACCGCCGCAGAGGCGAATTTGTATTTCCACTCCGGATAATTACCGTTATCTTGCGTAGGCATACCACCGTACGCGCGCACGTTGATCTCAACTTCTCGGCTGTTATCACCGTTACTATTCGTTCCACTTCTAATACTATCACTCGCCCTCATTCCTATTCTCGCCGCTTCTTCGAAAGACGACGACACCCCTACTTTCAACTCCTCCTCCTCCCTCTCCTTCATTCCGCTCGCCGCGACCACGTGAAACAAAAACGACTGATCCTTCTGAAACATACAATACGAATCCGTCTTGGCATCTCCTCCGCATTGACACGAAAACACCTTCCCGGCTTCAAAGCTCGCCTCGGGAACTAATCGGTTTTGATCCGCGTCCAAATTTTTCGTCCTCCTCGGTATCGACAATTCCTCCGTCGTCGGTAAAAAACAATCCTTCGTGCATCCAATCGGGTTCCGTTTTTTCCCGTTTACCACGATAGACGGACACGAATTGGACACATCGCACACGGAGCAATCCACACCGGACCATCCGAGCGGGCATTTGTCTTCTTCGTCGTCACTCTCGCCCTCGTCGTCTTCGCCCGCAAAAGCTCTAGCAGAGAGACCACTTCCACTAATTCTGTTACGAAAACGCGTGTCAGCACTCCCGCCAAAGTTACCCCTTTCCGCGACGCAATGCGCGCAATTTTCCGGATGCGAGCTGTTTACGCTGTATAAAATCGTCTGAAATTTGCACGGTGGATCAAAGTCGCGCATGGCGTTGAAACATTGCTTCTTGATGTCTTCTTTTGAGTATAATTGAATTGAAGAATCTCCCGAAACGAATGCATTCATCTCCGTCGAAGTCGTCATCACCACGACGCAGGAGAAGAGAAACAAGATGAAACCTTGGCACGACAGTATCATCGAAAATGTTTGAGACGCGCCAAGAAGAACCACGAGTCGCGAGACTTTCCTTTACTCCGCAGTCGGTAAAAAGTCGTCCTCGAAAGTGAATTTTATATTCTTTTTCCCAAATTCTGACGAGAAAATGAAGCGACTGCCCTTTAGAAAGAAAGAGAGATGCGAAGAGCGCTCAGATACAAAACAGCTATAATAGTATTATAATCTCTCTCACACACTAAGAATCAAAGTTACATCCTTTGATGCAGTGCAAATTCACGCTTTTATCGACCATGGCGACGGGCTCGAAGACGATGTATGCGGTCGCTTGACCGCCTCCGGTATCGTCGGTCCAACAGTCTGGAACGACCGGCGCGGCGTCCACGGCCATCGCTTCGCTCGTTTTTACCCACTTGTAGAGACTTTTTGGAGGTTTGCCGCCGACAAACTGTCCTTCGGTTTTCGATTTGAACGGTTTGACGAATCGCTCGTCCAACGTTTCCCAACTGCCGTAGAGTTTTTCCACTTGCTCGCGTTGCAACCGCTTGGCCAACTCGTGCGCTCTTTTATCGAACGTCGTCGCGTGCTCTACTTTCGCCTTTACCTCCGGGTCCCACTCTCGTTTGTGCTTTCCTGAATTTGATTTTTTATACTGCGGATATCGAACACCAGCCGTGCGGCTTTGCGTCAACAAAAAGTGGTCAAAGTTATCCGTCGTGCCGACGATATCGAACCATTTGAGAACTTTCTCAAACTGCTCGTAATCGCTCTCGGTGATTTCGCACTCCTTACTTATTGGCCGCGCGTGCGTCCTCACCGGTTTATTCGTCGCATCCATCCACTCCGTCTCGTATCCAGGTTCTCTCAAATTACTCGTACATTTATTCCCCAAAATCTCTCTCACTTGTCCGTTTGTCGCTCTCCCGCTCGCCACGTAATCGCCGATATCGTATCCCCAACTTTCCTTCCCGACAACCCCTGGCCACATCTTTTTCGTCTCTCCCGGATCTTGCTCTTGCTGCTTCCTAATGTAATACTCGTAAAACGATAACGTTTGACTCGTCGGTTCGCGAATTAACACCGAAGTTGTGATCTCGCATCCGTACCCCGACCCTTCGCCGAATTCTTTCTTCAAACCGTCGATATCCGGCATAATCCGCGTCTGGAAATGTTGCGCCGGCCAATTCGACGGCCAGTTCCCTCTCAACTCCACAAGCGTCCGAGGTCCAACCGAGCGTTCTCCTGACTTAAATTTCTCGGCTGCGGCTTTCCATCTTTGTAATAAATCCGTCCACTGTTGCTCTTCGAAGCCGTATATTATTGGATACTCCCAGTCTCCCATGACGACGTTTTTGTCCCAAATGAAGCGAATAGTCGTCCCTCCAACTTTCGATATGTGCCGGTATAAATGCATCGCGCATCGAGGTAACTCGGTTTCTGCGTTTAAATATTTGTTGTTTATGTTGTTATTCTCCTCGGAAAAGGAAGACACGGGTGCATCGTCGTCCTTTCTTTCTTCCTCTTCGATGTCGTTGACGAGATTGATTTCCCCGAAGCGGTCTGACTTTGACTCCAACTTTAAGGCGGCATCGATCAGCGGCTGCGCTTCCGGAGGAGGTCTCACCGCGCTCACCGAAACTAAAACCGAAACTCTCCTCGTCAAAGTCGTCAAAAGGAAGAGAAAGAGGAACGAAAACGGAGGGAGGAGATTCATTCTTCTTCTTTCTTTACGTGGCAGTTGGGGGAGTTTTTTGTATCGCAAATTGGAAACAAATTACTTCATTCTGTTATTGCACGCGCATTAAAGCACAACACGCATCAACACTACCATGAACGGAAGGAACGCATCATCGTTGGCGAGGACGAGCAAAGCGTCGTGTTCGTCGTCGTCGTCGAGAAGAAGAAGAACAACGAGAACAAATGTCCGATGCAAAGCAAAAGATTATCCAAAACCAAACTTGGACGTCACCTCTAACGAGAACTATCAACGCGCGAAACAACTCTCAGGAAAGCTTTCCAAGAACTACTCGGGAAAGAACAAAGAGAAAAGCGTCATCGTCATCGGAGGCGGGTTAGCTGGTTTATCTACTGGGAAATATCTCACCGATTTAGGCTACTCTGTGAAAGTGGTTGAAAGGATGAAAATTTTAGGCGGGAAAGTGTCCGCCTGGCAAGACAAAGACGGGGATTGGATCGAAACCGGTCTGCATATATTCTTCGGCGCGTACCCGAACATGATGAATTTATTCAAGGAATTAAACATCGAAGACCGGTTACAGTGGAAGAAACACACGATGTGTTTCGCGATGCAAGATTACCCGGGGGAGTTTACGGAGTTTTGGTTCCCGGAGAATGTACCGGCGCCGTTTAATATGGCCGCAGCGATCTTACAAAACGATAAGATGTTGAGTTGGGAGGAGAAGATAAAAACGGGCGTGCCGCTGTTACCGATGCTTATTGGTGGACAAGAGTATATCGACGCGCAGGATGAACTTTCCGTGAGCGAGTGGATGAAGAAAAATGGGATGCCGGAGAGAGTTTCGGAGGAATTGTTCATCGCGATGGGGAAGGCGTTAGATTTCATAGACTCGGATAAGTTGAGCATGACGGTCATTTTAACCGCGATGAACCGGTTTATTAACGAAACGGACGGGTCAAAAACGGCTTTTTTAGACGGGAATCAGCCCGATAGGTTGTGTAAGCCGATGAAAGAGTACATCGAAGGTAACAACGAGAATGGGACCAAAGGAGAGGTTATCGTCGGGATGCCTTTGCGGGAGATTATGATCGACGAAGCGAGCAACGAAGTCATCGGCGTTCGCGTAGGTGAAGGAGATGAAATCATGACGGCAGATATGTATGTTTCGGCCATGTCTGTCGACGCTTTAAAACTGTACCTTCCAACCGCGTGGAAAACGATGCCTTTTTTCAAACAACTGGACGAACTCTCCGGTGTTCCAGTTATCAACGTACACTTGTGGTTCGATAGGAAGCTTCGACCGTACGACGGCTTGGTCTTCTCGAGATCAACGTTACTCAGCGTGTACGCTGACATGAGCGAGTGTTGCAAAGAGTACGAAAACAAAGAGAAGACGATGCTCGAACTCGTCTTTGCGCCTTGCGACGCCCAAAGCGGCGCGGAGGTCAACTGGATCAAAAAATCCGACGAAGAAATCGTCGCGGCGACCATGCTCGAACTCGAGCGCTTGTTTCCCGACGAAATAAAAAACGCCAATTTATTGAAATCAGCTGTCGTCAAAACGCCTCGTTCGGTGTACCGAGCGATACCCGGGCGGAACAAATTTCGCCCCTCTCAATCTACGCCGATACGGAATTTCACTCTCGCCGGAGATTTCACGTCACAAAAGTATTTAGGGAGCATGGAAGGCGCAATTTTAAGCGGAAAGCTCGCCAGCGAAGTCGTGGACGATCGCTTGAACTCTTCCAGAGAGACATTTTCAATCCCGCCTAAAGAGGTTCACGAAAGCGTCCTTCTTCGCTCGACGTAGTTAAATATATAGCACTGCTTTTATTATTACACATTATTGTAAAACATTGATACTCTGTCGACGTTCTAGTCGCTCCATTCTTCGGAATCGTTCTCGTCTTCAGCCGCTGCGGCCATTTTCATCGCGGCGAGACCTTCGCTAATCGACGCTTCTTCCGTTTTCACAGCGGCGAACGGTTCTGGCGGCGGTCTCGAAAGCAAAATTTTTTGTGACGACTTCTCTTGCTGCTGCTGCTGCTGCTGCTGCTCTTCTCCTTTTGTAACATTTGGAGCATAGTTCGCACCTTCCGATACTTCCACAGACACGTTCAACTCCCGCCTCGACGATTCTTCGACTGAATTAAAAAGAGACGACGATGTTGTCTTCGTCGCAGTCGTCGTCGCTGATGAAGGCATGGAAGAAGAAGAAGAAGAAGAAGAAGCAGAAGAAGAAAAAGCTTTGTCTTTTCCACCAAAATCGTTCTTTGTGTTTTCTTCGTTTCCGTTCTCAGCATCGCCGTTACTATTACCATTCTTCGTCTTCGTCTTCTCTTCATTCAACGTAGGCATTTCAGGCACGTTTTGTCCATTGGCGATAGCCTCCTTTGCCTCTCTCTTCCACGCTCTGAGTACTTCTCGTTCTTCTTTTTTACGTCGTTTTTCCATGCGTTGTATTCGTCTCGCATTCTTTTCCAGGAGTAACTTTTCCTTCGTGCTCAATAGCTTTCCTCGAGGTTGTTGTTCGCGACCACCCTCTCGCACCGCAGCTTCTATTTCGCGTTCGGCTCGATCATCTACTCCTACTCTATCGTCCATTTTCACGTCACCGTCGCCTATGGGGTCTCTCAGCATCATTTCCCAACATTCCGCGTCCTGTCGACACAGTATGGCGCGCGTCTTTGCAAACGCTCTCAAGGAGCGCGTCATATCAACTCCAATGCTCGCGTGCCAGCGAGCATATTCTTCCCTCGTTCTTTCGACGATAAGATCATACGTCTTGCGCCTAATCTCTCTCTTAGCGTCAGCTTCCAAGCACTCCGGATGTATATTTGCCACGGCGCGTCCGTGCGTCTCGATGACCTCGTCGTAAATGTCGCAGGCGATTTGGTAGTGCAAAAGCGCCGTCGTCCGATCTTCGAACGTTTCTCGAATCGCTTCGACGCGTTGCCTGCAATCTTCAAAAGACGGAACTAAAGTACGAAGCGCTTCACACGCCCTCAACTCACTCGCTGTACCCGTGAATGTCATCGATTCCGCGCAATCGGAAAGTGCGTGCAAGGTGTACCCCAAGGAATAATTTTTTGAGCGTTTTTGTAGAGCTTTCCCCCAACCTTCTTCGCTCTGTCCCATCTTCAACGCTGCCTCGCCTAAATCTCGTAGTTTCGTCGCGTTCACGCGTTTTTCGAGCTGATCGATGTACAATTCCGCGCTTCGCACGAAAGCTTCGCACTGCTCGTCGAGCTTCGAGGCGTAGGTGATCACTTGTAAATACGTCGGATCTTCATCTTTCAGCACCGTGTGCCGAGTTCGCGTGTACTTCCTCTCTTTCGCGCTGCCTCTATTACTCCCACTCGCACCTCCGCTGTTAAATAGTGACGCGAACCACGCTGAAGCCGAAAACCGCCCCCGCCTTTCCTGCTCTTCCTTCACCGCTCTCACATCCGCGTCCTCTGCCAACACGTTACAAACTTCTTTTAACTCGGCATCCAATCCGGAACTCGTAGTCGTGACAGTACTCGCGGCGACAGCCGACGCCGTAAACACGCCTTCCGTCAAAAAGCTCTCCAACATCCTCGACAGCGCAATCGTCGGCGACTCGCAGCACCGGCGCAAAAAGAGCTCCGCGTCGCCCTCTTGTTGTTGTCCTTGTTCGTCTGCCTTCTCATCGTCGCGTCGACTCGGACGACGAAACAGTTTCGGCACCACGCACCCCGGATACGCCTTTCGCAATTCGTTTCGAAACGAGAGGAAATCGTCCGGAAATTCTCTCTTCACGCGAAACA
>Ga0233451_10005249_pt1 | contig 10578 bp, 14 predicted proteins | sample 011ome_29_FD_183052 | JGI IMG/M metagenome (GOLD analysis project Ga0233451, IMG submission 183052) | Coastal salt marsh microbial communities from the Groves Creek Marsh, Skidaway Island, Georgia - 011504CT (spades assembly) | ecosystem: Environmental > Aquatic > Marine > Intertidal zone >...
ACTTCCACAGCGCGAAGTCGCGGGGGTCGCGCTTGATCGACGCGTCGGAGTCACCGGCCGGCTGCATGTCGTCGAGGCGCTGCCCGCTGAGAGCGCCATAGTCGGCGAACGAGCGCACATCGAAGTACACATCCCCGTCGGCGGCGTAGGCATGGCCGTCATCGATGAGTCGCTGCATGAGCTCGACCATCTCGGGCACGTGGCCGGTCGCGCGCGGCTCATACGTGGGAGGCAGGCAGCCGAGTACGTCGTAGGCCCAGGTGAAGGCACGCTCATTGCGCATGGCCACCTGCCAGAAGGGCACGCCTTCCTCGGCACCGCGCGCCAGGATCTTGTCGTCGATGTCCGTGACATTGCGGACGAAGGTGACGTCGTAGCCGGAAGCCTCCAGCCAGCGCCTGAGGATGTCGAAGGCGAGCCCGGACCGGATGTGGCCCACGTGGGGCGGCGCCTGCACGGTGGCCCCGCAGAGATAGATCGACACTCGGCCCGGCTCGAGGGGCACGAAGTCGCGCACCGCACGGGCAGCGGTGTCATAGAGGCGCAAGGTCACTCCGACAGGGTAGTGAAGGCCGACGACCGCTCCAGCTCCGCCGTCTAGTTGACCGCCGGAAGCGTCAGTGCGGCAGTCGCGTGACGACCTTGTCCGGCGTGATGCGGCAGACCACGCGGACATTGTCGGTGCCGTCGTCGCCGGTGTAGCGGTCCGTGCCGGTGTAAGCCTGGTTGAGACGGTCGATGAGCTCGCGGCCGCCCTCCTCGACCATGGACACGGTGCCGCGCACCTCGACGTAGGTGTAGGGGTTGTCCTTGGGGTAGACGAGCAGCGTGACCTTGGGATCGCGCTCCATATTGAGGTACTTGCGACGCCCCTTGATCGTCGACACGAGCAGGTCGTTGCCGTCGCGCTCGACCCACACCACCGACAGCTGCGGGTAGCCGTTGGGGTTCGTCGTCGCGATGGTCGCGAACTCGGGGGCGTCGAGCAGGGCGTAGGCCTCGGGCGGGATCGTCGCGGTCATGGCCCGACGGTATCGGACACCGTGCTCTCAGGGACGCGCGAGGAGGGCCGTGGCGATCGCGGCAAGGCCCTCGCCCCGGCCCGTGAGGCCGAGGCCGTCGGTCGTCGTGCCCGCCACGCTCACCGGCGCCCCTGCCGCCTCGGACAGCGCCGCTTCAGCCTCGGCACGACGCGTGCCGATCCGCGGTCGGACGCCGATGACCTGGATGGAGATGTTGGCGATCTCCCAGTCGGCCGCGCGGACGGTCGCAGCCGCATGGGCGAGCAGCGCAGTGCCGCTCGCTCCCGCCCACTGCGGATCGTCGACGCCCACGAGCGACCCGAGGTCGCCAAGCCCCGCCGCGGACAGCAGGGCATCGCATGCCGCGTGCGCGGCGACATCGGCATCGGAATGCCCGTCGAGGCCGTCGCCGTCCCACAGCAGGCCCGCGACCCACAGGGGGCGTCCCGCAGCGAAGGCGTGGACATCGACGCCCACGCCCACGCGGCTAGCCGACACCGCCGGCCGCCCGTCGTCGGACGAGGATCGCCTCGGCGAGCACGAGATCGAGGGGACGCGTGATCTTGAAGGCTTCCTCGTGACCCGGCACGGTGTGCACGCTCACGCCCATCCGCTCGACCATGCCGGCGTCGTCGGTGGCATCGCCACCGTCCGATGCGGCGTGGGCCCGCTGGAGTACGTCGCGATCGAAGCCCTGCGGTGTCTGCACGGCACGCAGACGAGCCCGATCGAGGGTGGTGCGCACGACGCCGTCGTCACCGACCTCCTTGATGGTGTCGACGACACCGAGGGTGGGGATCACGGCCTGCGCCCCGGCGCGCACCGCGGTCGCCACGCGGTCGACGACGTCGGCAGGGACGAGGGGGCGCGCGGCATCGTGGACGAGCACGACGTCCACCTCGGGCGGGAGGGCGAGGAGGGCGCGCGCGACGGAGTCCTGACGGGTGTCGCCGCCCGAGACGATGGTGATGGGGAGCTCGATGCCCGCGAGGAGGGCCCGGGACTCCTCGACCGAGTCCTCGGGGACGGCGACCACGATGATGTCGACGTCACGCGCTGTGGCGAGATTGCGGACGGCGTGGAGCAGGATCGGCTGACCCGCGAGGGTGCGCAGGGCCTTGGGGGCACCGGGACCGAGGCGCTCGCCACGTCCTGCGGCGGGCACGATGACGGCGGTGAGGGGGGTGTCGCCCATGGCGACCTCCGCTTCCACTGGCACGGCCCGCGGCTGCGGGCCATGACGACCTAGGAGGCGAGCACCTCGTCGAGGATGGCCTCGGCCTTGTCCTCGTTGGTCTTCTCCGCCAGGGCAAGCTCGCTCACGAGGATCTGACGCGCCTTGGCCAGCATGCGCTTCTCGCCGGCCGACAGGCCACGCTCGCGCTCGCGACGCCACAGGTCGCGGACGACCTCGGCGACCTTGATGACATCGCCGGAGGCGAGCTTCTCGAGGTTGGCCTTGTAGCGACGGGACCAGTTGGTGGGCTCTTCGGTGTAGGGCTGACGCAGCACCTCGAAGACCCGGTCCAGGCCCTCGGCGTTCACCACGTCACGCACGCCCACGAGATCGACATTGTCGGCGGGGACGCGCACCGTGAGGTCTCCCTGGGCGACGCGCAGGACGAGGTACTCCTTCTCCGCCCCCTTGATGACGCGGACCTCGACGGCCTCGATCAGAGCAGCCCCATGATGGGGGTAGACGACGGTGTCGCCAACCTTGAACGTCATAGAGAGAGACCCCTTTCCCGGTCCATCAGGATATCACGGGCATCAGGAGCACCACCCCGAGTCCCGGGCCTCGCACCCGCTACGCTGAGGCGCGTGATCGCATCTCGCCGTCGCATCGTCAGCCGTCTCGCCCTTGTCGCGACCGTGGTCGCCATTTCCCCCATGCTGGCCGGTTGCTGGCAGGGCTTCGGAGCGAGCACCACGATGCAGAACTCCATGAACTCGGGCAATGGCACGCAGGAGATCGTCGGATCGCTGCGCATCGAGAACGCCACCGTCGTGCGCAACGAGGCCGGCCGGGCGTCGCTCGTCATGGCGGTGTTCAACCAGGGAGATGCCCCCGACACGCTCGCGGGAGTCTCGGTCGACGGTCAGCCACTCGCCGTCCCCGCCGTGACCATCGAGCCCGGGTCATTCGCCACCTTCGGATACGGCGCTGAGGGCGCCCCCGTCGAGAACGTCCTCCTCATCGAGGGCCTGGCCACACCGGCAGGTGCCTACTCGACGGTGTCTCTGGCCTTCACGACCAACGGCATCACGGAGTTCACCTCGCTCGTGGTCCCCGATGTCGGCTACTACGCCGGCTACGTGCCTGCCGGCTGACGCGCACTACTCCGCTTCGTATTTGTAGCCCAGCCCGCGCACGGTCAGGATGAGCGTGGGCTGGCGCGGGTCTTCCTCGATCTTGGCCCGCAAGCGCTTCACATGGACATCGAGGGTCTTGGTGTCGCCTACGTAGTCCGAGCCCCACACCCGATCGATGATCTGCCCGCGCGTGAGCACGCGCCCAGCGTTGCGCACGAGCAGCTCGAGCAGGTCGAACTCCTTGAGCGGCATCGGGACCGTCTGCCCGCGCACCGTGACCACGTGGCGATCCACATCGATCCGCACGGGTCCGGCCTCGAGAGTCGCCGGCAGCATCTCCTCGGGCTCGCCCCGACGGCGCAGGACCGCGCGGATGCGCGCGACGAGCTCCCGTGAGGAGAAGGGCTTGGTGACGTAATCGTCTGCTCCGAGCTCGAGTCCGACAACCTTGTCGACCTCGCCGTCCTTGGCGGTCACCATGATGATGGGCACCGTCGACTTCTGCCGCAACGTGCGGCAGACCTCCGTCCCCGAGATCCCCGGCAGCATGAGATCCAGGAGCACCAGGTCGGCTCCGTGGCGGTCGAACTCGTCGAGTGCCGCGGCACCGTCGGCAGCCACGCCCACCTCGTAGCCCTCACGCCTCAGCATGAAGGACAGCGCATCGGAGAAGGACTCCTCGTCCTCCACCACGAGTACCCGCGTCACGCGGACTCCACCTCATTCCCCACTCGCTCATTCCCCACTCGAACCTGATCCTCGGAGAGCACGGTCCCCGCGAGCGCATGCGCGTCGCCTCCGCCCGCCAGGGGCAGCCGCAGGGTGAAGGTCGAGCCGACACCCACCTCCGACCACAGCGACACGTCCCCGCCGTGGTTCTCGCACACGTGCTTCACGATCGCCAGGCCGAGGCCGGTGCCCCCGGTCGCGCGCGAGCGCGCCGGATCAGCCCGGTAGAAGCGCTCGAAGATCCGGTCGAGGTCGTGGGAGGCGATGCCGATCCCCTGGTCCTTGACGTCGATCTCGATCGTCCCGTCCTGCGAGCGCGCGGCGATGGCGACCCGCGTCCGATCGGGGGAGTACGTCACGGCATTGCTCACGAGATTGCGCAGCGCCATGAGGATCTGCTGACGATCACCCACCATCTCCGCGCCCGGCGCCCCCATGACCACGAGCTCGATGGCGCGCGCATCGGCGAAGGGGCGCACCTCGTCGACGGCCTGGACGATGACCGAGTCGACCTCGAAGACGGCCGCGCGCGAAAGGGGATCATCGCCCTGGAGTCGGGAGAGCTCGATGATGTCGTTGATGAGGGAGGACAGCCGCGACGACTCGATGATCATGCGCTCCGCGAAGCGCTGCACGCTCTCGCGATCATCCGCGGAGCTCAAGATCGCCTCCGCGAGGAGGGCGAGCGCTCCCACGGGGGTCTTGAGCTCGTGACTCACATTGGCCACGAAGTCACGGCGGACCGCATCGACTCGGCGTTCCTCCGCGAGATCCTCGACCAAGACGACATAGGTCCCGGGGGACAACGGGGCAACAGTCGCGCGCAGGTCCAGCATGCCGCGCCCGAGGGGAGGGCGACGTACGCGGATCTCCCTGTCCTGGGCCACACCGCGCTCCGCGCACGCCCGGATGAGTTCGTGGACGTCCTGCACCGCGAGGGCATCGCGCCGGACAAGGCCGAGGGCCTCCGCACGCGGCGTCGTCCGCAGCACGTTGCCATCGGCATCGACCACCAGGGAGGCCATAGGGATCGCTCCCAGGAGGGCCACGACCTCGTCGGGCACGGGTCGGGCCGCACCCGCGGCGACGTCGGCGGGTCGCGTCGTGCGCGCGGTCCGTCCTGCCATGCCCCCCACGATAGGCCGCCGTCGAGCACCTGCACGGCGACCGTCTCGTCCCCGGGCGATGATTGTCCGATCGTTCATTGCCTGGCGCCCGGCGTTCACCTCGTGATCACAGTGCGTTCACCTACGCTGTCCACCATGAACCACCGGGAGGTGTCCGATGCGTGAGGCGTTCACTGCAGAGCTCGATGCCATCAGCGATGACCTGGTCCACCTGACTCGACTCGTGGGCTCCGCGATGAATCGTGCGACCCAGTCCCTGCTCGACGCCGACCTGCGCCTCGCCGAGGAGGTCATCGCCGCAGACGAGCAGGTGGACGTGCTGACGTCGGAGATCGAGGAGAAGTGCTTCGATGTCATCGCGCTGCAGGCGCCGGTGGCCTCGGACCTGCGCATCGTCATCGGCGCCCTGCGCATCGCGTCGTCGCTCGAGCGCATGGGAGATCTCGCCGAGCATGTGGCCAAGCAGGCGCGCATGCGCTACCCCGCCGCGTCCATCCCGCAGGAGCTGCGCGGGACATTCGCGGAGATGGGTGGCATCGCCGAGGCCATCGTGTCCAAGACCGGCGCCGTCATCGCCACCAAGGATGTCGCTCTCGCCACCGACATCGCCCGCCATGACGAGCAGATGGATCACCTGCACCGGGAGCTCTTCATGATCGTGCTCTCCCCTTCGTGGAAGCACGGGGTCGAGGCAGCCATCGACGTCACCCTGCTCTCGCGCTTCTATGAGCGGTACGCCGACCACGCCGTGTCGGTCACCCGCCGGGTGGTCACCATCGTGACCGGGGAGCCCTACGCCGGGGTGAGCCTCGACGTCGCCCACTGACCCGGGGTGCCCCCGTGGGGGGAATGCGCCACACTGAGGGGTCGTTCGACCCTCGGGAGGTGACGGTGACTCGACATCTGCGCGATACCCGGCCCCGCCGGGTCGCTGTCGTATCCCTCCACACCTCGCCCCTCGACCAGCCGGGCACGGGCGATGCAGGCGGGCTCAACGTCTATGTCCTCGAGACCTCGCGACGCCTCGCCGCGGCCGGTGTGGACGTGGAGATCTTCACGCGCGCGGTGTCCTCGCGGCGGCCCACCACCGCCGAGATCGAGCCGGGCGTACGCGTCACCCACCTGCGCGCAGGTCCGTTCGAGGAGCTTCCCAAGGAAGACCTGCCCGCACAGATGTGCGCCTTCAGCGCTGGCCTGCTGCGTGCCGAGGCCGGGCGCCCCGCGGGATGGTTCGACCTCATCCACTCGCACTACTGGCTGTCGGGACAAGTCGGCTGGCTCGCGTCCGAGCGCTGGGACGTCCCCCTCGTGCACTCGATGCACACCATGGCCAAGGTCAAGAATCTCGAGCTCGCCGCCGGCGACCGCCCGGAGCCGCAGGTGCGCGTCATCGGCGAGGAGCAGGTCGTGGACAACGCCTCACGCCTCATCGCAAACACCGGTGACGAGGCCCGCCAGCTCATCGACCTCTACGGGGCCTCGCCGCACGCCATCGACGTGGTGCACCCCGGTGTCGACCTCCGCGTCTTCTCCCCCGGGGATCGCGACGTCGCACGTGCCTCGCTCGGGCTCAGCCCCACCGCGCACGTCCTGCTCTTCGTGGGTCGAATCCAGCCGCTCAAGGCACCCGATGTCCTCCTGCGCGCCGTGGCGCGCATGGTCGACGCGGATCCGTCGCTCCGCTCGGATCTCGTCGTCGCGATCTGCGGGGGTCCCTCGGGCAGCGGGCTCGAGCACCCCACCGCGCTCGCCGACCTCGCCGTGTCACTCGGCATCGCCGACATCGTGCGCTTCGAGCCGCCGACCGACCGCGCCCGGCTCGCGCAGTGGTACCGCGCGGCCGACGCGACCGTCGTGCCGTCGTACTCCGAGTCCTTCGGCCTGGTGGCGATCGAGTCGCAGGCCTGCGGCACCCCCGTCGTGGCCGCGTCCGTGGGCGGCCTGCGCACCGCGGTGGCCGACGGGCGCTCGGGTCTCCTCGTCGCCGGACACGATCCCGAGGAATGGTCGCGGGCCCTGCGCCGCATGACGACTCCCGAGCGAGATCACCTTGCCGACGGAGCCCGCACCCACGCCGAAGGCTTCAGTTGGGACGCCACGGCGGAGGCGCTCATCGATTCCTACTCCCGCGCGATCGGCGAGCACGCGGCCCTGCCGCTGGCCGTCGGCACTCCATGACGGACAGCGCCACCGTGCGCGCGTCGGCCACGCGCGCCCTCGAGCTCGCGCTCGCCGACGCGGACCTCCCCGTCGAGCGCACCGACGAGCACACCTTCGTCGTGACCCTCGAAGGGGAGCACAAACTGCGCACGACAGTGTCCCTGGTGGTCGGGGATCACGCCCTGTCCGTCAATGCGTTCGTGGCGCGGCGCCCCGACGAGAACGCCGAGGCCGTGTACCGGTGGCTCCTGGAGCGCAATCGACGCATGTACGCGCTCGCCTTCTGCATCGACCACCTCGGCGACATCTATCTCTCGGGACGCACCTCGCTGGAGTCGGTGACTCCGGCGGAGGTGGATCGGCTCCTCGGATGCGTGGCCGAATACTCCGACGGCTCCTTCAACACCATCCTCGAGCTCGGGTTCGCGACGGCCATCCGTCGCGAGTGGAAGTGGCGTACCGACCGGGGCGAGCCCACGGGCAATCTCGAGGCCTTCCGGCATCTCGCGGAGCAGCCCGACCCCGACTGAGGAGCCCGGCTGAGAGGATGGCGCCATGACCGCGCCCTACACCCTGGTCCTGCTCCGTCATGGCGAGAGCGAGTGGAATGCCCGCAACCTCTTCACCGGCTGGGTCGATGTCGGCCTGTCCGACAAGGGGCGCGACGAGGCAGCGCGCGGTGGCCGGCTGCTGGCCGAGTCGGGCATCCTCCCCGACGTCGTGCACACCTCCTTGCTCACGCGTGCGATCACGACCGCCAACATCGCGCTCGGCGAGGCGGGGCGCGCGTGGATCCCGGTGGTCCGCAACTGGCGACTCAATGAGCGGCACTACGGCGACCTGCAGGGCAAGGACAAGAAGGCCACGCTCGAGGCGTACGGCGAGGAGCAGTTCATGCTCTGGCGTCGCTCCTACGACGTACCCCCTCCTCCCATCGATCCCGACAGCGAGTTCGCCCAGACCTACGACCCGCGGTACGCCGCCCTTCCGCCCGAGGCGCGCCCGCGCACGGAATGCCTCGAGGATGTGGTGCGCAGGCTCATCCCCTACTGGGAGGACGTCATCGTCGCCGAGAGCCTGCGTCGCGGTCAGACGGTGCTGGTGGCCGCGCATGGCAACTCGCTGCGTGCGCTGGTGAAGCACCTTGACGGCATCTCCGATGCCGATATCGCCGGACTCAACATCCCCACCGGCATCCCGCTCATCTATCGCCTCGACGACGACCTGCACCCGCTCGTGCCGGGCGGCGAGTACCTCGACCCCGAGGCCGCGGCGACCGCCGCCGCCGCGGTCGCCAACCAGGGTCGCTGACCGAGATCACGGGCTGACACGGAGACGGGCTGACATGGGGACGACGCGACTGGACCTCGACGACGCCACCCTGCGCGAGTGGACGGCGACGGTCGTGGCGGTCGACCCCGAGCAGGGCATCGTCCTCGATCGCTCGGCCTTCTATCCCGGAGGCGGCGGCCAGCCTCCCGATCACGGGGTGCTGCTGTGGGGCGGGGTGCAGACGCGCATCGTGGGCGCCCGCTCCGGCGACGACATCTGGCTCATTCCGGGCGAGGGGGACCCCCTGCCAGCCGTAGGGACGCAGGTGCAGGGAGCGCTCGATGACCCTCGGCGCACGGCGCTCATGCGCACCCATTCCGGCCTGCACGTGCTCTCGGGTGTGGTCTTCCGCGACTTCGGCGCTTTGGTCACCGGATCCAACATGGAGCCCCTTGAGGGGCGCCTGGACTTCAATCTCGACGGGATCCCCGAGGGCTTCAAGGAGTCCGTAGAGGCTGCCATCAACGCTGAGGTAGATGCCGACCGCGCCATCCGCGCCTACGCGCTGCCACGCGAGGAGGCCTTCGCGATCCCCGACATCATCCGCACGGCGTCCAACCTGCTGCCTCCCGAGATCGAGATCGTCCGACTCGTCGACATCGACGGGCTCGATGTGCAGGCGGACGGGGGCACCCACGTGGCATCCACGCGGCAGGTGGGCCGCATGCGCGTGGTCAAGGTGGAGAACAAGGGCAAGGGCTTCCGGCGGATTCGCGTCGCCCTCGAGGACTGATCCGGTGGCCGGCGATCGCATCCTGGTGCAGGTGCCTGCACGCGAGTTGCCCCTGCGCGTCCGGGCGCTGGTCGACCCCGGCCTCCCGCGACCTGACGGATCGCGCTTCCTCGCGCGCCGCACGCACCTGAGCTGGGTGCCCGCAGCCTGGCTCGTCGGGCTGATCGTCGTCGGCGTGAGCAGCGTCCGCGCAACACTGGCAGCCGGCCTGGACCCCTCGGCTGGCGATGAGCGGATCATCTACGGCGCGATCGCTGCAGTCTGCCTGGTCGGCGCAGTGTTTGCCGCAGGCAAGCTCGTGCAGGGCCTGACGGAGCGTCGCGCGGTGAAGCGAGGCACCTACCGTCAGGGGCTCCACGTGCTCGGACGCGAGGGACTACTCATCGCGGGTGCGGATCGGCACACGTGGGTGCCGCGGGCGCTTCTGCCGGAGGCGAAGGATGTCACGGGGCCGTCGAGCGGGGGCAACGCTCCGCCCGCCTACGCCTACTTCATCGTCGACGACGCAGGACGCATGGATCGGCTCGACTGCGGCATCCAGACCAAGTCCGCACTGTGGATGTGGGCCGAGCACGGCCAGTTGCCGGAGAGCGGCGGATGGGTGTGAGTGCCTAACTGGTGATCTCGGAGATGCGCACGCGTACGTCGAAGAGGTAGACCAGGGCGATCACGATCCCTGCGATGCCGATGATGCCCAGCGTGAGCCCGGGGATGAATCCGGTGAGCATGGCGACACCGGTGAGCAGCAGCCACAGCAGCTTGGACACCCGACCCACGGCCGGGAATGCCTGGGCGGGCCGGCGGACACAGTCGACGAAAGCCCAGATCTTCACCACCCCGAAGACGACCCACAGGACGAGGACGACGAGGTTCTGGGTGAGGTCGAACATCCCTCCAACGTACGCGCCCCGCCTGCATTCCGCAGGCGGGGCGCGCTGAGTCGAGGGTGGCGCGGGATCAGATCCCGACGGCCTCGCGGACGAGGACGACGGTGCGTTCCGCGCCATGGGCGACACCGGTCACCGTCGACTTGGCCTCGTGGGCCACCGTCGTCGCGGTGGACTTGGCCTCGCGAGCGAGGCGCACTGCGCGCTCGCGTGCATCACCGGAGAGGTCCTGCACCTGCTCGCGCACATCGCGGAGCAGGTCAACGACCTGGTGA
>Ga0233451_10005260_pt1 | contig 10568 bp, 10 predicted proteins | sample 011ome_29_FD_183052 | JGI IMG/M metagenome (GOLD analysis project Ga0233451, IMG submission 183052) | Coastal salt marsh microbial communities from the Groves Creek Marsh, Skidaway Island, Georgia - 011504CT (spades assembly) | ecosystem: Environmental > Aquatic > Marine > Intertidal zone >...
AAATGCGCACTACTATTGCCTCGCTCCTCGACCTGCTGATGCCAAACTCAGCCCGTTCCATCGATGAGGAGCGGCGCATTGAGCATAACGGCACCGAAGAATCCCATCCCAACGTCTGATCCATGATGTTCAATACGCTGGCCGAATGGCTGGCCTGGCAGGAAACCCTGCATACCCAAGCCATAGACCTTGGGCTATGCAGGGTCTCCCGGGTACTGAAGCGGATGAATCTTCCCGATCATCACACATTCACGATCAGCGTCGGGGGTACCAATGGCAAGGGTTCGTGCGTGGCCATGCTCGACAGTATTTTGCGAACAGCAGGATATCGTACAGGCACCTATACATCGCCCCATATCCTCCGTTACAACGAAAGAATATGTATCGATGGAAAAGCGGTCAGTGATGACCGGATCATGCAAGCATTTGAGCGCATTGATAAAGCCCGCGAGGACACTTCCCTCAGTTTTTTCGAATTTGGCACGCTTGCTGCCCTCGACATTTTTTCCAGTGAGAATATCGATGTCAGAATCCTCGAGGTCGGATTAGGCGGGCGACTGGACGCAGTCAACATAGTGGATGCAAACATTGCCTTGATTGCCACCATAGATATCGATCATCAGGAATGGCTGGGCCATACCCGCGAGGCCATCGGACACGAGAAAGCCGGTATTTTTCGGGACGGTCGACCGGCAGTGATCGCCGATCCTAATGTCCCCGAATCGGTCATCCGGGCAGCGGGTCAGCTGGGTACCCCCCTGTATAAACAGAGTCATGAGTTTGGTTTCCGGCGAGAGGGTGACACCTGGTCCTGGTGGGGCGAGGGTACTCCACTTACCGGCCTGCCTTTGCCGGCCATTTCGGGCGATCACCAACTGCTGAATGCCTCTGCCGTCATCCAGTGTCTTCAGCTGGTCAAGCATGAAAAACCAATAGCCGAAGCTCACGTGGCCCAGGGCCTGAGCGATGTCCAACTTTCGGGACGCTTCCAGTTTTTACCAGGTGAAATCCCCGTTCTTCTTGATGTGGCACACAACCCACAGGCAGTGGCTATTTTGGCTGGTCATTTGCGCAAGTATTTTCCGGGGATAAAAATTCGCGCCATCTTCTCGGTCATGCGTGACAAGGACATCGTCAGCATGATTCAACAAATCAGTGATGTGGTGGATAGCTGGTATCTGGCGCCGCTGGGAATGCCGAGAGCAGCAGCACCTGAAGAATTGGCGGAGATCCTCCATAATGCGGGCATTCACAAAGTAAAGCAGAGCTTTACGAATGTCACCGATGCTTGCCGAGCAGCTCGTCAAGATGCCGATCCGGGTGATCTACTGCTTGTCTTCGGTTCTTTTTTTCTGGTTTCTGATTACCTGGCTCAAGTTGCTTAACAAGGGGGTTTACGCAAATGGATGAACAACTGAAACGTCGCCTGGTGGGCGCGGCCGTCATCATGTTGCTGGCAGTTATCGTGATACCACTGTTCTTTGAAGACAAATCCCCCAAGGATCCTTCCACTCTTCCAGAAGCCATGCAGGAACACCCCCTGGCCCTGCCGCCGGCAGACTCTGCCGGGGCCTCTCCGGCGATCGCGGAAGAATCAACACCGGCCCCAAGCCCAGTAACAAGCAATAAAAAACGGAAATATGAGGTAGTGCCCCTGGATGACAGCCCCGCCAAACCGGTAAAGGTTGAACCCGCACCTCAGGACCCCGCTCCCAACGTTGTCTCAACCATGCCGGCGGATTCCGCACCCTATTCTGAAGATGAGGTGGAAGACACCTCGCCGATCCCGTCTGTTTCAGGGGAATCGCCAGCACCCTCATCAAGTAAACCAAAAACAGCTACCCGCAAGCCCACCGCCACGATAACGGAATCTCAAGCCGTAAAACCTAAAGCAAAATCCACTGTCACGGAAACACAGACTCGAGCAGGATCAGCGCCAACCTCTTCCAGAAAATCTGAAAACAGTACCCCAACAAAACCGGTCAAAACTACGACATCGTCGACAGCCAACAAACCGACAACCAACGTTAAGTCAACCACCGAGGCACCCGCAAAAAAATCTGCAACTCCCGGCGTAGCCACCGCTAGCCAGGCCACCAAGAAGTCCCCCGCCCTACCGGCAACCAAACCCAAACAGTCCGCAGAAGGTAAGTCATGGACCGTACAAGCTGGTACCTTTGCCGATGAGTCAAATGCAAGGAATCTGGTTGAAAATTTGAGGAAACGTAACCTGCCAGCCAAGGTCCATGTAGTTGAGGGGCGTTCAGGCAAAGTATATCGGGTGACCGTCGGGTCTGGACTTGAGAAAAATCAGGCTGAAAAGATACAAAAGCAGCTTTCATCCAGGGATGGCGTAAATGGTGTCATTCTGCAGAACCGATGAAACTCACCCCGATACTACAGGCTGAGCAGTCCTCCTCATATTCGGTAAACCGATAATGACGTTCAACTGGCTGGATCTTTTGATCATCGGTCTGCTCGGGCTCTCGGGCCTCGTTGGATTAGTCCGGGGACTGGTTCGCGAAGTGCTGTCCATGGTGTCCTGGGGGCTGGCGATTTGGGTCGGCATCAGCTTCAGCGGAACCCTTGAAGGTTATCTGGAAAATTCGATTCCTTCCCCCACCGCCCGCATTGCAGCGGCATTTGGCCTCCTGTTCATTCTGACCCTGCTGATTACCGGGATGATCGGATTCCTCCTGACGCGGATACTCGAGAGCACTGGCCTATCAGGAATCGACCGCTTTGCCGGCTTACTATTTGGATTGGCCCGCGGTGTGCTTATCATTGCTGTCCTGGTTTTTCTAGCCCGTTCTACACCCTTACCGAAGGAACCCTGGTGGCGTGATTCACAATTGATGCCAATGTTCCAGTCCATGGCTCTCTGGTTAGAAAGCCAGTTGCCTCCGGGATTTATCCCCCGTTTTGACTCAAAGCCCGTTTCCCACTGAACTTTAAAGAATCCATATGTGTGGTATTGCCGGTATCGTCTCGAACCAAGACGTTAATCAGGAGCTTTATGAAGCACTGACGGTGCTTCAGCACCGGGGTCAGGATGCGGCTGGGATCGTCACTTGTGAGGGCGACAAATTTCACCTACGCAAGGGCAGCGGCCTGGTACGGGATGTCTTTCATACCCGTCATATGCTCAATCTTCGCGGCAGCATGGGGATTGCCCATGTTCGCTATCCAACTGCCGGATGTACCAGTTCTGCGGAGGCACAGCCGTTTTATGTTAATTCCCCCTACGGCATCACGCTTGCGCACAACGGTAATCTAACCAACGCCGAAAAGCTCAAGAAGGAACTCTTCGTTCAGGATCAACGTCACCTTAATACTGATTCCGACTCCGAGGTGTTGCTTAATGTCCTGGCTCATGAACTGCATGAATTAGGCAAATTGCGGATTACACCCGACGATGTGTTTCAGGCCGTTTCCGGAGTTCATGCTCGCTGTCAAGGCGCCTACTCGGTGGTGGCCATGATCACCGGATTCGGTGTGCTGGCCTTCCGCGATCCCAACGGGATTCGACCGCTGGTCTATGGCGAACGTAAAACCGGTAAGGACACCGACTTCATGTTTGCTTCCGAGAATGTGGCGCTGGACGTCCTCGGATTCACCACCGTGCGCGACCTTGAGCCCGGCGAAGCGATCTTCATCGAGCGGGATGGCACCCTGCACTCCAGACAGTGCGCCAAAGACACTGCGCTGTCACCTTGCATATTCGAATATGTCTACTTTGCGCGCCCTGACTCCATTCTCGACAGCATTTCCGTATACAAGGCTCGCCGGCGGATGGGGGACAAACTGGCCGACAAGATTATGCGGTTACGGCCCGATCATGATATTGACGTAGTCATCCCCATCCCCGATACCAGTCGAACGTCCGCCCTGCAACTCGCCAACAAGCTGGGCATTAAGTACCGCGAGGGTTTCATAAAAAACCGCTATATCGGTCGGACTTTCATCATGCCGGGCCAGCAGCTTCGAAAAAAATCCGTCAGGCAAAAACTTAACGCCATTGGCATGGAATTCCAGGGCCGTAACGTCTTGCTGGTAGATGACTCGATCGTGCGCGGCACTACCTCGGAACAGATCATCCAGATGGCGCGGGATGCCGGTGCCAACAAGGTTTACTTTGCCTCTGCTGCCCCGCCCGTTCGTTACCCGAACGTCTACGGCATTGACATGCCTGCTGCCGAAGAGTTGATCGCTCACGGCCGCACCGAAGAGGAGGTTGAACGTGAGCTGGGTTGCGATTGGCTGATATACCAGGATCTACCGGACCTTATTGAAGCCGTTCAGCGAGGCAATCCGAATATCCGTCAATTCGACACCTCCTGCTTCAATGGCGAGTATGTCACCGGAGGTATCGACGAGGTCTACCTTGAACGATTGAGTCATCACCGTAATGACGGCGCCAAATCTGGTCGAGAAGGTACGGGCTCAACCATTGGGCTTCACAACGCAGGCCAGGAGTAGAACGATATGGAGGAGCTGGATTGGGGAGAGTTTCATCCCGACACTCAGGCTATCCGAGCCGGTCAACATCGGACGCCTGAAGGCGAACATTCCGAACCCATATTTCCGACGTCCAGTTACGTTTTCGGTAGCGCGGCCGAGGCCGCTGACCGATTTACCGGCAAGGTGTCGGGAAACATCTATTCTCGATTCACTAATCCCACGGTTCGTACCTTTGAGGAGCGTCTGGCCTCGATGGAAGGCGGGGAACGCTGCATAGCGGTCGCTTCTGGCATGGCTGCCATCGCCACCCTGGCGTTTGGACTGCTAAAAGCAGGCGACCATGTCATTTGCTCAAGAAGCGTATTCGGTAACACGGTTCTGTTATTCCAGAACTTTCTTGGGAAATTCGGCGTCGAGACCACGTTCGTTGATCTGACCAATATAGTCGCCTGGGCCGAGGCGATCAGGCCAACCACACGACTGATGTTCGTTGAAACGCCCTCCAACCCTCAGACCGAGATAGCCGATATACGAGGCCTCGCTGATTTGGCCCATCAGCACGATATTCTTTTGGCCGTAGACAACTGCTTCTGTACCCCTGTCCTGCAAAAGCCACTGGAACTGGGAGCGGACCTTATCATCCATTCTGCGACCAAATATCTTGATGGACAGGGACGCTGCATAGGCGGAGCTATCGTCGGAGCTCAGGATTTACTTGAAAAACAGATTTACCCCTTCCTTCGCACCGGTGGCCCGTCGATGAGCCCCTTCAATGCGTGGGTCTTCCTTAAGGGTTTGGAAACGCTAAGCATCCGGATGCGCGGCCACTGCGATAACGCCCAGATGCTGGCAGAATGGCTGGAGCATCAGTCCTGGGTCGAGCGCGTCAACTATCCGGGACTCAAATCTCATCCCCAATACGAGCTTGCCCGTCGACAACAGAAATCCGGCGGCGGCATAGTCAGCTTTGAAGTAAAAGGTGGACGAGAAGCTGCCTGGAGGCTAATCGACTCTACACGCCTGCTTTCCATCACCGCCAATCTTGGTGACGTCAAAACAACCATAACCCACCCTGCCACGACGACGCACGGTCGGCTCACCGATGCAGACCGGGAAGCCGCCGGCATTCGTGAGGGTTTGATCCGCATAGCAGTAGGTCTGGAATACATCGAGGATATAAAGAAGGATCTATCTTCTGCCTACTTGCTCGATTAATAGCGGATAGCTGAACATCGTTTGAACGAAGTCAATCCTTGGATTGGATCAAATAAGACTCGCTCGACCAACGCAGAGAAAGGTTTTATTGGATATTTGGTCGGAAGTCGGTTTCCCGCTGTACGTCAGTCAGCATCTTGTTGGGGTCAAATTCCAGCTTGATCATTTCGCTCCAAAAGGATGTTTTTTTGTCGGCAATCACTGGACCCACAATGGGGACATAGCGCTTGAGATCGACGTTACTGTTTGAATTCCACTCCCACGTAGCAGTGAATTTGTTGTCCCTTTCCATGTGGCTCATGGGTTCACCCAATAGATCGACCGCATCGGAATAGGTGGTTTTACCGACGATCAGCGTGGCGTACTGCACTTCGGTCGGGGGCATTTTGTGATGACTAGCACAGCCCCCAAGAAATAAGATCATTTCCAGCCCCAGCAAGGCAAAGTTCTTTGTGTTTTTCATGCCGACTTACCTCACTGTATGCGAGGCTTCCCGGCTTTTTTATACTCTGACTCCGTCATATTAGTTTCTACCGGCCACGGAATTTTGTCGATCAGATACCAGCCTTTCAGGTTCGTCATGCAAGGAATCAGATACTCTTCGTTGAGCATCTCGCTTCCGAAGCCCAAACCAAAGAAAATTACATCTCGTTTAGCCGCATTTACAGTCTCGGTGTTGCACTGATAAATATCGGTAAGTAGCTGTTTTTCGCTTGCATCACCCTGGCTACGACCCCAAACGGTAAGCTGTGAAGGGGATGGTTGATTGCCAGCACACCCGGCAAACATCAACATAAGCATCATGGGGATAATACATTTCGTCATACGGTCGAGTGCTGCGATGGTTAGAAACGTGGGGATTTAAACCGCCCTACCATTTTGGAATAGTTACGCTTTGGTTTCCTCTGCTTCACTTATCGGTGTTACAGCAAGATAACCAGTGGGCCTGATAGAGCCCCAGTACTGACATGATGGACAACGCCAGTGCAGCTCCTTTGCACCAAACCCGCAGTGGTTGCATTGATAGTGATGTTGATTGCTGGCTAGCTCCTGCAATAACGCACAGAGTCTACGTATCTTGTTTGAGGCGTACTGGCTATCCTCGCTCAAGAAAGACAAAGCTCTGCTAATGCCGATGGAATCGGGACGACTCTCCAGAATGGGAAGGAGATAATCCAGCGCGGCACTGATACCTAATGATTGCCTCATGCGATCTGCGCGCTCTACAGCGGCTGAAACCACTCCAAAATCTTCGTAAAGGTGATCAAGATATGCAATAAACCCTCGTTCATCTCCACGACGATCCCAGCATTGGCGGATCAGCGGCAATACCACAGGTAAATAGGCTGGGTTTTGGGATTCTACGGATTTGAAAGTGATTAGCGCCTGGTTATCTTCTCCATTTCCAAGTTCAAGTTTGCCCTTGGCAATACTCGCTCTAACACAGGAGGGATCATCCGCCAGTGCACTGGCGAGATAATCACGCGCATCCTTCAACCGATGAAGACCCATGGCTTCCTCAGCTAGCTCGCAATAAAAATAGGCTGCTGTCTCGCCATGCCTTGGTTTGACATACCGGCGAAGAGATCGGACGCTGTCGATGGCCTTATGCCAATCTCTCTGTTGTTGATAAATCTGAAGGAGATGCTGCGACGCATATTTGCCATGCGTCTTGGTGTCGGACAATGAAACAAAAATCGATTCGGCCCGATCAAATAAGCCGGCACGCATGTAATCCATGCCCAATTCGTAATTGGCCTTGTCCTTTTGTGCCTGCGAGACACCGGGCTCTAGGGTCAGTTTTTTGTGAAGATCGATGGCTTTCTCAACTTCCCCGCGCCGGCGAAACAGATTACCCAAGGCGATATGGGTTTCCAATGGCTCGGAATCCTGTTCCAGAATCCGGGCCACAGCAGCAATTGCCTTATCGGTCTTTTCATCAAGAAGGTAGTTGATGCCCGTGCGGTAAGCCCGGGTCAACGGATGGGCGAAATCCGTAAGATATTTACGGGTGTAATGTTTTCTGGCTGCATACCAACCCGAAGCGGCAGCTACGGGAAGCAACAGGGCAATCAAGCTCTGAGCCAGCATGACTCACTCTTGTTAGCCGGAATCATCCCAAGACTGTTTAGAGACATGAGATGTTGGGAACGCTGCTATCGAGAAGCGGACAGCTGGAGCAGCCAACGACCCATGAAAAAAGTCACACCCTTCATCATTTGACTCGGCAGTATGGCTTTGGGATTCATGTATACGAGTAGTCTGGGGATTAAGACAATTCCATTGTCATTGGGCCTCGTTGACCTTGTCACGCAAATCCTTTCCTGGTTTGAAATGAGGAACAAATCGGGAACCCAATTGCACCTTGGTTCCGGTTTTTGGATTCCTTCCCAAACGCGGTGCTCTGTAGCGTATGGAAAAACTCCCAAAACCACGGATTTCGATTCTTTGTCCAGCTGAAAGGACTTCAGACATGTGATCGACCATCCCCTTCACCGCCAGCTCGATGTTACGAGACGGGATCAGTTCGTAGCGTTCACACAGAATCTCTATGAGATCAGACTTGGTCAAAGCAATATCCCTGTAATCAGGAGGGGACAATGCCCCTCCTGGATGGCAGACTTATTTGTTTTCCATCTGCTCCTTGAAGATGTCACCCAAGGTCGGCATGGCAGAAGATGCCTGCTGGGTATAACCCTTCATCGCACTTACTTCTTCTTCCTGATCCTTGGCCTTGATCGACAAGGTGATAGCCTTCATTTTCTTGTCGACGCCCATGAATTTGGCCTCAACCTGATCCCCCACGTTCAACTGAGTCCGAGCATCTTCGACACGGTCACGGGAGATTTCAGAGGCCCGCAGGTAGCCCTCTACGCTGTCAGCCAGCGTTATTACGGCACCCTTGGCATCAACTTCCTTTACTACACCGGTAACCAGATCGCCTTTTTCATGGGCGGTAAGGAAGTTCTGGAACGGATCGTGTTCCAGCTGCTTGATGCCCAGGGAAATGCGCTCACGCTCCGGATCAATCGCAAGAATGACGGTCTCAACCTCATCACCCTTCTTGTAGTTGCGGATAGCTTCTTCACCAACATCATTCCAGGAAATATCGGACAGATGCACCAGACCATCGATATTGCCATCCAGACCAATAAATACGCCAAAGTCAGTGATGGACTTGATGGTTCCGCTGATCTTGTCACCCTTGTTGTGGGTAGCAGCAAATTCATCCCAGGGATTGGCGCGACATTGCTTCATGCCCAGGGAGATGCGGCGGCGCTCTTCATCAATGTCGAGAACCATGACTTCGCACTCATCGCCCAACTGAACCAGTTTAGACGGGTTGATATTCTTGTTGGTCCAGTCCATCTCGGAAACATGCACCAAGCCTTCAACACCTTCTTCCAGCTCAACAAAGCAGCCGTAGTCAGTCAGATTGCTCACTTTGCCGAATAGACGGGTGCCCGCCGGATAACGACGTGCGATATTCATCCAGGGATCTTCGCCCAACTGCTTGAGACCCAGGGAAACACGGTTCTTTTCCTGATCGTACTTGAGTACCTTGACCTGGAGTTCCTGCCCGATTTCAACGGCTTCAGACGGATGGCGAACACGCTTCCAAGCCATGTCGGTGATGTGCAGAAGACCGTCCACACCACCAAGATCGATGAAAGCACCATAGTCAGTGAGGTTCTTGACCACACCGGTAACAATCGCGCCTTCCTTGAGGTTTTCAAGCAGGGCTTCCTTCTCGGCGCTGAATTCGGATTCGACTACAGCTCGGCGAGACAGAACAACATTGTTGCGCTTCTGATCGATTTTGATGACCTTGAATTCGAGGTCGCGGCCTTCGAGATAGGCAGTGTCACGCACAGGACGGACATCGACCAGAGAGCCAGGCAGGAACGCACGCAAAGCACCAATAGCGACAGTGAAACCACCACGAACCTTACCGGTCATGCGACCAACCACGGTTTCATTCTTTTCGTGAGCTTCTTCCAGATCAGTCCAGGCTTTGAGACGCTTTGCCTTGTCACGGGACAGCAAGGTGGCTCCCAGGCCATCCTCCAAAAGTTCGAGGGTACACTCGACGGTGTCGCCGACCTGCACTTCGATCTGACCATCGGCATCCAAGAATTGCCACTTGGGGACAACGCCCTCGGATTTCAGCCCGGCATTGACAACCACCACATCGGGACCGATATCAACGACGGTGCCACGAATGACGCTACCCGGACGCATTTCCGCCTGGGCCAGGCTCTGTTCGAACAGTTCAGCAAAGCTCTCGCTCATAAAATCTTCTATGTGCACGCACCCCCCACAAGGGAGCTACATGTCTGTTAAGTTAAAAATATGCCAGCAATGCGCTGGCAACCCTTTGACACGCAAATCATTCTCCTAACCTCACATACTGGAGGACACGGTCAATGACCTGTTGGATATCCAAATTGGATGAATCAATCAGCAACGCCCCATCCGCCACCTTGAGAGGAGCCTCGGCCCTTTCCTGATCACGACGATCACGTTCCTCGATTTCGCGAGTCAAGCTGGCAAGGTTAACATCCAGCCCCTTATCCTTCAACTGCTTAAGTCTTCGCAGTGCCCGCACTTCAGGACTGGCGGTTAAATAGACCTTATGTTCGGCATCCGTGAACACCACAGTTCCCATGTCCCGGCCATCTGCCACGAGACCAGGAAGTTTTCGAAATCCGCGCTGTTTGTCCAACAACGCTTTCCTGACCGGGCCACTCGCCGCAATACGTGAAGCTGTGTTGCCGCAGGTCTCGCTGCCGATTTCTCCAGAAATATCCTCATCTCCAAGCAGGACTTCCGGAGGATCATTCGCCGTAAAAGATAAGTGCATGTCTGCAGCCAACTGCAGAATCTCACTT
>Ga0233451_10005267_pt1 | contig 10553 bp, 5 predicted proteins | sample 011ome_29_FD_183052 | JGI IMG/M metagenome (GOLD analysis project Ga0233451, IMG submission 183052) | Coastal salt marsh microbial communities from the Groves Creek Marsh, Skidaway Island, Georgia - 011504CT (spades assembly) | ecosystem: Environmental > Aquatic > Marine > Intertidal zone > Salt...
AAAGACGGAGAATTAGTGCATATGTTAGAGCGACACCACATCGAAGGGCGCAGTGCCGAAATGATCGCGGCTAACTTAAAAGGTGCTTACGACGAATTCTGTTAATCATTAACGACCTGGAAATTGGCCTTTTAGTTTTTTAAAAAGGCGTGAAGATCCGGGATCGTTGGGCCTAATTGTTGCCGAATAAACTAAACTGCTCATTATTTCTTATGACGAGCAGTTTTTCTTTTCCGTCGATAGTGATCGGTTTTAAATGTCTGAGATTACCGTCTAATATTAGTCCAGTGTCTTGAGCTGGAATCACATCAAATTCATTGCCATTCCATTTTAGAATTGTTCCTATGGAGGCATCATAGCGACTGAACTCCGCATCTGTGCCGTAATAATTACCGCCCACAATTACTTCAGCTGTACCATCCCCGTCGACATCCCATGAAATGGCAGCATTTAAAACGGACCATTGTGTTTCAAAGGGTAAGACCTGCGTTACAAATCCTCCCTTACCATTATTGATAAAGACGGTATGCTCAAAATTATTGGCCTCTAGGAACCCCGCATCTGTTAATTCAGCTTCGGTAAATATGTCCTGTATTTTGGCCCGGGCATAGGGGGCATAACGTGTAAAACGTTTTTTCAAAAACACCATATGATTTAACAATCGATCTCTGTTTAAAATAGGATAGCTTTCCCCCTCGACATAAGTACACAAAATGGGGTCAATGCTATTGTTATTGTCAAAATCCTTGTAGTATAGCGTTGTAGGTTCTTGTTTAGAGGCCTTAAAAATTGAATTCAACCCTAAATTACCCGCAATAAGGTCTTGATAACCATCGCCATTCACATCCATTGCAGAAACTGAATGCCACCAACCGATGTTTGTGTCAAGACCATAGGATGCGGTTTGATCGATCCACTTTCCATTTTCAAATCCTAAAACTGTAATAGGCATCCATTCTCCAGATAGTATTAATTCGGGCGTGCCATCATTATTTAAATCGGTCAATACGGCATCATTAATCATCCCAATGGCTGAATTTTCAGAAAACCAATTTTTGGATTGATCCGTAAATTGACCATTGTTGTTCTCAAGAAATGTACTTTGAGGGATTTCAGGATAACGACCCGGGGTGACATAACTGCCCACAAATAAATCCATATCTCCATCGCCATCCTGATCAAAGGGCACTGCGATTCCGCCTGAATGATAAACTTGGGGTGTGGCATTTATATCCCGCACGAATTTCCCTGTCCCATCGTTGACATAAAGGCGATCTTGCAAGCGAACATCGTTTAACGGAAATTCATTGCCTCCACTAACGACATAAAGATCCATATCTCCATCGCCATCGGCATCAAAAAATAGGGCGTCCACATCTTCGCTTGCTTTGTCAGCTTCAAAAGCAGTGGATGCTTTTTGCCAAAGGCCACCAGGTTTTTGAATCATGAGACGACCACTTTCATAGGCTGCACCTCCGATGTAAATATCCTCCAGTCCATCGTTATTGACATCACCTACGGCCACTGCAGGGCCTTGTTCGCTGAGTTTTTTGTGTAACAATAACTGTCCCTTGAAGTCGATAAATGGATTTTCAAGGTGGCTGAATTCTTCAGAGATCAAATTATTTTGCTGGGTAAAATAAGTTGATTTATTGTCGCGTTCATTGCCAGATACCTGAGCTAAATTTGTGTCTTTACGTACAGTCACTATCGAGTCCAAAGGCAAATCTGTCCATCTTTGACGGGTTTGATCGGGCCAGACTATTTCAAGTGCCACGGGCTTTGAATTCCCTCCAAGACCAAAATGTAATTTGTGTTGGGATGACGATAAAAACCCTCGAGTTGGCGTTAGTGCTTCTGTAATTTTTGAACCATTATCCATTGTTAATACTGCGGTTGTGCCAATTAAAGTGCTCGAAGTATTTTTTTCAAAATCTAAAGAGAGCCAGTGATTTTTTTGAACTTCTGCACCTTTGTTTTTCATGATAAATGGAGAATCACCAAGATTACTCACAACGATATCGATATATCCATCGTTATTGAGGTCGCTGTAGGCCGAACCACTCGAAAAAGAGGCCGGTCCAGCGTTCCATATTTCAGAATAGTCAGAAAACCTTAACTGGCCTGAATTTTTAAATAAAAAGGAGGGAACGGAATTGCTCGGAATAAGTTTAATCCAATCGAGTAAGGTAATTTGCCCCTCTTTTAATTGTCTTTGTAGACGATCAAACTCATACTGCCGATAATCATTATTGGTAATATCACGAAGATAGCCATTGGTGACGTGAATATCTTTTAGGCCATCATTGTCGAAGTCAGCCAAAAGGACACTCCAACTCCATTCTGTTTGCGCCACTAAATCGATAAATGACAGATCTGAAAATTTTCCAATCCCTCTATTGATTTGTAGGGTATTGATAGGGAATTGTGCTCCAAAACCATAATTCAAGAGTTTTTCATATTTGTCATAATTTTGGGCCATATTCATCATTTTCCTGCGAAAATTACTTTTTGGCGACATGTCTAGGGTGAATAAATCCAACAGACCATCATTGTTTAAATCCGCATTATCCGAACCCATCGAGGAAAAAGAAGAATGAGCGAAATAGGACTCAATCTCATCCGTAAATTTATTCTCTCCAACGTTTATCAAAAGCTGATCAGATCCTATGTAGTCATTACAGACATAAAGGTCTAGTAGACCGTCGTTATTGATATCAAAAACACTTGTACTCAGCCCAAAACTATAGTTAAGGAGTCCGGATGATTCAGTTTGGTCGATAAATTTACCGCCGTTGTTCACATAAAATCGATCAGATTGAAAATCATAACTCTGCGGCTTAGCTTTTACCAATTCGCCAGAGGCATTCATCTCGAGATTGATCTTATTTGACTCTTTATGATTTGCCGGATGATTCAACAAGTAAAGATCAAGGTCGCCATCCAAATCAGAATCAAAAAAATAGGCCTGGGTGCTGTAACTCATGTCATCCAAGCCATATTCTTTTGCACGCTCTGAAAAGGTTAAATTTCCATTATTTATATAAAGTGCATTAGACCTGAGATTTGGGTTTGCCAAAGCTGATTTACAGACATAAATATCTAAGTAACCATCATTATTGATATCGATCATGGAGACTCCCGTTTTAAAACCCGGACCACCATCAGTTCTTGAGGATAGGGTAATGTCTTCAAATCGGAAATCGCCTAGATTTAAATAGAGTTTATTTTGCGTGGTATTGCCTGAAAAATATAGATCATCTAGACCGTCGTTATTAATGTCACCGATAGCGACACCAGCCCCATTGTACAAATATGCATATAATAAAAAATTGAATGATTCTGTTTCATTAACCTGGTTTACAAAGCTAATATTGGTCTGATCTGACGATAAAAATTCAAAAAGTGGCTCTGCTTGATCGGACACATTACTATCTTTCTGATCATTACAGGCAATCAGTGTCAAGCTCAAAAAAATAAATATGCGCGTTTGGTTTAGCATAATTTAATATGTGAATCGATTTAATATGAGTTGTCCAATCTTTGCCCCTTGTTCGCCGCCCTCTTCAACTCCTTGTTTGTAGTGGATGCCTCCATAGAAACGACTCAGGTTAACCTGATTTGCGGCGTCCATGAATTTCTTAAAGCTCCGCTCTTCAAGACCAAATCTCAGCTGGGTGGTGTCGTGAAAACCACTTTCTGCACCGTATAAACCCGAAAGGACAGTGGCTGCCGCTCCAGAAATGGCGCTATGACCACTGGTGTATTCAGGAAATGGTGGAGTTTGTAAAATCGGTTCCCAATGGGGATCAATAAATTCTTTGATATAAGTTATTGGCCTTACTAGGTCGGTCTTAAATTTATAATGCCACACAGTAATAATGGCATCAAACATTGCCGCTGAGACATAGGTATAGGCCTGTGTGGCTTTGGCATAGTCAGAGTTATTCTGCTGGGTCACCTGGGTTACGATATTGAGCCAATGCCCGGGAGGACTGTATTTGTGAATGGTCTGAATCATGTGCCCCTGGTGGATGGTTAGTACGGGATTGCAATCCCAAAACCAGGCAATTTTTTCTTTCTCCTCATTACGCGATTCAGCATAAACCTCATAGACCATAGCGTAAAAAGCAGAATTTTTATTTGTACTGTACTCAGGAAGCGGTCTTGGGGCATAAATACTGAGACTGTCAATGACAAGTGGTCTTATCTGGTCCCAGTAAGGCTCGAGTGCTGACTCATAATCGGGTGGCGTTTCACGCCAATTCTGAGGTTTTTTTGTGCTGGTAAAACGGGGATAAGTGCGGGTTTGGATATATTGATCCTGGTCTACCCACTGGTCTAGCTGGTCATGAATACTTCTGGCAAATTGTTGTGATTTATCGATTTCTTGATTGGTGTAGTTATTTTGTTTTGCCCTTTGGATCAGTACTGAGTCCAAGTCCAAAAAATATTGTTCCGAATAAATGAGTTTTTTACCCATTTTGGAGAGGGCAAATAAGGCCGCGAGTTGAGGATCAACACCCTGACTATCGGGCAATTGAAATTCTTCTAATCCACGAATGTGCTGTGTAATCTCAGGCAATGAATCTTTTGATACCCCTTGATAGCTTATGTAGTGAGCCAAGTGGCTGTAGGCAAATATTCTGCTGGCCACAGGCGGCGTGAAAACGTCAGCCATGGCAGCATCCAATAAAACAGTATTGGCGTAGTTTAGGTCTGCTCTGCTGAGTTCTGTTTTTACAGGGGTGTTGCATCCATTCAATAAAAAAATCAAAAAGCATAATCCAATAACTATGTGCTTGCTGCTGCTTTTTATTTCTATTGACATGATCGGATTTTATCTATTTATTCGGCAAATGAATAAGTCAAGTTCAAAAATTAACGTCCAGGAAACTGGGCTTTTCGTTTTTCGAGAAATGCCTGGGTTCCTTCCTTAAAATCTTCGGTGGCAAAACATGCGCCAAAGGCCTCAATCTCTGCATTTAGTCCTTTGGATGAATCGAGGCCAGCATTAACCGCCCCAATGGCTTGTGCAAGAGCAGTTGGGGCTGTTTTTTTGATAGAATCAGCAAGTTTTTGGGCGCCTTGCATTAATTCTTCCGAAGGGAAAATATGATTTACCAGTCCTATTTCGTAGGCCCTTTGGGCATCAATCATACCAGCCGTACAAATCAGTTCTAGTGCTCGACCTTTTCCAATAAGTTGGGCTAATCTTTGAGTACCTCCATATCCCGGGATGAGTCCAAGTGACGTCTCTGGCAAGCCCATTTTAGCCGTTGTGCTCGCCACACGCATATGCGCTGCCATGGCCAATTCTAATCCACCGCCAAGGGCGTAACCATTGATCACAGCGATAATTGGTTTGCTGGCGTTGGCCACTAAATCAAAGAGTAGCCTTTGGCCGTCCGCTGCTAGAGCTTTTCCCTGGGCGGGATCAAAATGAGCAAATTCTGCGATATCAGCACCTGCGACAAATGCCTTTTCCCCCTGTCCTGTGATCAAGATTACTTTGATGTCCGAATCTGAAAGGGCTTTTGTGAGGGCGTGATTTAATGCTAGTATGGTTTCCCGATTAAGGGCATTGAGTTTGTCTGGACGATTAATGGTTAATAGACAAGTTCCAGATTGATATTCTCTTAATACGAGGGGTTGCTCTGCGGCCATAAGGTTTGAATAAGGACTTCAGGTTTAAAGGTATTAAATAATTCATGCTTTTGGAAACTGCATGACAAAACCAACACCTCCTCCTTCGGGTTCAAAAATTTCAATGCTTCCGCCGTAAGAGAGCACAATGGTTTTAACCATAGCGAGTCCAAGCCCCATGCCTTTAGTTTTTGTAGTAAACTTAGGTTCAAAGACGTGACGTCTTAACTCTTTTGAAATGCCAGGGCCATTATCCTGGATGCGCAGAATAACCCAGCTGTCGTTATCGTCTAGGCTAATATTTATTTCTGGATTTACGGTATGATTTTGTTGCAAAGACTGAAGACTATTTTTGATCAAATTGGTCACAATTCGATTGATTTGATTTTTATCAAAGTTTAAGGTTACCCCATGGTCTGGTCCAGAAAATTTTATGAATGGGGCGTCAAAAACTTCAACAGTCCGCCGAATAGTTTCTGTTAATTCGACCGCAACGATATTTTGTTCAGGGAGTTTTGCATAAGTCGCAAAAGCTGAGGCAATATCGCTCATGGTGTCTATTTGTTGAATAAGGGTGGCGCTAAATTCAGAGATTTTATTGCGAATATCCGGGTCTTGAGGGTCAAATTTGCGTTCAAAGCTTTGGACACTTAACCTCATCGGCGTGAGTGGATTTTTAATTTCGTGCGCAACTTGTTTTGCCATTTCGCGCCACGCCGCCTCGCGTTCTCCTTGAGCGAGTTGAACGGCACTTTTTTCGAGCGCATCAATCATATTATTATAGGCTTCGACTAATCGAATGATTTCACTGGATACATTGGACGCTACCTCAATTTTTTGATTTTGGCCCAATAACTGAGTTGAAGTCAAACGCTGACTAATACTTTGCAAACTGCGTGTTATATATTGTGATAAGGCGTAAGCAATTCCAATAGAAATAAGTAGCATAACCCCGTAAAGCAAGCTCATGCGCATGAGATTTTCGTTGAGCTCTTTGGCCATAAATCCGTCATCTGCGATATAAGGCAGATGAACTATAGCAATGGTCTCAAAGGTATCAGACTTCAAGTAAGAATATGAACTTTGGTAATTTTCGCTGCCCTGTTCAAGTGATTGGACGAGATGCTGATTGTCGTTTTTACTTAATTCCTTTAATAGCTCTTGACTCAATGTTTTTTGGGCGCTTGTATCTGAAACTTTATTTTGAGAGCTTAAAATTAATTGACCTTCAGGGCTATAAAGATCAATATCTAAATTGTGGATGTCTTTGATTTCAAAAATTTTGTTATGAAAAATATTTTGAAGCGCTTCAGTTTCTTGGGGATAAGGGCTGTTTTTTAAAACGTAATTCAAATTTTGTTTGATGTTCTGTTCTTTACGCAATAGACGTTCACTGTGATAATCTTGAGCTTCTTCTTTGTACTGAATTACCGTGAGAATAGCCAAACCAATAAAGGTGAGGACCAAGACAAAAAGCATGGCAAAAAATATGCGAAATCGCAGGGATTTGTAAAAAGACATAGCTATTGTTTTAGGTTTTTTTGGACAGCCAAAAGCCGATTAAAGCCGTCACCGATGGTGCAATAACAGTGCCATAAACCCATTGAAAACTATCTTTTAGCCCCATTAAAAACAAAAAGAAAACGCCTAAGGCAGCCCCTGTGGCGACTAACTGACCCCACGATTTTGCGCTATTGTGTTTTGAATCTTCTTTTGTTTTGACGGCTCTGATAAAGAGAAGGTGACATTTTATATGAAACGCCACCAATAATATTACGCCGACAAGTTTGACTTGCATCCATAAGTCTGCCAAGTGAAATAGTCTAAGATGAAGCATAGCCATCCCGGTAATCATTCCGATAATCATACTGGGCCAAGTCGCGTAGCGCCAAAATTTTAGGGTCAAATCAGCATTCTCGATTTTATTTGATCCACCAAATTTTTCTCTTAAAATAAATATACTGGCCGTGTAAATGAGCCCAAAAATCCATATCAGGACAAAGAGGTGATGCAGGGTTTTTAAATAGTAATAGGTCATATGTCCTGTTTATGGTTCAGTGTTTTGCATAAGGCCACGAAATGCTTCATTCGACAAATAAATAGTCTAGACTCATATTACGAAAAGCTACGTTAAAGGCTTTTATTTCTTCATCAATAAGCCCATTTAATTTGTTTAATTCACCCTCAATGGCTTGGGTAAGTTCATTTTTTACGACGATGTCTTGTTGGGTTGGTGGAAAATCATCCATGCCGACAAGGGCATTTAAATGCGCTAACTTGTTGGTTAACTTGATTGGAAAATTTAGGGGGTCCTGGCCACTGCGATTCTTGGTTTGATAAAGCGCTTCTTCAATTTCAGTGAGTTGTTCGCTCAAATTAGTCGCCTCCTCGACGAGTTGAGCAACCGAAGGTGTATTTTCGTAACGGGATTTAAATTCTTTGAGTTGCCCGTTTATGTTGCGTATCTTTTTGATACTCTTATGGGCATTATCCACGGTTGAATTCACAGAGCTAATAAAATCAAACTGACGTTGCATGCCCATTTGATCTGTCTCTGAGTTAGGGTCGGCCAAAATGCTAAATGGTCGCCGCATGACTTGATCGCCCACTTCAAGGACAACACTGTAATTGCCCGGCACTGACTTAGGAGCTTCAGTGCTCGCCCACCAAAGAATCATTCCGTCCAAACGCTCAGCACCCTCGCCTTGAAGATCCCAAACCATCAAATTATGGCCTTTTTTGACTACGAGCTTGTTCTTTTTGTCTTTGTTACTAAAGCGCTTTAGGGTGTCATTATTTAAATTCAAAAAACTTATGCTTACTTCAGAATTTTCAGGATCTGCCACGGTGTAGTAAACCATAACACCACTGGGGTGATTGGTTCCCTGAGTCAATGACCCAGATCTCGAACGCCCGCCCAAACGATAAGTATCTTTTGGTTTGAAAAGAAAATTTTGATTGCCTTTAGCGTTGCGTAGTTGATGCAATACGGTAAGGTCATCCATCATCCAAAGGCTGCGCCCTTGAGTGGCGATGATAAGGTTATTATTTTTAAGGGTTAAATCGGTAATAGGAACTATAGGCAAGTTTAGTTGAAACTTCTGCCATTGAGCCCCATCATCAAAAGAGATGTACATGCCGGCCTCAGTTCCTGCGTAAAGCAGACCTCTTTGGGTTAAGTCTTCACGAAGAACGCGCGTAAAATGTTCACTTTCGATGCCTTTGGTAATTCTTTTCCAAGATTTTCCATAATTACTTGTTTTATACAAATAAGGCGTGTAATCGCCGAGTTTGTATCGTGTTCCCGCCACATAACAGGTCCCTGGTTCATGACGTGAGGGCTCAATGCTGTTCACCATCATCCACTCGGGCCAATCTTTAGGGGTAATATTAGTCCAGCTTTTCCCGCCGTCTTGCGAAATATGGACCAAGCCATCATCACTCCCTGTATAGAGTAATCCCTCAACTAACGGAGATTCTGCCGCAGCAAAAATCGTACAGTAGTATTCCACAGAGGTATTGTCTTGAGTAATGGGTCCACCTGAAGAACCCAGTTTGGTTGGATCGTTTCGCGTTAAATCAGGACTGATTAATTGCCATGAGGCGCCCTGATCTGTCGTGGTATGAAGGTGGTTTGATGCCGCATATAGTTTTTTAGGATTGTGGGGCGAAAAGAATATTGGGAAATTCCATTGGAAGCGATATTTAAAATCTTCAGCACCGTGTCCCATAGGGTTGTCTGGCCAAACACTTACACTACGGACGGTATTTTTTTGGTGATTATAGCGGGTTAAAAATCCGTCATAACTTCCGCCATAAACAATGTCGTTATCAGTTGGATCCACTGCAATATGGGCGCTTTCACCACCAGCGGTTGCTTCCCAGTCCTCTTCTGAAATACTTCCAGATTCTGTTCTGTGTCTGATGCGAATGGTCGAGTTGTCTTGTTGCGCCGCATAGATGCGATAAGGGAACGCATCATCAGTAGTCACGCGGTAAAACTGTGCTGTAGGCTGATTGTGATAGGTGCTCCAAGTTTCTCCGCCATCATAAGTCACTTGTGCGCCCCCATCATCACCCATAATCATGCGTTTTGGATCCTCGGGAGCAATCCACAAATCGTGATGATCTCCGTGGGGCGCATTGCTAGAGGAAAAGGTTTTTCCTCCATCAGTACTTTTGTGGTAACGTACGTTAAGTACATAGACAGTTTCCGGGTCTTGGGTGTCTGCAAAAATTCGAGTGTAATACCAAGCGCGCTGACGAAGGCTGCGATCACTATTCATAAGTTTCCATGTTTCCCCTGCATCGTCACTTCGATAAACACCCCCTTTTTCTTTGTGCTCCACCATGGCCCATAACCGCTCGCTATTACTTGGTGAAACCGTGATTCCAATAATACCAAGGGTTCCTTCAGGAAATCCTTTGTGGGTGGAAATTTCGGTCCAAGTCTCACCGTAATCCGTACTTTTCCACAAGGCCGATCCTGGACCACCACTGCTCAAACTATAAGGGGTGCGCCGCACATTCCATGTTGAGGCGTAAAGTACCCGTGGGTTATTGGGGTCAATAATTAAGTCAGTTGCACCCGCATTTTCATTGGCGAAAAGTACTTTTTTCCATTGTTTTCCGCCATCGATACTTTTGTATACCCCACGTTCTGCGGTGGGTTTATACAGATCGCCAAGAACTGCTGCGTAGACGACTTCATGATCATTTGGGTCAACGACAATTCGGGGAATATGACGGCTTTTTGGCAAGCCCGCAAACGACCAAGTTTTCCCTGCATCTTCACTTTTCCAGAGTCCAAATCCAGAAGAGACATTCCCCCGCACGGTTTGTTCTCCTCCTCCCGCATACAATACATTTGGATCACTTTTTGAAACCGTTATGGCCCCGACAGAACC
>Ga0233451_10005268_pt1 | contig 10553 bp, 4 predicted proteins | sample 011ome_29_FD_183052 | JGI IMG/M metagenome (GOLD analysis project Ga0233451, IMG submission 183052) | Coastal salt marsh microbial communities from the Groves Creek Marsh, Skidaway Island, Georgia - 011504CT (spades assembly) | ecosystem: Environmental > Aquatic > Marine > Intertidal zone > Salt...
TGTTCTTGTGACGTTTCTTTCACCACAGAACCAACTTTTACCATGCAGAAGAAGATTCGAAGAAAACATCATTCTTCAGCACACCTCTTTCTGTGTTTTGCGGATTACACGAGAAGAAGAAGATCCTCTCAACAACAACAGAAGAACAAGAACAACAAGAACAACAACAAGAGAAGGGAAAAGAAAAAGAGACATCGTCATCATCATGAGAACGGCAGCGACGATGGCAAGGCGCAAAAAACGCTCTTCTTTCTCCTTCCTTCTCCTCTCGTCGTCGATGGTATTATGCGTGCTGCTCTTCTCTTCTTTGTGTGGCGCAGGGGAAGCGGCGAGAACGCTGAAACAATTCGCCGGCATGGAACAAGCGATGGCGGAACAACAAGGAGGAGCTCTTTCCGCGCAACAGAAGAAGAACAACGTGTTGGGTAAAGGGACGATCGTTCCATCCGCGGATGATTTAGAAAACCCAGTGAGGAACGAAAATCCAGCCTTGTTAAAACACATCCAAAACGGTGCGAAGGATGAGAGCGAACAGACGAAACGATTGAGAAAGCTGCACAAAGTTTTGAACGTGCACGGACACTTGAAAACGGTGGCGGATAGAAATCCCGATTCGGGCTACTTTGTCGTTGCGTTTGCGTTTATCATTTTGTGGATAGGTGTGTACGTGAGACAAACGGTGGACCACGTGAACCAGGTGCGCGCTCAAGAACGCTTGGAAGCGAGAGCGTTGAATAACAAGTTAGAGAGGAAACAGTTCGCGACAGGTAACACCGGGGATCGTGTTGCGGACGATATAGCCCTCCGATTCGAATTAGAGGAAGCAAAGAACGAAGCAGAAAAGCTCAGAAGACAGTTGAATGAAAGAGATGGATCGAATAGCAAAGACGCAAACGTCTCCTCTTCAACTTTGAGCGAAAGAGCTGCGGCGACGTTAGATTTTATCAAACGAAAAGATTGAAATACACATTGAATAAATACTTGGCGACGATGAAATTAATAAAAAATGTTCATAATTAAGCTAATATACGTTTATGCTTCCTCCATTCGCACTCGAGGAGTTCAACTCGTTCAGTTTTGCAATCGGAGCGGGCGCTTCTAAATCTTTCTCCTTGACTTCTTGTTCCAACTGGTTGCGAATCATGCTGCGAAATATTTCACCGATGCGTTCAACTGCACCAGCCGCAAGCACGCGACGAGTCCAGCTCGAGCGTTGCTTCAAATCCTCTTCGTAAAATAACAGCGCTTCACCCCCCATGGAATCCCACAAACCTCTGAGAACACCTACGTACGCTCTTCTGTGCGACAAAGCGCGGGCGAGCATCGAAGAGATGTCATCCACGTATTTTAAAACGGGGTCTAATACCGCGTCAATGTGCGCATCCGGTCTCGCATCTCTCAACGCCAAACGTAATGACGGCCCGCTCGCGGCAACACCAGCAACTGCTCTTCGCATGTATCCCGCGTACTGTGCTCTCAGCTCGCCGAGAACTTCAACCATTCTTCTGCCAAACTCCTCGTCGCAACCGTGTCCAGCTTCAACCCACTTTGAGAGGCGTTGACACAACTCTGGACGAAACATTTCCATGGCTTTTACGGCACTCAAGGCCGCCGCGAGCTCGGAGGGCAAACCTTGCGGTTGACGCTCAAACGTAGCGAATCGTTTCAAATCTTGCGTAGTTTTCGTCACCGTACGTTTTGCAACCTTTGCTGCCGACGTCGTGGCTTTTCCAAACGTCGTCAAAGCGCGCTTTGCATCTTTCGCCATGCTCATGAAATTATCCATCTTTGTGTTGTTATTGTGACTGAATTTGCTGACGCCGCCTCGCGCGCTCGATTTAAAGTTTGTGGAGTTTCTCTTGTGGCCATTCATTTGAGCAGTCGTTTCAGAAACCGCATCTCTAAAGTCACGACCGAGTTGTAAGTGCTCGACCGTTTCGTAAATGCGAAGCAACACCAGCCGCTCCGCGCCGACGAGTATCCCCTCCAAAGGCAAACCGATATCTGGCCAACGCGTCACAATTTTCTCAAAACCTTCCAAAGCGAGATGCATTTCGGCGTAAATATCGTCCATAGCAGCTTCTGAAATGCCTTTATTGTTCAACGCGTTCGAGCATCCGGCTTCTAAGCGTAATCGAGCGGATTCGATCCATCGATCGATGTGCGATTGAAACAAACCTCTGGTATCAAATCTTGCTGGAACGCTCGGTGATTCGCCTTCTTCTCGCAACGAAGCGCTTTCGACTTCACAACAGTAATCAATGCACCCGAGCACTTCATTCGTCGGCGGAGCGTTCGGCGGCGTTTTCTTCAAAGCGTACGACACCGTGGATGTCAATTCGGCACAATAAATATCAGAAGAAACTAACGGTAAGGAAAATCCAATCGGCATCAAGCACGAGTCTTGGACGACGTGATCAACTTCCAACTCTTTCAAAATGTTTTGGCACAACGTACCGATGAGCTGGTATAAAGTCGAGTTCGTCTCAGGATCTTGCATGGCGAGCATTTGCGCGTCTCCTAAAATTACTGCTTTATTCCTCTTGTAACACGTTCGCGCTGCGCTCGATAAGTTGCTCGCCAAAATTTCAAATACTTGGTCGTTCGTCTCGTTTCGCTTCAACATTCTGAACAACTCCAATGAAACATCCAGAGCAGGTGCTGGAATTTCGTGCGGAGTTGAGTTTGCATCCACGATCCCTCGAAACTCAGATTCGTCCAACGATTTGTAATTTTGAAAGCAGACGCACACGAGCGACAACACGCCTCCTCTCACGTGCCCATTCAGAGTTTGTAATTCCATTCCAGACAAGGTACCTTCAGCTTCTTTACGCAGAGGTAACTTCAAGTGCTGGCATATTAAAGACAAGCAATCCGCCGTTGGAGTCGCAACCGCTAACAAGTGCTGAACGTATCGTAAACTCGCGTAGGACTCGGAAACGTTATTGTTGCAACGTAACTCCTCCAGTAGCCATGCCCAGTGTCCGTGCAACTGCAAACGTCTCCTCGTAAAGTGTAAGGATCTCAAAGCAGCTGCTAAAGCGATGTCGTATGCACCCGACGTGGATAATTGGACGCCATTTTTACTCGAATTCTTGCCAAAAAAACCTGGATCAGAACCCGGCGGCGCCGATGACGCGCCGATGCCAACCGCAACCTCAAAGTTCACGCTCAATTTTATGCTCCCTTTATTGTACGTGATATTTTTCATCGCGCCATCGTTTTCTTTATCTTTGACCGTCGCGTTTACGTACAACGGTAAATCAACTTCGCCGTTCGCTCTGCACCACTCGCACACGTCCTCAAGCGAAGCTTGCGCTCTAGCCGTTTTACCAGATCGAACGTACACTTCAACGACGAGCATTTCATCGCCAGGCCCGAGCGGCAAACGCTTGATTTTGGACACCATGGAAGAAGAAGGTCCGCTCTTATCGATCGTTTTCGACATCGACATTGATTCGTTGAAACTTCTCAACTTTTTATTCCCGTCTTCGTTCGAAGGCTTTTGCGTCACGGGGGTGCCTCCGTTCGCGTGCAAATTCTCAAACATGAAATCCGCGACAGAATCCGCGCTTCCCGGACCGCCGGTTGTTTGTATCTTTACTTTACGGCCGCGGAGATCGTTCGTATTCATGGACATCCGCGGATCCCAACCTTTGGAATATTTTTTTAAACCGCGCTCGGTGATATCTACACCCAAAACGTCAATATTCAAAGCTGCCCATTTTGCACCACCAGCACCGCCAAGCATACTCACATCGTTACCAGCTTTTGATGCTACATTCGCACCTCCACTTCTTCCGTTGTGTTCGCCTAAATCGTTAATATTATCATTCGACGTCGACGCTTGTTGATGCGAAGGAAAATACTCGTTCTGTGGTCTCGTCCCAACCAACACGGTTTCTAAACCGAATCCAACGCGAAGCTCGCGACATCTGTCCGTAAGAAATCGAACAGCCATGTCTACTTTAGACTGCGCAGCTTGGGTGCCGAGCGATCCTTCCAAACACGACTGTAAGCATGCCTCGTACGCGAATAAACGAGCTCTTTCTTCGCCTCGCCATGGTCCCAAATAACTCTCGTTTGAGATATTCTCTCGATTTATCGTCTGGTGGTGCTGTGGCTTTTTGACGATGACTTTCGTCGATTGACGGTTTTGTTGCTGGTGTTGTTTATTGTGATGATGCGTACCATCTTTGTTTTTAACGTGCGCATATGGTGAAACTGGTCGAGGCACAGCGATGGAAGTTTGTTTCGTCGGCGTCGTCTTCGTTTTCGGCGACCACGTGTTCCGTATCTTTGCCGGCGATATATTTTCAACCTGGTGCATCGAGTGTAAACTTTGCTGCGCAGATGCAATACCAGCGGAACGAACCGATGGTGAATGCGTTCTTTTCGTCGTATCGGATGTGGACGCATTTCTTTGTCGATGGTGCTCATATTCGGTCTCCGGCACCGCCCAAGGGTCGGCCGCGTCGATAGTTTTCCCACTAAATGCGTCGTCATCATCTCTGCTCTCTCTCGGATGCACTTGCGAAGAGCCTTGCGGGCTTTCCACCGCGTCTTCAAATTTATCGTTCAGATTCGTATTCGTCGTCCTTGTTTTTCTCGCGCCTCCTCGTTCCTCCTCCTCGCCCGCTGAGGTGGAACTATTGACTCTCGCAGTCTTCGAAGAAGTGTTCGCTTTCACGTTCAAATCGTTCTCGGAGTTCCTCAACACGTTATTATTATTGTTATTATTGTTGTTCGTAGTGCTCATTTGTTGCGTTTGTCGTTTCAGTTGCGAGCGCGTCGTGCGTTTGTTCCCGTGCGCCGAGAGCGGCACGTTTTCTCTTTTCGCCACTTCGATGGAAGCGGCGATATCAAACGCCGACGAGCGTTTCACACCGTTGGACGCTTTCGCAGCCGCCTGAAGATGATCCGATGAATGTTAAAAGTGATAAATAACGAGACAAAGATAGAGAAGAAGGAGAAGAAGACGTCGATGTTAGATTCTATCCGATGATGGTGCGATGATGAGATGAGTGTATTCCCGAGCGCGCGCGCGCGCAAAATTCCAAATTGGAAAAAACAAAAATTCGAGAGCGAAGAAGGAAAAGAGTTTTTGGTCGTCGCAGGAGAAAACGTACCCCTCTCGTCCATCTCTGCGGATAATCGGCTTCGTTATCGAACACCCACGGGTCCGACATCTCTTTTACTCTATCTCACTTCCACGTATCACTCGCTCGTTTTGAGGTGATGTGTTTAAGAGAGTTTTTTTGTGACGGTGGACGTGAGTAAAAATGTGCCTTTCTATTCGCCAGACAGTTTTTTTTCTTTCGTTCCCCCTCTTTCGTTTTTTTTGGATGGACATGTGCGCGCACAATTAAAAGTATTTCCAAATACACGATTGCTGATGTGTGCGCTTATTAGTGCTATTAGTATCTAAAGTAATTCTCATAATTCTCTCGGTCTATTATAATCAGTTCTTCTTCTTGCTGTCGTTCTTTTCCGCGACGTCGGCAAAGACGACGACGTCGTTCTTTTCCTCCTCGTTATCGTCGTAGTTCATTTTTCGAGAGAGCGCTTTAGAACGTTTTTCGAGTTGTTCTTGCACTAACTCGTAGGTGAGAAACGAAAATCCAGCTTGTGGCATGAGTTTCAGAGACGATGGCAAATAGCCGCGGAACATATCTCTCCAGCCACACGTTCGAACGGTGTTCACAATGAGTTGGTCCACTCTGGGTAACTTCCCGTTTGGAAGTAACGGAACTTGTCCCGCTTGTAAGCGAACGGTGCAATAATACAAAGGATAAGATACCGTGGAGGCTAACCAACCAGCCATTAAGCCGCACATCAACGTCGGTCCGGATCCAATGCTCTCGTCTTCGTCTATTTTTTGTATTTTCTTGTATTGCGATTTGAACGTATCGTACGCGCCGAATGAGATTCCGGCGTACGGAATGACGCCAATCATAGCCGCCGACCAACCGGCGTAGCAGCCACGCAATCCCGTCTCTTTGACGACGTTGACCATTTGCATCAGCGAGTTCCTCGCATCGCGCGTTCGATTCAAGGAAATTCGCGTGGAAATCACGTCGAGAGGGTACATGATTGTATCCGAAGTCATCCCGGCTAAAGCGCCGGCGGCAAATCTTTCCCAATTTTCTGGATCTCGATCACCCCCTTTCGTCAAGAGTTTCTTATAAAAATCGTACGCGAAAAAATCAATAGCTTTCCCGGGAACTGAAGCTATGGAGCTTGCCATGTTTCCTTTAAAGAAACCGCGAAATCCTTCCTTGGCCCAAATAGACGTGAAGCCCGAACCTAAAGTTTGGAACGCGTGCGCGGTTGCTCCGTTCGTTATCGTCGTCTGCGCGCCAGCCGCGACAGATGTGGCACATACCGTCCCAGCGGCAGCAGCATTCGCTGCCGCAATGGTCGCTTCAGATGTAGCAGCGATGCGAATTGCGATGACATTCAACGGAGAACTTACCGTTCTAGAGACTATCCCGGATATACCTCCGGCGATCAAGTGACCCCAAGGCGCGCCTTCTTTTCGTTTATCTGGAATCGGTAACCGTCTCGGGCCGATATCTAAACCAACTTTCATGTAGTACGGCGTTACCGTCTCTAGCTGACCAGATGGAATAAGAACGAGCAAATCACGAAAATCGTTCGCATTCAAAACGGTATCATCGCTAATGTATCGACACATGTTTTCAATACCTTTCCTGGCGATGCGTTTCCTCGTGTTGTTTCTACCGCTTCGTAAAGTTAACGTCCGCAAACTTTGCTTCATTTTCTTTCCTGTAATTTTACCTTCATCGTCCGTGTCTAAACTATCAAACGCTTCTTCTAAGGCTATTTCTTTCGATCTAACGAACGCGGCAAACTCTTCAAAGTTCACTTTCCCGGTCTCGTCGTCGTCCTGTCTCGAGGACGCTTCCGAGATAAACTCGTGCACGAAGGCTCTCGGCATTCTCAAACTTTGCGCAAACTTTTCTAAATCGTCCTGACCAATAGATCCGGCTTCCGTCGAATCAATTCTGTTGAACAATTCTCTCAATCTTGATTCGCGTTCTTGCCACGGTTTTCGTACGCCTCTGCGCAAGCAACTCACGCGTAAACGCTCCTTGATTTTATCCCACTCTTTCTCCGCTAAAGGACCCATATCCATGCTCGAGACGAGAAATTTACTCTCCACGAAACCGTCCGCCCCGGCTTTCATCACTACTTCTCTCACCGATACTCCTAAACTATTCAAAGCGTTGCCTATATCTAACATTAACCCTTGTCGGTCCCAGGTGATTATTGTGATCACGTTCAACCCACTTTCTTCGTCTAAGGCGATGGTGACCAACGTCTCGCCAATCGAAGCCGGCACCTCGTCGTCCTTGGACGAAGTCGACGGCGCTTCGTCTTCGTCTGCGTCGATGGTGGTGGTGGTGGTGGTGGTGGTACTTGCCGTGTTAGTATCGATGTTGCTGTTTTGCGAAACGCTGGCCAAGACCGGATGACGACGTTTTCGTCGTCCTCTTAATTCTTCTTCTTTTCTTCGTGTTCTTGGAACCACCACCCCGTCGTCGTCGTCCACAGCTGCGGCTGTTCTGTTCTTTTTGTTGTTGTTGTTGTGTTCGCGAATCTTCTCTCTCATCTTCTCTGTTTCTCTCGTTACCATCGTTCGTCCTCGTTGCGCGAAGGCGCGCACGTTCCATCTTGGATGATGATGATACGTTGTTGTTGTCGTCGTTGATGATGTTGATGGTTGACTGTCTTTTCCTCTTCCTCCCGCCGCAAAAGCAGCCATTTTTCTTTTCTATAAGGTTGGACGACGCCGACGCGAACCTACTCTTTTCGCAACAACAACACTCTAAATAGAACACCGGTCGGTCGGTCGCGTTCTCTTTTAGGAAAGTACAACAACTGCGTGTGAACACGTGCGTATCCTCTAGAAGAAGAAGAAGACGAAAGCCGCTTTTCTTTTCTCTATATCCTTTTTTTTTAATTGCTGTTGTGTTGTGTTGTTGTTGTTGTTGTGTGTGGAGGAAAATAAAATTCTTCTTACTCGTAAAACTGTTGATTGATTGATTGAAAATTGGTTGGTCTTTTTTTTTCAAACAACCTTCCTTCAAAGCTATTTACCGGTGTAAATTACTACTACTAATAGTAATATCAAAGTAATCATTAAAAATCACTCAAAATGCTGACAACAGGTGTCGACCCTTCTGCAAGTTTAATGGGGTTCGACGCCATGTCCGTCATTGGCAGAGTGTGCGTATTCAGCGGCTACTCGTTTCTCGGTTTCGCCATGAAAAGATTGGATTTGTTTTCCAAAAAAGACGGTTTAGTCATGTTGAAGTTTGTCGTGAACGTGACGTTACCGGCGCTTCTGTTGCACACGCTCTCGACGAGCGCGAGCATGTATGCTCCTCACGTGAATAATGGTAATGGTCAACAATATTTTGTGAGCAAATTTCTGCCAATCGTTTTGTGCTCTGCGTTCGTTTCGTTGACGGCGATGGGTTCGGCGTTGTATTTGTATTTTAAACGACCGTCCAACGAGAGAGGTTTGTTCGTCGGGAGCATGGCTGGCGTGAATCTAGGAACGTACTCGTATCCGTTCATAGAAGCAATTTGGGGGAGCGAAGGCTTACGGTTAGCCACTTTATACGATTTACCGAACTCTGTGTTCGTGTTCATCATCTCCGCGGTTGTGTTTTCCTACGAACGCTCCAAGACGAGAAAAAGTGAAAACGTTGAGCTTCGTCACGACGACGGCGGGATGTATTCCGGCGAGTTTATCACAGAAAGAATCAAGAAAGAAACGTACGCGAAGAGAAGTTCCGCGAACGTGTCCGAGGAAGAAGACGCGAGAATGACCAAAGATAACGGACTTTCTTCGATTGCAAAGAGGAAGGAACAACTGGAAAAGGAAAACGAACAAACCGGACCAAAGACAACGTTCACGACGCAGCTCGTCAAGAGTGGGTTGGGGTGCTACACGTATCCGTCCGGTGCCATCTACGAAGGCGAGTGGCAACAAAACGTTAAAAATGGATTAGGGGTGTATAAATACGCCAAAGGAGGATCGTACGTAGGGAATTTTAAATCCGGTGAATTTTCCGGTTTCGGCGTTCGTAAACTTCGAAGCGGCGTCGTCAAAGCTGGCATTTGGAAAGCGAACGAGTTGGAAAAAATAGTACCCATGGAGGAGTTGACGGCAACGGTGAGAGATGCGACGTTGCGCGCCGAAGCTGCTAGAATGAAAGTTGAATCGTTAAAGGAAGAGACTTTAAAGAAGAAGGCTTTGAACATGTTGAAATTCCCGCCTTTTATCGCGTTGGCGGTTGTTTTCGTCTCCAAAATCATCGGGCACAGTTTACCGACTGTGGTGCACAAATTGGCGGAGCCGTTAGCGAATGCGAATAATCCGTTGGTTTTGATCACCGTCGGCGTATTGTTCGAGGCTGGATTAAGGAGACAACAAACGAGAGACTGCATTGGATTTTTAGCCGCGAAATACGCGACTGGTTTAGCGTGCGCCGCGGTTGTGTCTGTTTTCATACCGAGCGGGTTCCCCATCGCTCGAGGTACGTTAGCGGCGCTGTGCGTCATGCCGGTTCCATCTGTTGTCGTCCAACAAGCGGTAAAGAACAATCTGGACGCCGATCTCGCCGCAAGTTTAGTCTCTGGTTCCCAAATCGCCTCGGTCGTGATGTTGCTCTTCTTCGCGGCGACGATGAACTTGGCGAGCAGACCGTTTTTGTTTCCTTTTTGTTTGTTGATCTTAGCCGGCGTCGTCGCTTCTGCGGGATATTTCTTGGACGAGTATCTCTCGCCAAGTCCACACACGACGTTTAAAGGTGCGGTCGCAGATAAGATCGACGCCATGTTGGATGTTATATTCAAGAACAATGCTAAAGAGGAGGATGTATTATCAATCGATAGAGGAAATAGCGATAGTAAAAACAGTAATAGTGGTAACGATAGTATCGACGAAAATGAAGCCGCCGCAAAGAACGACGAGGATTCCAGCAGCAGAGGACCGAATGCGCCAAACGCGAGAAGTTTGAGTAACGAACGCTATTTAAACAACGTCTGGCCGAAGCGTTATGAATTTCAGGCGAAACTCTCTCTCGACTCGCGGCTACGAGGAGGAGGAGGAGGACGACGACGACGACCAAAGAAGATCAACTCTTATTCCGCGTCGTCGCCGCCTCCGCCGACGAGGACGACGACACTCAAAGTCATCGGACTCGCCGCTAGAACGAAGAAGACGGATATGAAGACGAGGATGATTAGGACGACAAGGACAGCAGAGTGCACGAGGAGAACGTTTTTACCGCTTCGAACAACGCCTTTATTTTTGTAGTTAGTTGTAACATCATACAATAATGACTGACACCCTTTGCCAGATTTTCAACATCTTCTTCGAAAGAAGAAGACGTTTTTTTCGTCGTCTGCTTTTGACGATGCAACAACGAATGTTTGCCACGTCGCAAAAAGGACTCTTCTTCTCCTGAAAAATTTCTTTTTGAGGTTTCTTTCACCCCAGGCAAAAGCAGGGTATT
>Ga0233451_10005295_pt1 | contig 10520 bp, 7 predicted proteins | sample 011ome_29_FD_183052 | JGI IMG/M metagenome (GOLD analysis project Ga0233451, IMG submission 183052) | Coastal salt marsh microbial communities from the Groves Creek Marsh, Skidaway Island, Georgia - 011504CT (spades assembly) | ecosystem: Environmental > Aquatic > Marine > Intertidal zone > Salt...
TAAGGAGAATTCAATTTTAGAATTTAATCATTCTTCTATACTTCAAGATAAAGCTCCCTCAACTACCGCAGATCCCTTTTCAGGAATGATGGATGTTTCTGTTGGAATGGATCAACTACTTAACGCTATTGCAGCTGCAAAGACCGATCCCAAGATTAAAGGAATCAGTATTCGAAATAATTTTATGGGTGCTGGTATATCTCAATTGCAACGCCTTAGAAATGCGTTACTGTCATTTAAACAAAGTGGTAAGCCCATATATGCCTATGCCGATATTTATTCTCAGGGAAGTTACTATTTAGCCACCGTAGCTGATACCATTACTATGAATTCACAAGGGAGTTTGTTGTTAGGAGGTCTCACTTCAGAGGTGATGTATTATAAGGATTTTCAAGATAAGACAGGACTTAAGATGGAAGTGATTCGTCAGGGTGAATACAAAAGTGCTGTTGAGCCCTACCTCTATAACGAGATGAGTGATCAAAACAGGGAACAACTCCGTGTGTTATTAGGGGGTCTTTGGTCAGAATTGTCAGCCGATATAGCAGCCTCAAGACCCTTTAGTGAATTAGAATTAGATCAAATCATACATTCATTAGGTTCGAGCACTCCCACAAAAGCACTTAAAAATAACCTAGTGGATCTTTTAGTGACCAAAGATCAATATGATTCCTTGCTTAAAGTCAAAATGAATTTATCACTACCGAATAAAATTAAAAAGGTGTCGGTCCTAGATTATGCTGCGAGTCTTTCAAAGGCGACTACTGCTGAAGATAAAATCGCAGTGCTCTATGCACAGGGAGCTATTCAGCCGGGTTATGGTTCTCACGAGTATATCGGAGAAAAGATGATGATTGAGGCCATTGAAAAAGCGATCAATCGTTCGTCTGTAAAAGCACTTGTATTGCGAATCGATTCTCCAGGTGGTTCTTCGCTCATTTCTGAAAATATTTATCAAGCGTTAGTAAAAGCGAAGCAAGAAAAACCCATTGTAGTTTCTATGGGAGATGTAGCAGCTTCAGGTGGGTATTATATTGCCCTTGCTAGTGATTATATTTTTGCAACTCCAACCACCATTACGGGATCAATTGGAGTATTTGGCACCATTCCTAATGCTAGCGGATTAGTTGAAGATCTAGGAATACGCACGCAACAGGTAAGTACTCATGGGGCTCCACTTCATTATTCGCCGTTTGCGCCGATGTCAGATTCGTTTAGAGCTTATATGCAAGAATCTATTGCTTTTGTATATCAATCGTTTTTAGAACGAGTAAGTAAAGCAAGAGCTATGAGTGTCACTGAAGTGGATCAACTAGCACAAGGCAGGGTGTGGATTGCATCAGACGCCTTATCAAATGGACTGATCGATGAAATTGGTGAGCTGGAGGACGCTATAGCTTATGCTGCTAATTTGGTAGATGTAACGGATTATAGTGTGGTTGATTACCCCTATTATAAATCTCCGTTTGAACTTTTTTTAGAAGATATAAGCTCCATGAGTATTTCCATTTCTAATTTTTCAAAACTTAAAACCTTGAGTGATGACCCTTCGGAACTCCTTAAAGAACTGTTTAGTGTTCCTGTAGAACAACGCATTTACACTAAAATGCCTTATACCATATACCTTGATTAAATGAGCGTCTCAAATCAACAAGTAGCAGCTCGTATTTACCTATTTCTTGGGGCGTTGTTCATCACTTCTTTGGTGGCTTCTAATCTCATTTTTCAAAAGTTTGTTTCTTGGCAACCTTTTGGGGAAATGACCTTATTTGGAGCCTCTATCTTTGAGCTATCAGTGGGCGTATTGCCTTATCCGATTACCTTCTTGATTACCGATTTAATTTCAGAAATCTATGGTAAAAAATTAGCCAATCGATTAGTTTCAGCAGGTATTTTTGCATCCATCTTTTCAATGGGGTTACTTCTTGTGGCCAATGCCATGCCTGCGATTGAAAATTCTCCTGTTGATGATCAGGTATTTAGTCAGGTATTTGCTCTTTCTCCTATTGGAGTTTTAGCTTCAATGCTCGCTTATCTTTTCGCTCAATATATTGATATTTCCATCTATCATTTTTGGAAGCGTATCACACATGGTAAAATGCTTTGGCTTCGAAACAATTTTTCGACCTTTAGTTCTCAAATTATCGACACGACTACTGTAGTTGGTTTGCTTTGTCTCTTTGGAGTATTGCCTTGGACTTCTTTTATAGGATTGGTTGTTAGTGGAATTCTTTTTAAGATGATGATTGCACTAGTAGACACCCCTTTTCTTTACCTATTGGTTTATGTAATGAGAAAACGTTTTAACCTTAAAGAGGGAGAAGAACTCAGTTCACCTATCCTTTAAGCGTTAAGGGTTAAAGGAGTTCTAAACGTACTACAAAGCCTTCATGACTTCGAACATTAAATACTTTTCCACCCTCAAAAATCAAGTACTGACCTTTGATTCCTTTTAAAACACCTTGGAAGGAAGCTTCCTTCTTTAGATTTAAGGAACTTACTTTTTCTGGATACTGATGAACTGGGAAATCTAATTTGGTTTCACAGTTGTCTTTGAGTAGGTATTCTTTAACTTCTTGAGGGAGAAGAGGGCTTAGTTTTTCTTTCATAGCTACCAAATCTTCATCCTTGGTTTGGTTGGTTAACATTGCCCTCCAATTGGTTTTGTCATCGACAAAATTCTTTAAGGCAACTTCAGTAATCCCAGCTAAGTAACGATTAGGAACTTCTACCATCGCTATGGCCTCATGAGCTCCTTGATCAATCCATCTAGTTGGAATCTGTGATTTTCTTGTAACTCCGACCTTTAAATGAGAGGAATTGGCCAAGTATACAATATGAGGTTGAAGTTGAACTTGTTGTTCATAAGCTAAATTTCGATCTTCTTTTCCTAAATGAGCCGTCGATAATTCTGGACGCATTACCCAATCTCCTGCCTGAGGTAAATCAAAAAAGCAGGATTTACAATATCCCTGTCTAAAGACCTCTTTATTTTCACCACAACCAAGACACTGGTAGGAGTCAAAACTAATTTTGATGTTTTTTTCTAAGAGTTGATTAATATTAACCCAATCATTTTTAAATTCTAAATAGTATTGAATCGGTTGATTTAACTGGGTTTTCATTTTTTTTAATACTCCTTTAAACTCCATAGGTCTTTTTTTTGATTTGATATTCCTTTAAATAAGATTACTTTTAGACTACTAATTTTTGTAAAGATATCAAAATGCCTTTATCTGTTGTCAATTCTATCGCATCATGGATACTTAAAAAGCGTATTCATCAGATTGAATTGTTCATGAAATATCCTCAAGAGGTTCAGAATGAAGTGTTATTTAATCTCATAGAGTTTGCTAAAGACACCGAAATAGGAGTACGCTTTGATTTTAAAAGCATTAAAACCTATGAGGAATTTAAACATAGAATTCCTATCTGTTCTTACGAAGAAATTGCTCATTTAATTGAACGTGCTCGCAAGGGTGAACAGGATGTATTTTGGCCCTCTTCTATTAAGTGGTTTGCTAAGAGCAGTGGTACTACTAATGCTAAGAGTAAGTTTATACCAGTAAGTACTCAATCATTAGAGGATTGTCATTATAAATCAGGAAAGGATTTATTATCCCTATATTTTCATAATAATCCAGAATCTCAGTTATTTTCAGGGAAGAGTTTACGCTTAGGGGGTTCCAAAGAACTCTATAAAGAGAATGGAACTGTTTTTGGTGATTTGTCTGCGATACTAATCGATAACGCTCCTTTTTGGGCAGAAATGAGTTCAACGCCTTCCAATAAGGTGTCTTTGATGAGTGATTGGGATCAAAAGATGGAGGCGATAATCGAAGAGACTACGTTTGAAAATGTGACTTCACTTGCAGGTGTTCCCTCTTGGATGTTAGTGTTACTTAATAAAGTGATTGAACAAAGTGGAGAAGATCACTTACTCGAACTTTGGAAAAATTTAGAAGTATATTTTCATGGGGGAGTGAGTTTTACACCCTATCGTGACCAGTTTAACTCCCTGATTCCAAAATCGGATTTTAATTATTATGAAATCTATAATGCTTCAGAAGGATTTTTTGCCATACAGGACCGTAATGGGGCTAGTGATCTTCTTTTAATGTTGGATTACGGTATCTTTTATGAATTTATCCCTATGGATAGTTATGGCACCACCAATCAACGTGTCGTGAGTTTAAATGAAGTGATGATCGGTGTTAACTATGCCTTAATCATTACCACCAATGCAGGATTATGGCGCTATCAAATTGGTGATACGGTTCGTTTTACTTCGTTAAACCCTTATCGTATCGTAGTCACTGGAAGAACTAAGCATCACATCAATGTTTTTGGAGAAGAACTTATCATAGAAAATGCAGAACAAGCATTGAAGATTGCTTGCCAAAAAACCAAAGCTCAACTCAATGATTATACGGCTGCACCCATATTTATGGAAGAGCAAAAGAAAGGAGCTCATGAATGGTTGATCGAATTCTCAAGACCACCAAAATCAATTGATCGATTTGCAGATGTATTGGATAATGCCTTAAAAGCGCTTAACTCCGATTACGAGGCTAAGCGTTTTAATAATATGACGTTAGATCCACCAGTAGTAACCAAAGCTCGAGCTAATCTATTTCATGATTGGTTAGCTACCAAAAATAAACTAGGAGGACAACATAAGATTCCTAGGCTTTCCAATACGAGAGATTATATAGAAGAATTAATCGCTTTGCAGAAAAAGAAGGAGGATTGACTAGGAAACCGCTTTAAGTTGTCTCATTTGATCAAACGATAACTTTTGTCGAGCATAGGCTTCGTCAACCATAAATTCAGTCTGTTCACTTGAGGGAAGTTCAAACATAGCATCAGTAAAAATCATTTCACAAAGAGAACGAAGTCCTCTGGCGCCTAATTGATATTCCAACGCTTTTTCAACAATAAAATCTAGGGCTCCCTCGCTAATACTAAATTCAATACCATCCATAGCAAAAAGTTTTTCATATTGCTTAATCAAGGCATTTTTAGGTTCCGTTAAGATCGATCTAAGGGTCTTTTTATCTAAAGGATTCATATAGGTAAGTACTGGAAGTCTACCGATAATCTCAGGAATAAGACCAAAATCTTTAAGATCTTTAGGGATAATGTATTGAAGTAAATTTTCTTGATCGATTTTCTCTTCTGCCTTAGAGGCTGAATATCCAACCGATTGCATATTGAGTCTATTGCTAATTTTCTTTTCAATACCATCAAAAGCTCCACCTGCTATAAAAAGAATATTTTCGGTATTGACTTCGATGAATTTTTGATCAGGATGTTTTCTACCCCCCTTCGGAGGAACATTAACTTTGGTGCCTTCTAACAGTTTTAAGAGTCCTTGTTGAACACCCTCTCCCGAAACATCTCTTGTAATGGAGGGATTATCGCTTTTTCGAGCAATTTTATCGATTTCATCAATAAAAATGATACCGCGTTCAGCCTTTTCTAAATTATAATCTGCTGCTTGTAATAATCGGGTTAGGATACTCTCTACATCTTCACCTACATAACCAGCTTCGGTCAGCACGGTAGCATCAATAATTGCTAATGGAACATTAAGCATTCTAGCAATCGACTTAGCAACAAGTGTTTTACCCGTTCCTGTTTGCCCCGCCATGATAATATTACTTTTTTGAATTTCAATATCGTTGTCCTTGTCTTTCGGTTGGAGCAATCGTTTGTAGTGATTGTAAACGGCTACTGATAATACTTTTTTAGTCTTATCTTGTCCAATAACATACTCATCTAAAAAGTTTTTGATCTCTATCGGCTTTTTAAGCTCTAGTTCGGAGGATAAATCGGTGCTTTTATGCTGTTTGCTTTCTTCTGCTACAATTCCATGAGCCTGTTCGATACATCGATCACATATATGAGCTTCAATACCTGCAATAAGCAAGTTCGTCTCAGGTTTTTTTCTCCCACAAAACGAACATTCTAATTCATTCTTTCCCATGATGCCTAAATAAAGCGGTTATTGTTCTCTTGATAATATTTCGTCAATCATTCCATAGGATTTTGCCTCATCAGCTTTCATCCAATAATCGCGATCGGAGTCTTGAAATACTTTGTCAAAAGGCTGTCCAGAATGCTTAGCTATGATTTGATATAATTCATCTTTTATTTTAAGTACTTCTTTGGCAGCAATTTCTATATCACTCGCTTGACCTTGGGCTCCAGACAAGGGTTGATGAATCATCACTCTCGAATGGGTAAGTCCCGAACGTTTTCCAGCAGTTCCTGCACAAAGTAAAACAGCCCCCATGGAAGCAGCCATACCCGTACAAATTGTTGCTACATCGGGTTTGATGAATTGCATGGTATCATAAATACCTAGGCCAGCATAAACACTACCTCCTGGTGAGTTGATATAGATTTGAATGTCTTTAGAAGCGTCTGCGCTCTCTAAAAATAATAATTGTGCTTGAACAATATTAGCTACTTGATCATTGATGCCTGTTCCTAAAAAAATAATACGATCCATCATCAATCTAGAGAACACATCCATAGCGATAGCATTTAGTTGGCGTTCTTCTATAATGTTAGGAGTCATTCCAACAGGATACATACTTGAAAGAATAGAGTCGTAATACGTACTACTAATTCCTTGATCTTTTATGGCAAAATTTTTAAATTCTTTAGCGTAATTCATAAGTGCTATTCAAAACTGATTGATAAAAAAACGGTGCTAAAAGTTGCCTTTTAACACCGTAAATATACTTAAATATAAGCTTAAGCCCCATATACTTCTTTAACAAACTTATCGTAAGAGAGTTCTTTGGTTTTTAAGTTGGCATTTTCTTTATAAAATTCAACGAGTTTTTTGCTCATCAACTGTTCCTGTAACCGTTTTACTTCGTCTTGATTAGACATCACACGTGCAGCAATACCATCTAATTCAGTCTCTTCAGGATTTAACTGACCATATTGAGCCATTTGTTGTTTGATGAGGTCTTTCGCGAACTCTTTTAATTCTTCAAATTCAATTTGAAGCTTGTTGTCATTGATGATTTTACCTTCGATAAGTTGGTAGCGTAATCCTTGTTCTGCTTTTTCGTATTCCGCCTTAGCTTCCTCATCTGTTAATTGTTTTTCGCCACTAACTTTAATCCATTTAGTCAAGAATTCTCCTGGTAAATCGAATTTTGTTTGCTCCACTAATTGTTCTGTGACATCATTTAACAGTTTTTGATCTGCTTGTTGAATGAATTGACTTTCAGCATCTTCAGTAAGCTTAGCTCGGAGTTCTTCTTCAGAAGATACGATTCCTTCCCCAAAGAGCTTGTCAAACAATTCTTGGTTGAGTTCAGCAGGTTCGCGATTGGTGATACCTTCAATAGCAATACTGAGTGTAATGTCAAGTTCAGCTACTTCAGCTTCTTCTTTTCCAACAGCTTTAGCTAAATCAGTAGGCGCATTAAAAAGCGTTTTACTTTTCAATTCAAAAGTGTCTCCACTCTTAGCAGCCTTGATTGCTTTTTTAGCCTCCTTAGCATTGATTTGTTCTAAGGTAAAAGTGGTTTTGTTTTCAATTCCTGCTTCTTCATTTTTAAAGATAGCTGTGATTTCTGATTTTTCTTCAACAGTAGTAGCTGGAACTAATTTACCATATTGAAGTGCAATACGTTCTATTTGATCGTCTAACATTTTTTTGTCAGCTACGATTTTGTAATGCGTAATAGCTTTTTTGCTTTTAACAGCCACCTCGAATTCAGGAGATAGCCCTAATTCAAAATCAAATTCAAGAACCTCGGCATCCCAGTCAATTACATCGTCTTCCTTAGGAAGAGGATTTCCTAAAATAGCAAGCTTCTCTTCTTCTAAGTAGTTACTGATACCGCTTTGGATTAATTTATTAACCTCCTCAACTAAAACGGCTTTACCATATTGTTTTTTGATCATTCCCATAGGAACTTGACCTTTTCTAAAACCTGGTATATTAGCTGTTTTGCGGTAATTTTTTAAAATATCATCTACCTTTGTGGTATAATCTGCTTTTTCAATACGCACCTTTAATTCTGCGTTTAAAGGATCGATTTGAGTCTTTACTACATTCATTTCTTGCTATTTAGAATATTCTATTGGGCTGCAAAAGTAATGCTTTTTAATGATTTTACAATACCTAAATAGCATAAAAAAAGCGCCCTATTAAGGCGCCTTCATTTAGTTTGGTTAACGTTTATTGTAAATATAATGCTTTATAGTTTAGTGGATTCACCTCCGGTAAATCTGCACCAAATTTTTCATTAATCGCTTTAATAAATAAATTACTAACAATGGCATTTCCTCTTGGTGAGGGATGAATGCCATCTAATGAAAACAGTCCACCTGCTCCATACGCAGCAGTTACAACAGATCCATCAGACAGTTGAACTCCATTGGATGCTGCATCCGTAAAGAATCCATTAGTATCAATAAGTGCAAGACCATTAGCTTGAGCAATACCTGCAATTGCGGTATTGATCGCAGTAATAGCTGTGCTGATTTCTTCCTGCTCTGAAGGAGTTAAGACCCATTTATCGGCTAAAGGAATGGCAACTCCGTTAACAGATAACGGATTGCTAGGATCGGCAAGTGTACCGATGATGTTCTGCGAAGTTAATACTAATAAGTCCTCTGCGGTAGCTTGACGGTATTGAGGTAAAGCTGCAAAAGCCGGATTGATGGCTCCTAAATCTGTTAAGGATTCGTCTTCAATTACGACAGCATTGGTAAGGCCCGCTTCAAAATTAATGGTTCTTGCAGCTAATTCTTCAGCAGTAAATAATCCAGGAAAACCACTTAGTGCTTGATATGCTGCCTGAAGTCCACCATTGTATGCGGCATAGGCTTGATTAACGGCTGCTGCAGTTGCGGCATCTAATGGAATCGGATTATGAGGAACTGTAGTGAAAAAAGGTGCTGAAGTAACGTCAGGAACATTAGCGATAGCACCATGTGCTCCTACTGCATTTAGTGCCTGAACCATACCTTGTATGGCTCCAGCAACTACATTAGGATCAGAGATATCACTACCACCGTACGTAGAAGGATCTAAATTTCCTTTTTGATTGGTAGCAGCTCCTCCTGCAGTGGCATAACCCAAGACATCGTTATTACCAATCCATAACGTATAAAAACTCGGTTGTTGTGCAATAGCATCAGCAATAACAGTAGTAGTGGCACTAGAAGCAAAACGAGCAAAAAATGGATTGGCAAGACCTAAAGCCACACCTTGAACATTTCCGTATCCTGGTGCTAATAAGTGATATGATTTAGCTCCTGGAACTCCCATATTATTAAATGGTCCATCCAAATGATTGGTAATTTCAGTGGCAGGTGTTCCAGAGAGTACTAGTGGAGCAGGACTGCCTGTGGCAAACGAAAGTATCATTCTGTTGTTAAGAATTGGAGTTCCAGCTAAGGTAGCTCCTCCTAAATTATCAGCCATATAGGGGATGTTAAAATCACCTCCGCCAGCTAATGCAAATTGACCTGCGAGTATATTTGAAAATGAATCCGCTTGTCCATCTTTAAATAATGCTCCGTCGGAATAACCAGCAGTAAGCGAGTTTCCAAGGGCTACATAATTGGTGAAGTCTGCAGTTCCACTACTGTAAGTGATCGTTTGATTGTTATTATTGTTGGTGGTGTCAATTGGTTCTTCTTTGGAACAATTGATAAATAAAAGTCCAACTAAGGGCAGTAAATAAGGTAGTTTTTTCATGAATAAACACTTTTAGTTTAGTTAAGCATAAAAGCTCATCCCACTAAAATAGTAAAATTTAATGAAAAATGAATGATTATTTTTTAATTCAAAAACTCCATTACATACTCGTAAAAGAGTTTTGGATTTTCTGCATGTAGCCAATGACCTGCGTTTGGAATTCCTTTAAGTTGAAAGTTAGGAAAATGGTGCGCAAGAATTAAGTGGTCCTCATCAGTAATGTAATCGGATTTTTCTCCACGAATAAATAAACTAGGTTTATTAAATTTTTGATGACTTTCAAGTGCTTTACCAATGGTATGCATGTGTTGACTTAAGATAGTGATGTTAGGTCTAAAGCCAATAGATTTATCCTCTTTTCGATACAAGTTTTTAAGTAAAAATTGACGAATTCCAACTTCTTTAATTGATATGGAAAGTTGCTCATCAGCAACGGTTCTTGATTTTATTTCAGCACTACTTAGCTCGAGTAATGCTGCAATGATGACTTGATGATGTGGGGCATATGCTTTTGGAGCAATATCAGCCACCATGAGTTTTTCAAATCGTTCTGGGTAAGTGCATGTCGCAAACATGGCTGTTTTGCCCCCCATGGAATGACCTAGTATAGACGTTGAATCGATCTTGTTTACGTTCATATAATAAATGAGATCTTCCACCATAAGTTCGTATGAAAATTCCGAGCTATGAAAACTTCTTCCGTGGTTACGTTGATCGATTAAATGAACTCTAAATCCATTTTCAGAAAACGCCTTACCTAAGGTTTTCCAATTGTCTGACA
>Ga0233451_10005297_pt1 | contig 10520 bp, 11 predicted proteins | sample 011ome_29_FD_183052 | JGI IMG/M metagenome (GOLD analysis project Ga0233451, IMG submission 183052) | Coastal salt marsh microbial communities from the Groves Creek Marsh, Skidaway Island, Georgia - 011504CT (spades assembly) | ecosystem: Environmental > Aquatic > Marine > Intertidal zone >...
CTTTTATTTACTAATTTATTTTTACCTGATGTCTTTATTCCGTAAAATCTTATAAACAAAAAATAGTTTTAACATTTCACACATTATTAAGAAACCATCTTTAAATGCATTTACTTTTTTTTTACCTGCTATTCTTTTCAGCTCATAAGATGGAATAGATTTATATTTCATATTTCTTATTTGCATTTTTATTGGTAATTCAACGCAAAATCTAAAATCATTAGATTTTATATGTAAATCTTTAAAAGATTGAGTTTTGCCCATTATGAAAGTGTATAAAATATCTGATATCTTTAGAGAAAAAAATATATTACCTATTTTAGAAAAAATTTTATTACCTATGAGTGTTGTAATTGTATCATCTTCACTGCCTCCAGGTTTTTCATATCGAGTTGTAAAGATAAAATCATTATTTTGTATCAAAACATACATTTTATTAAGATCTTGAGCATCAAATGATCCATCAGCATTAAATATACAAAAAAACTCTGTCTCGCATTTTTCAATAGCCTCAATAAGAGCATTTCCATAACCATTTTTAGATTGATAGTGGATTTTTACGTTAAAATTTTTAATAGACTCAATTGTTTTTAAATCATTTTCACTTAGTGAAATAAGTATTTTGCAATCAAAATTTTTCAATTTTTTTAGAACATAAGGTAATGATTCAGACTCATTCTTTGCAGGTATTATAAGTGTTAGATCTCTCATAAAAATTATTTAATTAGTCCAGAATTTTCAAGTTCAATAAATGATCTAACATATTTTGAATATTTTTGTGATCTAAATTCTGAGATTTTATTATTAAAAAAATTTCTAAAATAAACTTCATCTGTGGGGTTAAATTTGAATTCTAAAATTGTGTCATTTAACTGAATTATATTAAAATCATCATTTGCTGGATTAGTTGAAATGTAAGTATCTATTGTCCCTCTAATTTTTTTATCATTAGATAACCAATAACTTCTTTTATAATTTGTTTTTAGTATAAACTGATAATTAAATTTATTATCAAAGTATTCATGTAATTTAATTAACAAATTTTTTTTGCTTGAGTCAATTTGCAATTTTCTAATTTTTTTCCATACATTAAAATTTATTTTATTTTTCTCTTCCATATTAATTTCTGATATATTATTGTTATACCATCTAAATCTTATTTTTTTTCTATCACTAATTCCCGAGATGTTATTTTTTGCAAAATCAAAATTTATTGTATCCAAATATAGTGAGCTTATATATCTATCGGGAAAAATTTTATTAAAGTCATTTAATAATAATACTTTTTCAATATAATCCTCTTTATATTTTCCAAAAACAAATTTTTTTTCTATTCTTATATTATCCATACTAATAAAAAAGATTATTTATGTAACTGTTACTAACTTTTTTAAAAAGGGGTTCTTTTTCTTTTATGATATTATTGTTGAAGCCAATTAAATAATTTAAATTATCCTTATTAGCAGTACTATCTAAATATAGTGATGACCCTGAATATTCTTTTTTTTTATTAAATACTGCTACATCATATTCATTATTTAAAAATTTATAATCATAAATTTTTAGATTTGATCCATCTTTTACTGCGACACCCAATCTTGAATTTTCAAAATAAATATTATCAATATTACCTAAAGATTTTTCTCCAAAACTCAAACCTTTGTCTTTTATATATTTACCTGATATAAATTTTCCATTTATTTCTGCACCCGAAATATCAAGGCAGTCATTATTAATTTGCTCACAAGTTATTGCTTCAAATTTTAAATTTCCAAAATCAATATCTATAGCGTCTGACTTTATATCTTTTAATTCTAAATTTTTTATAAAACTATTTGATGAAATAATATTTATTGCATCTTCACTATTTGATGAAAAGATTTTCGTATTTATTATTTCTAAATTTGAATTAATTATATTAATTCCACCATAAAGTATTCTATCTCTTTCTTTTGGATAAGATAAATTTTGAAAAATTACATTATTAATATTGTAAATATTATCCATAAATACTAATGAACCAAATTTTTTATCACTGTAAATAATAATTGGCTCTTTGTCAGTTCCATTCATGTAAATGGAACCCTCAGAAAAAATTGAAACATCTTTATTAAATTTAATTTTTACTCCTTTTTCTATGATTAGTATTTTTCCACTAGGAAGGAAATATCTTTGATTTATCTCCATATCATTTCTTAAAAAATACTTTCCTTCATGAAAAATAATATTTGCTTCCTTTGTCAGGTCTTTACCAAAATTTTTTTTACTTTTTATATTTAATATTTTTTTTTTGTTAAATTCATTTATTCTATTTTTAATATATTCTGATCTATTAAATAAATAGTTTTCATTAAATTGGTAAATTCCTATGCCTTTATATAAAACTTTATCTGTTTTAGAGGACTCGCTTAAAAATTGTTCATTAAAAAAATTTATCATATCTAAATTTATTTTATAAAAATTCTTAATCGAATTTATTGAAGATATTTCTTCTAATTTTTTTATATATAGTTCAACAAATTCATTATTTTTTAAGAATTTCAATATCCATTCTCTGTCTGAACATATGTAGTCGCAGTTTTTATTACTATCATCCATAAAATCCAAAATTAAAAAATTATTAAACAAGTTTGAATTGTAATGTCCATCAAATCCAATTGGTTCAAATTTTGCCGTAACAGGATTGTAAAAAAGTTTTACGCTTTTTGGTATTACCCCATGAAATGTTCCAGTTAAATCAATTATCGCGAAATAAGTAGCCCACTTATCTAAATCAAAAACAAGATTTAAATCGATTTGATTATTTTTTAATTGATTTAATGAAAACAAAGCTTGATTTACTAAATTAGGATGATTTTCTCTCCAATATTTTTCTGAATATAATTCATACTCTACATCTGGGTACCTAATATTTTTTGTTTCGTTAATACTAAATATTGGCACATTTCTTTTTTTATTTCTTTCTATCAATTCCTTCGAAAAACCTTCTTCAACTGCATAAATTCCTCTCTTTGAGTCATTAATGGATAAGTTTATAAAAAAATATTTTAGAGAAATTAGATTTTGATATTCTAAATATTTATGAAAAATATATTCATAAATATAGTTGCGAGTGATGGGTTTCTGTATGGAAAATTCTTCAAGACCCCACAATCTATTCTCACCTTTTAAGTCAATTTTGTATGATGTTTGGGTTTTATCATACCAGTGTAAAACTCTATCTCCTTTTACTCTAATTTTGATATTATACTTTTCATTATTAAAGTTTAACTTTGCATTTGAAAATATATTTAAAATATTTTTTTTTTGATTTGATTGTTCTTGTCTTTGTAATTCTAATTTATATAAATTTTCTTGATCTATCTCAATATTAACATTTTCTAATTTATTTGAAAAAAAAATATATTTAATTGAGTATAATTTTAGTTTTGCATAATCATCTATTTGATAAATACTAAATCCAAAATATTTATTAAGAATAACTTCATCAATTTTTTTTATTAAAGTAATTGGTTTAAATCTTTCATACATTCCACTTGTAAAATAATATAAAGTAATCAATGTAAGAAAAAAAAAACTAATTAGTCCTAAAAAAAAAATTATTTTATTAAATATTTTTTTAGAAATAGAAAAAAATGAATAGTTATTTTTTTTTTTTATTATCACTTAGAATATAAAATTTTATTCATAAATACCAGTTTTAGAATATATTGAAATTTCTAAATTTTCATCGCATATATTCTTCAATGATCTTAAAAAATTTTCGGTTTCATTTTCTTCTAAGTCATACCAAAAAACATAGTTACCAGTATTATTATTGAGGTTGGCCGATTTTAATTTTAGATATTTAAAGTTTGGTTTGATTTTTTTTATTACAGTTTCGATATCTTTTTGGTTGTTAATAATTCTTATAGATAGAATATTTACATCTGAATTATACTCATAATTGTTTTGTTTTTTATTTTGGTAAATATTTCTCAAGTATAGAAAAGAAATTATTATAAGTGTGGCTATAGTAGCTAATAAAAATTGATTTGCACCATTTGCAAGACCAATGGCAATTACAAAAAATAAGTAGACCAGCTCTTCTGGCTCTTTAATTGCAGCTCTAAATCTGACAATTGACAATGCCCCAACTAATCCAAGCGATAAGGCTAGAGAAAATTTAATTACAGTTATTACAAGTGTAGTAATTATTGCAAGTGGTATAAATGTATCTGAAAAATAATTTTTATCATTTAATGCTCTTCCTGCTCTAATATAAGTTATTTTAACAAGGTAAGATAAAATTAGTGAAAGTAATAATGCAAAAAAAAAATTACTAAAATCTATATTTATGTTTGAATTTAAAAAAAATTTTTCTATTTCTGATTTTCCAATTAAATTTACTGAGTTATTTTCCATTTACTTCCTTGATTAAGTAATTTTTAAGTTATTAAAAATTATATATAAATTATACTTTTATCTTAATAAAGAAAAAAGTATTTAAACATAAGTTTATTATTTTTTAGAAATATAACAACATAAACATTTGGTAAATTAAAATCTAAATTCAATTGTTTAGTATTTAGCTTTAAAAATAAAAAATCTTTACAAAATTTAAAATACAGTATGCCAAATAATATGAAAAAACTAAAAATATTTTTTTTAAATTTAATTTAGTATTTATAATAGGATCAGAGAATAATAAAAAAATTAATAAAAATATTGTCGGACTAAAGTTTGCATGCCAAATTGTAACTTGTGGATTTGATAAGATCAAACTTAAAAAAAGTAAAGAATTTTTTTTATTAGACAGGACTATGTTTGAAATAAATAGAAATGATATTACGACAATACCAAAAAATAAGTAATCGTTGTTAAACAAGTAAATAGAAATTCTATAAAAAAACCCACCACCAGAATTTGTTAAATTGAAAACAGGAATAAAATTAAAATGTGAAAATAAAAATAGTATTAAAGTGATTAAAAAAATATTTTTAACATCTAGGTTAAAATAAATTTTTAAATTCTTTTTAATATATTCAAAATTTATTACCGGTATTAAATAAAAAAAAAAAATTGTGAGTAAAATTAAAATTTTATTCGAAATATTTTGTAATGAGTAGAAATTATCTCCAATATCCCATCCTATTTTATTGAATATGAAATTTACATTAAGAATGAAAATATAAATAAAAAAAGGAAGACTTAGAATAAAATTTATAACAATAATCTTTAATAAATTTTTAGATATTCCAAATTTTTTAAAGAATTCATAAAAATAATAAATTATAAATACCCCAAAATTTGGACTCATATATGCTGCTAAAGATAATGAAATGGAACAAAATAATGAATTTTTAAAAAAATTTATCTTATATTTAAACTTTAAAAAAAAATAAATTGATAAAATAAAAAAAAATGTTCCCATAAGGTGTGGATCAGGCCAAATAGAATATGACCTAAAAGTAGGAAATATTAATATTACTGAAGCCAATAATTTTAGAATATTTTTATCAATATTTTTGTATTTAATTTTAAGAGAATTATAAAAAAATATAGGAATAAATAAAAAAATATGAAGAAAAAGAATTCTTTCAATAAGTTCATTTTGAAAGAAAAATGATCTTAAAATAAAAAAAATTGGAGATTGCCGATGACCAAAATTATCATAATTTAAAATTGTTTTTAAAAAATCATTTTTAAATTCTCCTGATAGATAATAAAGTGCCTTGTAGTCATTATAAGCACCACCAATTAAATCTTCGCCAAAATAAAAACCAATTAATAACGATAAATAAAGTAATGATATTATTAATGAAAATTTTTTTTTTAATGTCATTTTTTTTATATATAAATTAATGTTAATTAAATGAAAGTAATTATAAAAACATTATTGAATGTATTCGATTATTTTACACAGTTAAAAATTATTAATGCTTTAAAAAAAGAGCTAATATATGACTATCCCTTAACTGTAATCGATGTTGGTTCACATAAAGGTGAATATATTTTGTCAATAAAAAATAAATTTAAAATCAAAAAAATTTATGGTTTTGAACCAAATAAAGAAATTTTCAATCTTTTATCAAAAAAATATGGAAAAGATAATAATATTGAACTGTATAATTTGGGTATTTCTAATCTTCCTGGAGAAACTTTTTTAAATAAAAATATTGAGTCATCATCCTCATCAATAAATGAACTTAATACAAATTCAAGATATTTTCACAAAAAATACTTACTTTTAAATTTTTTTAATTTAAAAAAAATATCAACCAAAGTTAAAATAAAAGTAATATGTTTGAGTAATTTTTTTGTTCAAAATAATATTCATGAGATTGATTTATTAAAGATTGACACAGAGGGTTTTGAATTACATGTTTTAAAAAGTTTACATGAAAATATTTCTAAAATAAAAATAATTCATTTTGAACATCATTTTGATGATATGATTATCAAAAATTATAATTTTTCAGACATTCATAATTATTTGGTAAATAGAAATTTTAAAAAAAAATTTAAGATTAAAATGATGTTCAGAAAATCATTTGAATATATTTATTGCAATCAAAATTTTAAAAATGAATAAAAATTTTATTTCTATTTTGGTCACAAATTACAATAAGGGTAAATATATAGTAAAATCAATTAACTCTTGCATAAATCAGAACTTTAGGAATAAAGAAATTATCATTTTTGATGATTGTTCTAACGATAATTCGGTTGATTTCTTAAAAAAAAAAAAAGGAATTACAGTATATTTTAATAAAAAAAAAAAATTAAAAAGTGGACTTTTAAATAAAATAAATGGTACTTATCATGTTTTTAAAAAATCTAAAGGTAAGGTAATTTTTTTATTAGATGGTGATGACTATTTTAAAAAAAATAAAATTAATTACATATTTAATTTATTTGATAAAAATAAAGATTTAAATTTCATTCAAGATAGAGCCTATCTAAGAAGAAAAAAACAAAAAATGTTTTTAAAAAAAAAAAAATTTAGTTATTCTATTTGGCCTAGCTTTTATCCAACAAGTTGTATAGCAATTAGAAGAGAATTTTTAATTGATTTTTTTAAATTTTCAGAAATGAATAAATTTCCTAATTTAGAAATTGACGCAAGATTATCAATTTATGCTTTTTTAAATGATCAATTCAATTTATTAAAAAAAAGCTTTACCGTTTATAATTTTGATAATTTTGGTATTACATCTAATTATAAAAAATTCACTTTAAATTGGTGGAAAAAAAGATTCGAAGGATTCGAATATATGAAAATATTAATGAAAAAAATGAATTTAAAGTTTGTACCTAGTCTAGATTATTATCTTACAAACTTAATTAATTCCTTTATAAAAAAAAATATTTAATATAATTATCAAGAAAATTAAAATAAAAGTGAAAAAATATATTGTTGTAACTGGTGGTGCTGGATTTGTCGGATCCAACTTGATTAGTTTTTTTATAGAAAAGACTAATTACAATATTTTAAGTATAGATAATTATTCTTCAGGATTTAAAAAAAACCATATTCACAATACAAGGATAAGATATATTAATGGCCATACTAAAAATATTTATAATTTATTAAAAAAATATAATAATAATATTCATACAATTTTTCATTTTGGAGAATTTTCAAGAATTTATCAAAGTTTTCATTATATGAATGAATGTATCCAATCTAATACTATTGGTACTAACGCTGTTTTTGATTATTGCTTAAAAAAAAATGTAAAACTAATTTATTCTGCAACTTCAGCTTCGCTAGGAAATAGTGGTAAAGATAAAAATTTATCTCCATATGCATTTACAAAGTCTCAAAATATTGAATTTTTAGAAAATTTAAGAAAGTGGTTTAATTTTAAATTTGAAGTTATTTTTTTTTATAATGTATATGGTCCCAATCAAATAACCAAGGGTAAAATGGCTACTGTGATAGGAATATTTGAAGACTGTTATTTAAAGCAAAAAGCCTTAACAGTTGTTAAGCCAGGAACTCAGACAAGAAGATTTACTTATATTAAAGATACTATTGAAGTTTGTTTCAAAGCCTGGAGAGATAATAAATGTAGAAATTATAGTATATCAAATAAGAAAAGTTACTCCATCCTACAAGTTGCAAAATTATTTGATTCAAAAATTGTATATCTTCCAGAAAGAAAAGGAGAAAGATATGCTTCAGCTTTAACTAGTATGAGTTTATCAAATAAAGTAATTAAAAGTTTTGGTAAGACAGAACTAAAAGATTATATCAAATCTTTTTTATCAAATTTTAAAAAAAACAAGCAAAATCATAGTAAAAGTTAGTTTACATTAAATTTAAAATAGTTATAACACTGATGCCGGTGATTATTGCGTAGGTGTTATACCCGATCCCATACCGAACTCGGAAGTCAAGCCCTGCAGCGCCAATGGTACTTTGTCTTAAGACATGGAAGAGTAGGACATCGCCGGCATTAAATATTATGAAAATTAAAAGCTCACTAAAATCTATTAAAAAAAGAGATTTAAACTCTAAATTGGTTAGAAGAAGAGGAAGAGTTTACGTAATTAATAAAACAAATCCGAAATTTAAAGCTAGACAGAAGTAGTTTATGGATAATGAAAACCATAAGCAAACCTGGAATAATTTTACTAAATTTGTGTTGTGGGGAACTGTCACAGTAATATTAGTATTAGTATTAATGGCTGTATTCTTATTGTAGGGTTTTACAATGAGAATTTCATCTTTAGCGGAAGACTTTAATAATGAAAAACGAATTTCTGTAACTCCAGAAATTGCAAAAAAATATATAAACTTAGGATTTAACTTATGTTTACCAAAAAATTATGGTGCTCATTTAGGTTTTAGTGATGATGAATATAAGCATTTAGGAATTAATATTTTAGATAATGAAGAGGAATTGATTAATAGTTCTGATATTATTGTACAATTAGGATTACCAAATAAAGACAAATTATCATTACTAAAAGAAAACCAAACTTTAATTGGTTCTTTAAATGCATTTTCAAATAAAGATAAACTGGAAAACTTAAAATCAAAAAAAATTAATTGTTTTTCTCTTGAATTACTTCCTAGAATTACAAGAGCACAATCAATGGATATTTTGTCTTCACAAGCAAACTTAGCTGGATATAAAGCTGTAATAGAGGCTTTTAAAGTTTATGAAAAAGCAATTCCAATGATGATGACTGCAGCAGGAACTATTTCTGCAGCAAAAGTTTTAGTTATTGGCGCAGGCGTTGCAGGATTGCAAGCGATTGCCACAGCTAAAAGAATGGGAGCCGTAGTGTTTGCAACAGATGTTAGATTGGCTTCCAAAGAGCAAGTTGAGAGTTTAGGTGGAAAATTTTTAACTGTGGAGGGATCTGAGAATTTAGAAACTGAAGGTGGTTATGCAAAGGAAGCATCAGAGGATTTTAAAAAAAAACAAGAGGAGCTTTTAACAGAGACATTAAAAAAAATTGATATCATAATTTGTACAGCTTTAATTCCAGGTAGAGTAGCGCCTAAAATTATAAAAGAAGAAATGTTTAAAAATCTACAATCTGGCTCAGTAATTTATGATCTAGCAGCTGTTCAAGGTGGAAACACTGTTTTTACTGAAGTTGATAAAATTGTTGAAAAAAATGGGGTCAAAATTTTAGGTGAGGCAAATATCTTAAACAAACTACCTGTATCAGCCTCAAATTTATATGCAAAAAATGTATTTAATTTTATTTCAAATTTATATGATAAAGAAAATAAGAAATTAAATATAAATTTGGAAGATGAAATAATTGAAAAAACTTTAATAAAATAGATTATGGAAATAGATCCTTTTATATTCAGATTAAGTATATTTATCTTATCGATATTTGTTGGTTATTATGTTGTTTGGAGCGTTACACCTTCTTTACACACACCTTTAATGTCTGTCACAAATGCAATTTCTTCAGTAATTATTGTGGGAGCAATTATTGCAGCTTTATCAGGGGGGCAAGGGGTTATATTTTCATCGTCAAGTATATTTGGATTTTTAGCAATAGTTTTAGCTGCAGTAAATATTTTTGGTGGATTTTTAGTCACCCAAAGAATGCTTACTATGTATAAAAAAAAGAAAAAGGACTAATTAATAATGTCTGCAAATCTTTCAGCAATTTTATATCTTATTTCAGGGGTATTATTCATCTTAGCCTTAAGGGGATTATCGTCTCCAGAAACTTCAAGACAAGGAAATTTATTCGGAATTATTGGAATGGTGATAGCAATTTCTGTTACATTTTTATCTGTAAGCAATTTTTCATCTGGATTTATTTATGTGCTTATATTTTTAGGAATAGGTGGAAGTATCGGAGCATTTATAGCATATCGAATACCTATGACTGCAATGCCAGAATTAGTTGCTGGTTTTCACAGTTTGGTGGGTTTAGCAGCAGTATTTGTTGCGATCTCAGCTTTCATAAACCCTGAGGCTTTTGGGCTTGGAACACCTGGAAATATTAAACTTGCAAGTTTAATTGAAATGGCAATAGGAGCTGCAGTTGGTGCA
>Ga0233451_10005302_pt1 | contig 10515 bp, 6 predicted proteins | sample 011ome_29_FD_183052 | JGI IMG/M metagenome (GOLD analysis project Ga0233451, IMG submission 183052) | Coastal salt marsh microbial communities from the Groves Creek Marsh, Skidaway Island, Georgia - 011504CT (spades assembly) | ecosystem: Environmental > Aquatic > Marine > Intertidal zone > Salt...
AAGAGGGCGCGTTGAGAGGTCCGTATAGAGGTTTACCCGTGGCCATGGTTCGTGAGAGTTCAAAGAATGTCTTCCGCATTGGGTTGTTTCCAGCGGCGCTCATGGCGTTGCACCCAGACGACACGACGCCGGCGCCGGCGTGGAAGAGATTCGTCGCCGGCTGCATCAGCGGTGCCGTTGGTGCGGTATCGAGTAATCCATTCGATTTGATCAAGACTCGCATGCACGTGCCTGCGGTGATGTGTGATTACGATAACGGTGTGATGGCGTTTAAGAGCATTTGCAAGAACGAAGGATGGAGGACGTTGTACAAGGGCGTCGGCGCGTCGGTGGCGAGAGATATGTTGGGTTCAAGCGTGAATTTGACCGTACAATCGATCGCGAGCGAAGCTTTGGTGAGGAATATGATTTTGTCTCCGGGTTCTCCCGTGCTCGGGGCGTTGAGTGGTGTTTTAAGTGCCGCCGCGTCTGTGGCGGTGATGCAACCTATCGACACGTCTCGCGCGTACGTCTACCTCAAACCGCATTTACACAAGAACTCGATTCGAGCATTTAGGTACATAGTTCTCAGAGAAGGCCCATTGGCGCTCTACAAAGGTTCGCGCGCACATTTTTTCCGTACAGCACCGCATTACGCGGCGATGTTCGCTTTATTGGAGATGATTACCGGCGGCGAGCGTAAATGGTTGCTCGAACGCAACAAGACAGTGCTCGCCAACGTGCCGCTCTTCGACGCGTTGTCCATCGAACGTCGCACGCGTTTGGCCTCCATGGTGAAATCGAAAAAGTTCAAGGCTGGAGAGGAAATTATCAGCGACGGTGATTGTCCGGACGAGATGTACATCTTAACAAACGGGTGCGCGAAAATCGACCAGCTCAATAAAAACGCCAAAAAGAACAAGCGGGCGAGCGCGAAAAATAATATTACTACTAGCGCCGATGACGACTCTTCGGATTTAATCAATCGCGGAGGATACTTTGGGGAGTCCTCGCTATTCGGTAAACCATCGATGAGTGAGAAAGTCACTGCGGTAAACGATGTGACGCTCATGGTTATCCCGCGCGAGGCGTACATGGAGTGCCGAGAATTTGGCGACGACGTCGGACCGTTTGGTCGCGGACGCGGTTTGGAATTAGACCCCACGAAAGAGCTCGACATGGCATGGAAGCGGTTGCGTTATGAACGCGTGCTCGGTAAGATTCCTGCCTTTGCAGATCTAGGCGCGTACGAGCGTGCGATGGTCGTGAAGCAAGCCAAACGGTTTAGTTACAAACCCGGCGAAAAAGTCATGCGCAAGGGTGAAAACGACGACAAATTCTATGTCGTCATCAAGGGTTCCGCGGTGTCTACCAAAGCCGATGGCGACATCGATCGCGTGGGTGTCGGGGAATCTCTCCCGCCCGATCGCATCTTACGAAACTTTGGACCCGGGGGATATTTCGGTGAACTCGCGCTGCTCACCGGCGCGCCTCGACTGTCGACCGTCGTCGCCAAGGAGAACCTCGACGTCCTCGCCATCGATCGCGATGTCTTACAATCCTTACGCGAGCACTTGCCCACGTTGGAGGATGAAATTATTCGCAATCTTCGAAGGTTTGATCACATGGATTCGTTCACCACTATGTCTATTGCTTAGCTTGTTATTTACACTGTACGCTGAAAATTTTAAGCTTCACAACGCGACGCGCAAAGCGACATGGATAGCGCGTGGTTCCTCCGCGACGTCGCCGAGCTCAAGCTCTGGCGCGCTCTAGGCGTTGTGTTGTGGAGTTTTATCGGCACCACGATCTTGGTGCGTCGTCGTCGTCGTCGTATTCGCGCGTAGCTCGTGTCGCCGTTGACTTGCGCGCCGTTCAGTTCCCCCAAGCACCCGGGCCACCCGACTCACGCCTCGCTCGCGCGTGTTCTCTTCCCTTCGCTTTTACACAGGCATTTGGATACTACGTCGCATTAGATATCACGCGCTTGACTGGCGACGTGCGCGCGTGGGCGTCGTTCTGGCGCGCATTCGCCTTTGCGACGTCGCAGCTCCCCGCCGCGGTGGCTGTCGCGGCTACGGCTCGGGCGAGTGCGAATGCGTTCATACCCACGAACGACGTCGATGGTTGCGGTATCGTGAAAGGTGAGCGCATCGGTGAGCGGTTTGCGACAGCCATGATGCGAGACGGCGCGACGTACGGCGCGTTAGGGGGCGCGTTTGCATTGGCGGGTGGCGCCGGGTGCGCTGCGCTCGCCAAAGCCGCGGATGTCTCTGCGCTCACGCGCGCTTTGCTCGCGCACGGTGCCGATGGGAAGTTTGCTGGACAGTTTGGGTGCGTATTAGGCGTGCTCACGGTGCTGTACATTTGGACCACTGATGGGTTGGTGGTGCAATTTCCTTCAATTCAGCGACCGAGGCGTTTACGTTTGAAGCGAGGATTGGCCCCTTGCGCTCGTATTGGTGCTAAACGTGCGTTATACGCGTGCGTCGCGCACATTTTTATAGTCATGATGAGTCGCGCGGTGGTGAAGTTTCGTCTCGTCGCTCCGGTGACGCGTGGATTAGTGTTTGGATCGTTGTCGTGTTGGAGCGCCGGCGCGCTCGTGAGCGCTTCGTGGGCCATGTCTTTGTTGTGTGCCTCAATCGTGTACACTGAACGATATGAATTCCGCCCGCAAAGCCTCACGCAAGGACCCAAAGTCGCGAGTGAGCCCTTAATGGCAGCCTTGAACTATTTTGAAGTTCCTTTCGTGCAACATTTGGCGTATTTGGATTTGTGCGCCGTCGCCGAAAGCGGCGGACGCGGGCGCCGAAGGCTCATTTACGGTGATACACCCGACGCGGCGTGGCCGGTGGTGATATCCAACGCCCTGGCGCCGCTTGCGGCGATTTCGCGGTCGGTGAACAAGGCGATGGATCGAACGATGCTGGCAGCGTTGCGCGATTCGGATGTCGACGCCGCACATAGGATTAGCGAAAAGTACGTGCAAATGAACACGCCGAAACCAAAGTTTCGACACGAAAGTGCCGAGACCCAAAAAGCATGGGACGCATTGAGGCAAAGCGAGGTGCTCTCGCCGGAAGTAGCCGGACGAGAATTGTGCTTGGTGATGAAGTCGTACGGGCAGTTGGCGATGTGGGGCGCGCGCGCGGCGGGCGCGCTCGCGCTCGCCGCCAAGACGGAGGATGTTCGCGGGAACGCCAAGTTGCTCCAGCCAAACTTGGCGGTCATCGTTCGAACGTTGCTCACGGCGCTTTTAGCATGTCGAACCATAGTTGAACAAGGATCACCACCCGTGCGTGCGACGACTGGGTTTACGTCGAGCGATTTGGCGGCGACGGCAAAGGCAAATTCCGTCGTCGCCAAGCGCAATGAGATCTTCAACAACGTGTTGTACTTTTTAGGAATCACGGCGACGAATAGAAACGACGCCAACGGAGCGCTCACGCCCGTGTTTACGCCTGCGGTGCCCGCCGCGCGAGGGCTATGCGACACTGTCGAGCTCGCCTTGGGCGCGCTCGCCGTCGATTACGGCGTCGACATCAAGGCGATGTTACGAGAATCTGAACGATTTGGCCCTCCAGAGTTTGGCACCCCCAACGAGCTCTTCGATGCTTTAGAAGCCATCACCAATGACCTGGCCACGTGAGCTGCTTGCGGTCGACATGAAATAATACACATTTTGTGAAAAAGCGCAGCCGTCGGGCAAAACCTTCTGTAAAGCGTCAACCACAACCTCACATTCGTCCACGCGGCGGTGCGCGGCGCACATCACTCGACGGTATACCACGTAACGAGCATATCGCCATACCACGCGCCGCACGCATTTGCTATCGTGCATCGCCATGCCGCCATTATCGCTGACGACACGCCTCGCATCCTCGCGCGCCTTGCTCCGCGGGCGCGCAGTCCCCACCTCCTCACGCGTGCGCCGTGCGTTCCGCGCCACCCCGTGTACCGCCAGGCTCGACGTTGACATCAGACCAGCATCGTATGACGACGAATTACGCGAGAAAACCGCGCAGGCACGCGCATGGTTTGGTCCCGCGCTGCTGCCAGCCTCCACTCCAACGGAGACGTTCGAGAGCGCGAGAGAAAGCTTTCGCATGCGCGCCGAGTTTAAAATCTGGCACGACGGTCCGAGGACATATTACGCCATGTGTGACAGCGATACACCGAAAGATCCGGTGGAGATTGTAGATTTTCCCATGGCGAGTGAGCGCATTCGAGAATTAATGCCGCTGGTGCTCAGAGAGGTGACGGCGACGGAGACGCTTCGGAGGAAACTTTTCCAGGCGAATTTCCTCACTACGACCACGGGAGATGCAGTGGTGAGTCTATTGTATCATCGTCAGTTAGATGACGCGTGGCGTGCCGAGGCGGACGCGATGCGGACGCGATTAGGGATTGATGTCATCGGCCGCGCGCGCAAGCAGAAATTGACGCTTGACAAGGATTTTGTCGTCGAACGCGTGCGCGTGGATGGCTTTCGCGACTTGGTGAGTTATAAACAATTAGAAGGGTCGTTCACGCAGCCGAATGCAGGGATAGCGGCACAAATGCTCGCATGGGCGCGCTCAGCGGCAGTGTCTGATGACCCGAATGTTGACGTCTCGTCGACGTCGACGTCGACGTCGACGTCGACGTCGACGCGCGACTTTTTGGAATTGTACTGTGGCAACGGGCATTTCACCATCGCCTTGGCACCTTTATTTAGAAAATGTTTAGCCACGGAGATCTCTAAGACCTCCGTATCCGCCGCGCAGGATAATATGCGCGAGAACGGTATAGATAACTGTGTCATTGCTCGATTAAGTGCCGAGGAATTATGCGACGCGTTGGATGGCGGACGCGAGTACACGCGGCTCAAAGACATCGACTTGACCTCGTACGACTTACAAACGATACTCGTCGACCCACCGCGAGCGGGCATGGGCGAAAGCGTGAGCAAGTTTTGCACGCGGTTCGATCGCATCGTGTACATTTCGTGTAATCCGGAAACATTGGCGCGAGACTGCGAGACGTTGTGTCAAACGCACGACATCAAACGCTTTGCGGTTTTTGACCAGTTTCCATATACGCCGCACTTGGAATCTGGAGCGCTGCTCGTGAAGAAGACGACGGCATAGATGCATTAGACTAGATCCTAATTGATATAACTACAACAATACACAATACGATTTTTAGTGGTGGTACGGCTCGCCTCGCAGAATCGTATGCGCTCGATAGAGCGCCTCGGCCAAAACCAACCTCGCCACTTGATGGTTGAGCACCATTTTCGATAACCGAATGGAACAATTCGCGCGCGCGATGACGTCGTCGCCGTGTCCAAATGGCCCACCGAGCACGAACACGCCGCGGTCAAACCCTTTCTCGCCTATATCGGCGACAATGTCGGCTAAGTCTTCGCTCGACACGTCGCGCCCGCGTTCATCCATGAGCACCACATAGTCCCTGGGCGTCAGCACCTTCATCACGCGCTCCGCTTCAGCGGCTTTCTGCGCCGATACGTCGCGGGTATTTTTAGGGTTTTGTTTTATCGTCGTTTCATCCATGGGCGCGTACCTCGAACAGCGTTTCAAGTACGCATTCACCGCCGCGTCCAGGTCCTTGTCTCCCTTCGAAATGGTCACAACTTTCAACGGGACATTCCGCACCGCGCGCGCACCGCCACTGGTGCCGCTCCCGTTCGCACTCGATGCGCGAACGCACAGCGCGCGCGTGCACGTCGTCACCGAGCGCGCGAGCATGCCTGAATGCGTGGCGAAATGCCGCGCGCGTGAGCTATACTTTTTGTGTTCAAAAGAAAAAACTTGCAACTGTCCCGCACACTTCGGCGCGTCGTCGCCACCGCCGCGAACGACGAGCGCGCGCGCCGACGATGGGCGGCACGAAGAATAAATCCGACGCGGCGAACGCCGATGCCGCGAGCGGCGACGCGGGCGCGGGCGCGAATGGCGCGAAGAAACAAAAGGTGGCCATTCCATCGGGACCCATCGCACAAACGCCGTGCGCGCGTCGCGTTGAGGCGGCGATGGGTGCGAAGACGTTCAAGGCTATCGCATGGAACATCGCTGGCATGCGTTCGTTCGCGGAGAAGCACATGGAGAAACTGGCGGGGATGATTGCGAGCGAGGATCCTGATTGCGTGTGCTTGGAGGAGCACAAGTTGCAAGCATCGCACGTGGACGCGATGACGGAGACTTTGCGAAAGACATTTCCGCAGTACAAGACGGTGCATTTCGCGGTATCGACGGTGAAGAAGGGGTATTCTGGGGTGATGGTGATGTGTAAGGCATCGATGGTGGGGAAGAAGGGTGTGCAGACGTCGTTGGACGCGATGTTTGGCGCCAAGCCAAAGACAGAGTCGACGGAGACAAAGACGTACGATGGGCCGAAATTATTGGCGATTAGTGAAGGTCTTGATGGTGGGTACGTCGATGAAGGACGCGTGTTGACGTTAGAGTATGAGTCGTTTTATGTCGTCATGGCGTATGTGCCGAATAGTGGACAAGATTTGAAGCGTTTGGATTATCGAATCGATGAGTGGGAACGCGATATGCGCGCGCACTTGGCGCGTTTGGAATCAAAAGGTAAACCAGTGCTGTACATTGGGGATTTAAACGTGGCACATCTAGATGCAGATATTTGGAACGTTGGCGCACCGCATATTAAGAAGAGCGCTGGGACGACACCGCGCGAACGTGAGACGTTTGGCGTCATGCTCGAGAAGAACGCCTTTGTGGACGCGTTTCGCAAATTCCATACCGACGCGACCGGTTGGTTTTCTTTTTGGAGCCAACGCGCAGGAAACCGCCCGGTGAACAAAGGCTTACGCTTAGATTATACGCTCGCGTCGCAAAGTCTATTTGGCGAATCGGGATTACGTGTCGTCGACGCTTTCATCCTCGACAAAGTGATGGGATCGGACCATGCGCCAGTGGGCATGACGCTCGCATTGCCGAATTGAACTGCGGCTATCTGACTAAATTCTAAATTTCAATGGATATAATTCTACTTTGAAGCCTTTTTCTGTCGGTACGAACGCATGTAATGTCGTAATCTTTCCTTTCGCGCGATGTTGAGCTGCGCCTTTTCTTCTCGTAACTTTTCTACAACCTCCCGCGCAACACCATGCCCTTGCTCGACAGCAGCCTCAAATATTTGCAATCGATTCGCAAGACCTTTGCCCTGACGTTTAGTCGGTTTTGGTTTTTTCTGTGTTCTCGACAAATACTTTTGCATGTCTTTGCGAGCGCGAGCGAGCTTGCCTCGCATCTCCGCCGCGGCAATCTCCAACTTTGCCCGCTTCGTTGACACAGTGGACGAGCGACCAGACTGTGCGAGAAGCTCATGTTCGTCGACGCTATCATTATCACTCACATTAGAGACTGTGACGCGTTTGGTCTTTCTCTTCAACGTCACCCTTTCGTTTGCACGCGGCGCGGCGGCGCGAGACAGAAACATACTTGAGCGTTCAGCACACCGCGACACGAGTTCTACCGGGAATGCATCTTTATACGTCGACTCTTTCACGTGCGGGACTCTTACTTTCAAAGGTTGCAAACACAGCTTTAGCTTGAGTGTCGCTGGTGAATTCGGGTAAAGAATGAGAGCGACGACGTGTCTCGCGCGCCAAATGAACACGTCTCTTTTACGCGCCAATCGTACCTTTCCGCCTTCAATGTTGAACATCGAGTTCGCCCACCACGCGCGGTCCTCATTAAAGACGTGTGATACTATGCCCGAATCGAGCGGTCGCTCGTCGTAAAGTCTGGCTTTCGCGAAAACGATGGAGACGCCGACCTCAGCGTCTTCCGAATTGTCAGAGTCGCTCGAGTCACTCTCAGAGTCGCTTTCGTCAGATGACGACAGCGATGATGATGTCATCAAAGAATACGAGCTCACGGACGGAGAGGGCGGCTGAGGGGGCAAGGTGGCTTTTGCCGACGTCGATTGTACATTGTCAACCGTCGCCTTCGATCGGCGAAGTAAACCGTCTAAAGCGCGCCAGCCACTGAGCATCGTGGCGAGCATCACCCAAGCGTGACAATTCAAAGGTTGCTCCTCCAAGCACGACGCCAAGGCTTCGAGAAGCAACTTTTGTACGACATTTCCACTAATTTCATCGTTATCCGCGAATTCCCATAACGTATTTAAAGGCGCACGCGCGGTAGGGTCCACGCGTAACGCCGCCGCGCACGCGCTGACGACAGATGTTGCGTCAACCTTCTTTGGCGCTTGCTGACGCATGTTCACCAGCAACTCCGCCAATGCCGCATTGATATCAGCATCGTCAGGATTGGCGTGCAAACAGCGTTGCAAAACATCGCGAGCCTTGCCAAAGTTGCCTTGAAATAAATGAATCTGCGCTTGCGCCACTGCGCACGTCGCATCCCCGGCGTCGTCTCGCAACGTCGAATCCAATGATCGCAACGCAGACATCGACAAACGCAGCGCCTCGGGATTCACATCTGCCGATCTATTCACCCCACGCGAACTATTTCCCTTCTTTTCCATCAAAGGTAACACACTAGCGGTGTCTTTCGTCATCGGAAACGTAGCCAACGACTTGTCGCGCATCATCCGCGCCCATCGCAAATGTTCGCACAACGCCAACATCCGTCGTCGATCTTGTCCGCCACGCCACACTCTTTGCTCTCGCGTCGCGATCGCCCGTCGCTCGGCAGTTTCTAATACCGCTATTGCACCGTCAACATCGTCGTCTTCGATGAGAATCTTCGCCGCGTCTTCGCATACGTCGTCGTCCCTGCGCGCGCTTCCGACGGCGCTCGCTTCACGAATCTTCTCTCTAATCCTCCCCGCATCCGCGCTTTTCATCCATCGATCGCCACCGTGCGCGACGAGACGTTTAGTAAGTAAATCTAACGCCGCGTAGAGTGCTTCGCGATCAATCGTCGTGCGTTCGTCGATAAAACCGGGGTCACTCCTCGCGCCCGCCAGCCGCGCCCGCCGCGCCTCGGCGCGAGAATCCCCATCACACACCGCGAAAGACCACTTAAACAACACCGCGCACGCCATCGCCGCGCGAGAATAATCACGCACGCCGTGAGCATCGGTGAGCAACGCCGCGAGCGCGCGCGCAATCGTGATAAAATTACGTTTGAGCTCCACCGCGGGTGGGTCCAGGTACAACTCCCGTCGCGCGCGTCGCCGAAGCGGCCCTTCACGCGCCACGCGCCACGATGGTTGGTTGCCCAATCGTAACGCCAAGTCTACACTATTCTCTTTCGTCGTTGCCAGCATGATGCGCTTTTAGCGTTTGAATCGTCGCGACATTTTCATCGAAACGTCGTCGCGTTGTGAAGTCTGTTGGTGGTAACCGTTCCAGTAGTATTACAAATGGTTTCTTTTGTGTTTCAGTGCAAAAAATCAATCATATCATTCATCATCGCCTCCTCTAAACACGTCGTCTAAGTCATCTCCGCGCAACTGATTCATGCTCTTGTGCGCCTTGCGCGCCTGTTTCTTTTGCACCTTTTTCGCGTAGCGTTCGACGTCGCCCTTTTTACGTTCGGCGCGCGCGACGTTTGGCGAAATGAACGTTTCATCCTCAAACAACACCGCACCACTAAACGCACCGGCAAATATTTTAATTGGGTGCAGGCATAATCGCGGGCCGGCTTCTGTGAGCGACAATCCAGTGGTTTTCACATCCTTGCCCGCCGGAAACACGACTTGATAATTTCTAAACCACACGCGATTGTCCTCCCAATAAAAACACAATTGATGATCATAAAACGGCTTCGCCTTGAAGTGCTTGTACGGCGTAGCAAATGTTTGAATCAGAGCTTCTTTAATCAACCGCCGGTGCGGCTCGTCGTCGAACGCCGGCGCGAAATGTAACGAAGGACGACTAAACTTCAAGTGGTTCCCTGTCATCTTCAACTCAGCCATCGTGTGCGCGTTTTCCACGTGAAACTTAATCGACGGTCCACTCGGACACTTCGCAAGCCACAAATAACAATCTTGTTTCTTACGACATTCAAAAAACATCGCGCTCGTGCATCCGCGCAAATCCGCAGCCTCAATCACAACTTGTCGCTCATTCTTTGTGTCCATCTTTGCATCCTTTTTCGCGTTGGGAATCAACGTCATCAAATCAAGCATTAAATGCCTATACCGACTCGTCGCCCCTCGGCTGGTCAACACGAGCGTCTTTTCGCCTTTATTCACGTAACTCGCGTCCACCGCGGGCGGAGCCTTGCCCACGGCGACGTACCCGGTGCCCGGCACGGTGGCTTTTTTGCGCTGGCGCATGAACTCGCCATCGGCGAACTCGTCTTCGCTATCGCTGGCGACGTCGCCGACGCGCGGGTCGATCGCTCGCGGTTCCGCGGCGTTGCGTTCTTGACGTTTCTTTTTATTCTTCATCGCGCCGAATGCGTCGGGGAGCGGGCGCGCGCGGTGGGGTGTGGGGCAGCGAAAAGGGTGGCGGCGGCGGCGCAGCTTTTTTTTTGAGCTTTGTTTGGCATTGAACGTGGACGCGCGGCTGTTTTGCATTCGTACACG
>Ga0233451_10005314_pt1 | contig 10498 bp, 15 predicted proteins | sample 011ome_29_FD_183052 | JGI IMG/M metagenome (GOLD analysis project Ga0233451, IMG submission 183052) | Coastal salt marsh microbial communities from the Groves Creek Marsh, Skidaway Island, Georgia - 011504CT (spades assembly) | ecosystem: Environmental > Aquatic > Marine > Intertidal zone >...
TTTAAATTTTATAATCTCCGAAAAAAAACAATATGATGACCCTTATACCTTACTTAAGAAAAATACTATCTTGGAAGAAAATGAAAAGTCTTTAAATTCAAAATTTGGAATAATATTTCAAAATCATTTTTTAGGAAAATGGGTGCTTGTAAATAATATTTATTTTGATGGCCTAGGAAATACTTACAAAGATGTAAATTACATTACCACTTTGACTCATAATTTCAAAAACCCCAGATGGTCATCTTTTGTAGAATTTGAAATGATTAAAAATGATATTTACTCTGATAATTATTTTAAATTTGGAACAGCTTATTTATTCAATAAGAATTTTCAGGTTGACTCAAGTTTTGGGTTCAATTCTAAAGATACTCCTTCCAAGATTAATTTTAGTTTAGGTGTATCAACTAGGCTTGATTGGTATAAAGATGAGTTACCTATTGATCGGAAAGAAAAAAGAAGTTTAAAACAGAAAAGAAAGAAAGAAAATAAAAAAATTAAAAGTGATTATAAACTTATTAGAAAGCAGGATAAAATAAATAAACGATTTGATAGAAAAGAGAGTCGCTTAATTAAAAAAAATAATAGAAAAAACAGAAAATGATAGTTGTAAAAAAAGCAGAAACTTTAAGTGATTATAAAAAGTTTGTAAACTTTCCATTTGAACTGTACAAGAATTCCAAATATTGGGTCCCTCCTATTTCAAAAGAAGAACTTAATACAATGGATAAATCAAAAAATCCTGTATTTAAAAATGCTGAGGCAGAATATTTTTTAGCATACAAAAAAGATAAGGTTGTTGGGAGAATTGCAGCTATTGTAAATTGGATTGAAGTTAAAGAACAAAATAAAAATAAATTAAGATTTGGATGGTATGATGTAATAGATGACTTTGAGGTTTCAAAAAAATTAATCGATACTGTAATAAAGTTCGGTAAGGAAAGAAATCTCTCTTTTATAGAGGGACCTGTTGGTTTTTCCAACATGGACAAAGCTGGTCTATTGACATATGGATTTGAAGAATTAAACACGATGATCACATGGTATCATAATCCATATCAAAAAGAACATCTGAAAAAACTTAAAATGGAAAAACTTGCTGAATGGGTTGAGTACAGAATTAAAATTTTTGATGAAGATGAAGCTCCAGAAAAGGTCAAAAAATTTTCTAATCTGATTATGAAGAGATATAATTTAAAACCATTAAAGTTTAATAGTACAAAAGATGTTATACCCTACATTGATGAAATGTTTGATTTATTAAACAAAACATACAATAATCTCCAAACTTTTGTACCAATACAAAAATACCAAGTAGATCATTATAAAAATAAATACATTAGATATATTCATCCAGATTTTATAAAAAGTGTCGTAGATCAAAAGGGTAAATTAATTGCATTTGCTATAACCATGCCCTCATTTTCAAGAGCACTAAAAAAAGTTAATGGAAAACTCTTTCCATTTGGTTTTTTAAATATTTTAAAGGCCCAAAAATTTAACAATAAAGCTTCTTTATATTTAATAGGTGTCGATCCGGCTTATCAAAATAAGGGTGTAACTGCTATTTTATTTAATGATTTGCAAACCATGTTTAATAAGCGTGGAATTACAGAAGTTGAAACCAACCCAGAATTAATTGAAAATACATCAATTCAAGCGTTTTGGAAAAATTACGAGACTGAACTGCATAAAAAAAGAAGTACGTTTACTAAAAAAATCTAATGAACAATACTGATACCATAATAGCACTATCAACTCCTAACGGACTAGGTGCAATTTCTGTCATAAGAATATCTGGACCAGATTCTATTAGTGCAACAGAAAATTTATTTGTAGCAAAAGGGAATAAAAAATTGTCTCAAATGAAATCACATACAGTTCATTTAGGTCATCTAATAAAAAATGGATTTGAACTAGACGAGGTACTAGTTACATTGTTCAGGGGACCTAATTCCTATACAGGTGAGAATACTATTGAAATTTCTTGCCATGGATCAACATACATACAACAAGAAATTATTGATTTATTTGTTGATAATGGAATTAGGGTGGCAAATCCTGGTGAATTCACATTGAGAGCATTTATAAATGGTAAAATGGATTTAAATCAAGCAGAGGCAGTTGCCGACCTGATAGCTAGTGAAAATAAAGGTTCTCACAGATTAGCAATGCAACAGATGAAAAGCGGGTTTAGCAATGATTTAAAAAAACTAAGAGCTGAATTATTACATTTTTCATCAATGATAGAACTTGAGCTTGACTTTTCTCAGGAAGACGTTGAGTTTGCTGAAAGAGACGAGTTTAAAAAGCTCATAAATAAAATTATGACAGAATTAGGTAATTTGATTGACTCCTTCAAGTCTGGAAATGTGCTTAAAAATGGTATTTCTGTAGCAATAGCTGGAAAACCAAATGCTGGAAAATCTTCTTTACTTAATACACTTTTAAATGAGGATAAAGCAATAGTTTCTGATATTCCTGGAACAACAAGGGATAGTATAGAAGATTCGCTAACAATAAATGGTATAAAATTTAGATTTACAGATACAGCAGGGCTAAGAAAAACTAAAGATATTATTGAATCAAAGGGAATAGAAAAAACAAAAGAAAAAATAAAAAATTCTAGAATTTTGCTCTATTTATTTGATTCTAATGATACTAACTTTGAAGAAATTAAAGCAGATCTGGATAATTTTGAAAGAGATGACTTATCAATTATTCTGGTAAGAAATAAAGTTGATTTAAAAAACACCAATAAAGGTTTAGTTAAAAAACTAAGTGAATTTAACTTAATTGAAATTAGTGCAAATGATTTCAATTCAGTAGATAAATTAAAAGAAAAGATTTCTAATGAAGTATCTATTCTTGATCCATTTAATGATACAATAGTTAGTAATTCAAGACATTATGAAGCTTTAGTTAATGCTCTTAAAGCAATAAATGAAGTTCGTTCAGGACTTGAAAATAATATTTCTGGTGATCTTTTATCAGTTGATATAAGAAACTCAATGGAACATCTGTCTGAAATTACTGGAGAAATAACAAATGATGATGTTTTAGGAAATATTTTTTCTAATTTCTGTATTGGAAAATAGACAGAAGTGCAACTAATACACTTAAATCCCCTATTCTATTGATTATTAGTATACTTAATACAACAACATAGTCCTCTATAAAGGGAATAGATTAATAAGATTTAGATAATTGTTATATTTATTTTGTAAAAAAACTAATTCTACCATTACTATTTATTCCACTTGTATTTAGTTGTAGTGATGAGGATGAGGATGTTCCTAATATGTGTATTGATGAAACATTAATCAACTTAGAAACACCTTGTCCTTTAATTTATTACCCTGTTTGTGGATGTGATGGAAATACTTATAATAATAATTGTGAGGCTTTTAATTTGTATGGTGTGGTTGCATTTGAATACGGAGTTTGTGATTAAATTAAATCAAAATACGATATGAAAAAACTACCAACTTGGGTGAAAGTTATTATTTTTATCATTTGTTTCCCTATTGCATTTAAATTTGGTAATGTATTTTTTGATTGGGTTTTAAACCTTTTTAACTAGTAAATAAAATGTTTAAAGTTATTGTATGAGTAATAACAAAAAAATATTACTAGCTATAGCCATAGCTATTGACATATATATAGTCATTTGGTTAATAGATTATTTTTCTAAGTGACATTAATTATATAAGAAATACAATTGCTTTTTTCATTTCTTATTAATTAGATAGTATCCAAAACAAATAGCAAGAATAGATAATCCTAAATATAAAATGTCTATCGGGGTTGTAAAGTTTTCTGAAAACTTAAGTACTTTTTCAAAGAACTTAACAATAAGAACGATGATAACAACTTTTATAATTTTGTTTTTTAACTGATCTAAATCTCTAATTTTTAGAGTTGACTCAGTGAATTTTGCATTTGCAAAATCAATTTCACTTACGAACAGTTCATATATTCCAAATCCAAATATTAGCAAAACAATTCCAATTAAGAATAAATCAATAGCTGAAATTATTTTAAAAAGTAAATTATTGTTATTTGAAATAGAATCATCGAATAGAGGATTATAAAAAATTATAGCCTCAATAATATCCCAACTACCAATAACAATTAAAGTGAAAGCAGATAAGATAGACAAAAAAACTGCCAAAACGGTTATGTATCTAAAATTCCAAAGTATTTTTTCAATTTTTTTACTCATACTCTAAATTTAATTAATTTAGAAATATGAAAAAACATGATTTAGGGTTTTTTATAATTATCGGGACTATATTAATCGATTTATTTATTAATCTAAACTCATATTTAATTATTCCTCTAATGCTTATTGGCATTACACTATCTGCGGTGGGGATTTACGAAATATGGAAGAACAAAAAGAATAAATAAAAAAATTATGACTGGTCTTTGTAATAAATCATTTTTCTTTTAATTCATATATTTATTACATGAGAGATAAAATATTTCTGGGTATTGGTTTTGTTTCAGTTATCGGATTAATCCTTGAATTTAATAATGTTATCGGAGAGGAATTTAACTTACCGTTTACTATTGGATTGTTTGTTTTTTTTGTTCAAGCAGTTTATACCACCTACAAAAAAATGTAAAAATTTAAAGAGAAAAATAACTTTAACTTCGAATAGATTTAATTAAATTAGATAAAACAACAAAAATTATGGAATGGTATCTTAAAAACAGAAAAGTTATTCTTATTGTAGCTGTTTCTTACATAGTAATTAGACTATTATCTAAGTATATATAATCAAGTTATTTATTGGTTAATAATTTAAGTGAGGTTGTTGTGGTATAAAATTTAATGAACACAACATTCATCATCCTTACAGTTACAATACTTCAAATTGTAAATATGGGTTAAGGATAAAAAACTAGCACTTAGATATGTATAAAATTCTTCAATATGAAAGCCTTCTACACCCTCGTTTATTATTAAAAATCCTAGGATCAAGGAAAAAGTGAACAAAAGTACTTTTACAAAAAAATTTGTAGAATTTTTAATTGAGAAATAAACTGCAATGAAAGAAAGAATAAGAAAAAAATAATTAACTGATTGCCATAAAAACGGAACTTCAGAAGCTGTAGTGGCAGTTTGAGCTTGGGTAATAAATAAAAAAGGAGTTGCAAAACAATGAATCATACACAAAACACTAGATGTAATACCAAAATAATCTGAATTGTTTATATAAGCTTTTATCATAACTCCGCGAATTTATAATTATTTTTTGTCATATGCACATACTTCAATAAGTTTTAATAAATACTATTGTTATATTTAAGTCATGAAGGCAATAAAGTATTATTATCGTCATTTTGGTTGGTTACCGTATGTTTTAATAGCATTTCTTCAAAATTGGATAACTATACCCTCTTGGTTGTCTTATTCTTTAGGATTTATTGCAATAACATGGATAATATTTGTTTTAATTATAGTTGGATTTAGAGATCAAGGTTAAATCATAAAATTAAATGAATACTCACAGCCTAGATAAAAATCTAAAAAACCTTAAATACGATTGGAAAATCATAGATAATAAAATTCAAATTAAAGTTGAGTTCAGTGACTTTGTTACTGCATTTGAATTTATGCAGGAAATTTCTAAAGAGTGTATAAGGATTAATCATCATCCAAATTGGACAAACAGTTACAATAAATTAAAAATTTCTTTATTCACTCATGATTTACAAAAAATAACTGATTTGGATTTTAAACTTGCAAAAATTATAGATCATAAGTTAAGTGAATATAAAGTCTAGTGAATCATAAATTAAAAGTATACAATATTAATGCCTTTACTGATAAAAAAGATCAGGGAAATCCGGCATGTGTGATTCAATTAAAAAAATGGATTGATGATAAAGAGCTTTTAAAAATTAGTAGGATAAATGCAGTACCAGAGACAGCTTTTTTTATTATAAATAAAAATTCGATTCATTTAAGATGGTTTACACCAGAAATCGAGATGGATTTATGTGGACATGCAACATTAGCAACTGCTCATTGTTTAATTTCAATTTTAAATTACAAAAAAAACAAGCTAGAATTCATTTCCAAAAGTGGAACATTAATTGTAAAACATGTAAATGGAAAATATGAGATGAATCTTCCTAAAAGAATAGGAACCAAGACTAAATTACCTGAGATAATTTCAAAATCATTAAATATTCAGCCTATTGAAACCTTAAAATCGAGAGACTATATTCTTGTTTACAATTCCGAAACTGAAATTAAAAACATTAAAATCAATGAGTCTCATTTTAATAAAATTAATCTAGATCCAGGAGGATTAGTAGTAACATCAAAAGGAGATACAGTTGATTTTGTATCAAGATATTTTACTCCTCAATCTTCAATTCTTGAGGACCCTGCTACTGGATCTTCCCACTGCTCATTGATTCCATATTGGTCTAGAAAATTGAATAAAAAAAAATTAAAATCCCTTCAATTATCAAAAAGAAAAGGCGAGTTTGAATGCGAAAATAAAGATGAAAGAGTGTTAGTTTCAGGAAAAGCCTTCACAGATTCAATAGAAATTAAAAATTATTGTAATGAATAATAAAATGTGGTTAATTATAGCTATGATTCTAATTCCAATTGTTGGATTATTTTTTAATATGTATGCTCTTTTTTTAATAATTCCCCTAGGATTTTTTTTCAAAAAAAATAAAATGGATTAAAATATTAATTACAGTCTGTCAAATACATATCCCAATTTTTATTAGTTGGTTCATTTAGAAAAAAATAACACTCTTTTTCATCATTAGGAAAAGTTAATTTTTTCCAAAAACCTGTTGGAACATGAACACCAGTTTCTCTAATTTCATGACCTGGATCAAAAACTAGTTCAATTCTAACTTTGATTGTTCCAAGTAAAGCCGACAAATCTCTAACTTCTTGTTCTAATTCTGCCCACTCTCCTCTATTTAAATCGTCAATTTGCATGGCACAATTAATAAATGAAAAAGTCTTTCTTAAGTTTTCTTGTGAATCACTAAAAGTTGCAGCCGGAGCCAAATGACCTTTATCCCATGGATTTTTATAATAATCAGCATTATTAGAGGTTTTTATGCCTGATTCAAGATAAAAGTCCATGTTTCCACGATCTACATTTTTTGGTCTATTAGAAACTTCATATTCAATCCAATTGGGTTGTTCAAAAAGTTCATTATACGAAACTGTGTAAATACCTTTATCAATAATAACAGCTTCTCTAAGTTTATTATCACAACAATCAGATGATTGATCTGAACATGAAATTAATAATAGAACTAGAAAAATATTAAAATAATATTTCATTACATGTTATTAAATTGAAACAATATTATTTTAAAAAATAACATTCTTTGCTGAATCTTTAAAAGATTTGTAATTTAATGTGAAATTAACCAAATATTAAAAAATGAAAAACATTATTCTTGTAAGTCTATTAGGACTTTTTATTTCATGTGCGGACCAAAATAACGTGACAAAAATTTCCTCCAACGGTTTTATTGAAGGAACTGGCCAATCTGTATCATTAGGTAGTGAAGAATCTATTGAAGTCTTCAAGGCAATTGATAAAGCATGGTTAGAAAGAGACTATTACACACTTAAAACACTTATTTCAGATGGTGGCAATTATATTCACGACGATAATTCTGTCTCAACTAACGCTGATGAATTTATTTCAAAGATTGAAGCTAGTTTTGAAGAGACAAAAGAAAAAAATGAAGAATGGGGATGGATAACAAACTTTGCCTTTTCTGTTAAGCCAACTAAATCAGAAACTGGTGATTATCCAAATGAAATTGGAGAGTGGGTAAATGCTCGATTTACTGCAGCTAATGGAGATGTCTACGAAGAATGGTATCAAATTAGTGAAGGTAAATTAATTAGCTGGTCATCTGCAAAAAGAGAAAACAAATAATTTAAATTTATTACAAATGAAAAAAATATTATTACTAATAGTTTTAACAATCAGTTTAGGATGTGAAACTAAAACTGTAGAGATTCAAAAATCTGGTGGTGTTTGGTACTTAGGTGGAGACGATCAATTTCCTGAAGGAAGAAGTCCCAAAGCTGTAATTGGTTCAGATGACGATGTTGAAATCGCATTGGCTTTTTATAATGCATATGGAGATATGGAATTAGAAAAAATGGTAGAATTATCTGAGGATATTGTTAAATTTCATCCAGGAGACATAGCTGGTGTTTTTGATGTTGATGCTTCAAATACTGATTTTCTTACAGAAAGACAATCAAACTTTGAGTCAATAAAAAGAACAACACATAATGTTACACCAATAGCTGTTGAAGGTTCAGAAAACTATACTGTTGTTTCAATTAATTTTACGGAGGAAATTACTTATAAAGATGGTTCAACATCCTCAACACATTACTTTGAAAGAATTCATGTAGTTAATAATAAAGTCAATAGAGTTGTTCAATGGATGAGACCTTGGGAATAAAAAAATTAACTTAAATATATATATCATGAAAAAAATTTTATTACTATTTACATTTATGACTATTTTGGGTTGTAATCAACCAAATGTAACTATCGTTGAATTTGAAGACGAAAAATCTAATGCAATTAGAGGACATTATCAGCATTATCTCAATAATGATATTGATGGCTTGAACGAACTATGGGCAGATGAAGACAAAATTATTTTATGGTTAGGAAGTGTTGAACAATCTCCTTTATCTGAGCTTACTGGTTTAATTAACACTCAGCATATGGCATTTGAAAACATTCAACTTTTAAATATTCAAGGACTTGATGCACCTATTTATGTTGAAACAAAAACCTATGAATCTGGTGAAACATGGACCAACACTTGGTTCAGGTGGTCAGCAACTGGAAAAACAAGTGGGAATTTAATTGAAATTCCTGTACATATTTCTTTTAGATGGGATAACGGAGAAATTGTTGAAGAAGTTCATTTATTTGATCCTACCTTAATGCAAAGTGAACTAGAGTTATTTGCAAGTACGCAATAACTTTTGAAGTTCATATACTAAACCCTGCATATAGCAGGGTTTTTTTTATATTAGATTTGCCAAGCAATTAATATGTATTACAAAACATTTTTTTACTTTGTTTTATTATCAGTTTTTTTTAGCTGTAATGTATCTTTAAAAAAACCAAAAATCGCTATTGCAGGCCTTGCTATTGAATCAAGCACTTTTTCACCTGCTAAAACTATTGAAGAAGATTTCAAAGCCAGAGTTGATAACGAAGTATTCACTTATTACCCCTTTTTAAATAAAGATTCTATAAATAGAAAAAGAGCAAATTGGATACCAACAATTAGAGGTCATGCACTCCCAGGTGGAATAGTAACAATAGAAGCTTATAACTTATTAGTTAATAAAACATTAAAAAAATTAGAAGAAAATCTTCCTTATGATGGTTTGTTTTTTGATATACATGGAGCTATGAGTGTAGAGGGAATTGATGATCCTGAAGGTGATTTTATTAAAAAAGTAAGGGAAGTTGTAGGTTACAAAACTTTGATTTCGACTTCAATGGACCTTCACGGAAATGTTTCACATGAATTAGCTAAAGAATCAGATTTAATAACCTGTTATAGAATGGCACCTCATGAAGATGCCATAGAGTCTAAAAGAAGAGCAGTTACTAATTTATTGGATAGGTTAGAAAACGGAAAAGGAAAACCTTTGTTTAAATCTCGAATAGTAGTTCCAATATTACTCCCTGGTGAAAAAACTAGCACTAGAATAGAGCCTGGTAAAAGTTTATATGAAAAAGTTGATCCCGAGACAAAAAAAGAAGGAATTATTGATGCTGGAATCTGGATGGGATATCCATGGGCTGATGAGCCAAGAAATCATGGTGTTGTAGTTGTTACAGGAGACAACAAAGAACAGGTTAAAAAATCATCAGAGTATCTTGCTCAGAGTTTTTGGAATGCTAGAAATGATTTTGAATTTGTAGCTCCAGTTGGAACTCTTGAGGAAAGCTTGGAACTTGCAATAAACAGTGATAATAAACCATATTTAATCAGTGACATGGGTGATAATCCAACAGCAGGTGGTGCTGGTGATGTTACATGGACTTTAAATAAATTATTAGATAGAAACGAATTTAAAGCTAGTTCCGGACCTACTTTGGTTTACGCATCTATTCCAGGACCTAAACTAATCAACATGGCAAAAAACTTAAATGTCGGTGACTATATAGAGGGATATGTCGGAGCAGAAGTAGATAATCGGTATTCTCCGCCAATTTTGTTAAAAGGATTTATTAAATCAATAAAAAAAGGAGATGTTAACGCTAAAACAGAAATAGTTATTCAAAGAGGAAGTATAAAAATTATAGTCACTGAAAAAAGAAAACCGTACCACTATTTAAAAGATTTTACTGATTTAGGTATTGATCCTGAGTCTGAGGATATAATTGTTGTCAAAATTGGGTATCTAGTTCCAGAACTTTACAATCTAAATAAAGGATGG
>Ga0233451_10005331_pt1 | contig 10481 bp, 9 predicted proteins | sample 011ome_29_FD_183052 | JGI IMG/M metagenome (GOLD analysis project Ga0233451, IMG submission 183052) | Coastal salt marsh microbial communities from the Groves Creek Marsh, Skidaway Island, Georgia - 011504CT (spades assembly) | ecosystem: Environmental > Aquatic > Marine > Intertidal zone > Salt...
GTTTCTCGACACCGTGGCGGATCAGGCCGGCCGTCTTGGCCAGCAGGCGGTAGAGATCCTTGGACCGGTGCCCGCGCCGCTGGCCCGCCGTGGCAATCGCTTCCGCTGGCAGCTATTGCTGCAGTCAGAGAAACGCGGCTCGCTGCATGCCCTGCTTGACCGGCTGATCCCAGAGATCGAGGAAACCGAACCGGCCCGCAAGGTTCGTTGGTCGGTCGATGTCGATCCGGTCGATCTCTTCTGATGGAGTCCATGCGGCCTCAGCGAGGAGCCTGAAAAGACTTTCGCGGTAACATGAGCGCCGAAACTCCGTGACTCCTGTCACTCCGGCAAGACAACCGCTCAACAGCTTGAGGCCAGCATGTTTCCACTGCGCGACGAAAACCCCACCATCAGAACCCCGGTGGCCGTTATGTCCATCATCGCCTTCAATGTAGCCGCCTGGGCACTGGCCCAGGGGTTTGGCGAGGGCGCGCAGCTTGCGCAGTCCCTGTGTGACTGGGGACTGATACCCGGCGAACTCCTGCATACCGCCCAGCCCGGGACGCTCATTCCGCTGGGCGAGGGCCTTGCCTGCAGGCTGGAACCCAGCGCCTCAATGTTTACCATGTTGACTCACATGTTCCTGCATGGCGGATGGTTTCATCTGATCGGCAACATGTGGTTCCTGTGGGTGTTTGGGGACAATGTCGAGGACGCGATGGGACCCGGACGTTTCTGGATTTTCTATCTTCTGTGCGGACTTGCCGCAGCCGGTGCGCAGATCATCTCCAATCCGTCTGCCGCCATTCCCATGGTGGGGGCATCGGGCGCGATTGGCGGGGTCATGGGCGGCTATGCCCGACTTTACCCTCATGCCCGCATCATCACCTTTCTGTTTCTCGGCTTTTATGCCACCACTTTTGCCGTGCCGGCCTTTGCCATGCTCGGTTACTGGTTCTTCATTCAGCTAGCCTCCGGCATCCCGGCCTTGCAGGAAGCCGGCGGAGGCGTGGCCTTCTGGGCGCATGCCGGTGGTTTCATCGCTGGTGTTCTTCTGGTCAAACCGATGGTCAGACCTGACCTGTTGGCCGATCATCTCGGCCACGGTCGCCCACCCTCCCGGCCCTGGAGATAGATCGGGGTGGAGCCCCCTCTGAAATTCTGGAAAAATGACCGGCGTTCAGTCGCTTGAAGTCATGGAATGCCGCTGGACCGGATAGCCTCTGCAGGACGGACATCCGCATAAAAATAATCAGAACCTACGAGGAGAACCCGATGAGCGAAGAAACTGAAATCAAGGTCGAGGAAGCCCCGGCCAAGCCCTTGCGCGAAAAATCCACCGCCAAAAAAGAATCCAAAAGCGAGGAGCCTGAAGCTGTTCCGGCGGTGGCTGCATCCCTGCGCGAGCAGCTCGGTGGCGACGAAGCCATTCAGAATGCGGTCGAGATCCTCACCGAAAAGCTGATGGCGGACCCCCGCATCAATCACTTCATGTTTGGCGTCAGTCGCGCCGATCAGGGTGACAAGCACAAGTCATTCCTGACCGTGGCCCTGCGCGGCGAAGATGATGCTGCCGAAGTCGGTGATCTGCCCGATCTGCATAAGGCTTTTGCCCAGTTTTTCGACAAGGGTTTCAAGGACCGGCATTTCGATGTGATCTTCCATCACCTGCGGGACTCACTGAAGCAATTGGACATTGCCGACGAGCTTTCCGATGCCGTTATCAAGGCATCCGATTCTGTGCGAAACCGTCTCTTCAGCAAGTAACCCACGCTCCACGGCCATGGATGGCCGTGCAGTGAGAACTCAGGAAAGGCTGGCTTGGTGCCGAAATTTTTGCTGCAACCAGCCTCTCAATCGAAGCGATACTATTTGATCAGTCGCTCCAGCATGGGCCCCAGTCGCCGGGCTCCGGCATCCGACAAGTGATTGTTGTCGGTATATAGATAATCCCCATCGATTCTGGCATAGCAGTATTCCCGGTCACAGAAGGTATCCATCGGGTCCATTTGAATGATTCCGGGAAAATCGGACAGCACATTTTTCACTACCGATCGGTACCCGGACTGCCTTGCCTCCACTGCAACGCGATCAATCTTGCACACATTCACCGGTTTGAAACTGAATGGTCGCGGCAGACAGGACTTTGTATTAAAACCAAGTTCCGGCACCTGATGGACGAATATGATTTTTTTCCCTTTCGTATAAAGTTTCTGCAATGTTTCACGCAGGGTTCTGGCAAAAAGTGACTCCTGACTCTCGCCTTCTTCGCTTCTCACATCCCTGAAGGCGTGACGCATGGTATCCACGCCAAAACCCGTGCCATGAAACCTGGATGCCCAGCGACCGACTAGAATCACCGTGTCGGCGCCCTTGTTATCTGCCGCATAGTCATAGATGGATGAGTAGAAAGGCTGACACTCGTTGCTTCCATTGAGCTTTTCCGCCCATAGAAAGGGCATGCAACCACCCTTGGCCATGATATGTGCCGAAAAACCCATGCCCGTATCATCCTTGGCCTGGTTAAGCGCTTCCGCGAAGGCCATGGCATGACTGTCACCCACCAGCAGAATTTGCCGGCTGTCACCGGCAATTCCGGGTAACTGCTTGCAAACCAGCTCAGCTCCATCCGTCTTCAGAATACGATCGGGACATGAGTCGACCCATCCCGACAAACTCCAGCCCAGTTGTTTTGCCTTTTGCAAATCCTCCGAACTGGCATTCAAGCGCGCGGGCAGACCGTCTTTCAACGCAACAAAGCCACCGACCGCACCCACCAGACCAAGCCCGAGAAACAAAGCTACCGACAACCTCCCGGATCTGGTTTTTCGAACCGGCCGCTCAATAAACCGCCAGGTGAGATCGGCCAGCAGTAAACCCAGCGCAAGCAGGCCCAAACTGACTAACCGGGTGCGGTCCCCGGAGTCCATCAGATACTCGAATGAGATAAGCGGCCAATGCCATAGATAGAGCGGGTAACTTATCAAGCCAATATAGACAAGCCACCGCATACTCAGCAGTCCCTTGTTCACAAAGGCCTTCTCACCCGAGAGAATCAGAAACCCAGCCGCCACAACTGGCAAAATCGCCAGAAAACCGGGAAAGGGTTTACGCTGGTCAATGATTACATACGACAAAATCAATAATAAAATGCCGAAAACCGATAGCACATCACCGGCGCTGATGGTCAATTTACCCATATCAGTGCGCCATTGCCTGAGGTTTATTAGCCAACCATGACGACTCAGCCAGAGGACTGAAAACCCAACCATAAACTCCCAGAACCGATAAGCCGGAAGGTAAAAAGCAGCATCCTGATGGGTGCTTGTCACCATGACGCACAGCACCAGGGAAGCCAGGCCCAACAGGATCGGCAACCACAATAACCTGTATTGATTAGCCAAAAGCAGTACTGTCGGCCAGACCAGATAAAACTGCTCCTCCACACCCAATGACCAAAGGTGGAGCAACGGTTTTTCATGGGAGGCCAAATCGAAATATCCAGCTTCGCTGTACAGCAACAGGTTAGCTATAAACCCCGCACCGGCTGCCGCCGCCTTTCCTAATGACTTATATTCAGAGGACCATAAAACAAACCAGCCGACAACCAGTGACGCCAGCAAAACCAGAATCAAAGCCGGAAAAAGCCTCCTGGCCCTTCTGGCATAAAATTCGGAATATCTAAATAGTCCGTCAGACGCCTCTCTTAAAATAATATCCGAGATCAAATATCCGGATATCACAAAGAAGATATCAACCCCTATAAATCCTGCCTTTATGAATTTCGGGAAGGCGTGATAAATCACCACCGATAGCACCGCAATCCCGCGGAGACCATCAATATCTCTGCGATAAACACCCAGTCCTTTTTGCCTTTCGCTCATATACTAAAAAATCGTACTTTGGTTCCTGGCATACCACTGCTCCGCCTTACCGATATCGCCCCATCCGGGTGCTGCATTGCCGGCGACAGCGCCGCTTCAGCAGATGTATTACACATTCCGGGCCGGGCATTCCGGGATCTCTGACGGCCTTTCTGCCCAAGCCATGGCCACCCACCATAGCGAGAATCGCGCTTTATTTGCCCTGACCCCACTGAGGGCAGGTCGATTGTCCCACATTGATCTGCCTGCAAAATTCCAAATGCAGCGGTGCATCGGTCCATATTGGCGGTGTCATGAAATCCCTCGTCCACGCAATTGCCTCCTGCCACAGGCTCCGGCATCTGGCCTGACAGTCGCTCTCAAGCACATAAACAAAACAGAACAAGTTCTGAAATTTATTCTATTGGACCATGCAATGGGCCAGCGCTATTTTGGCAAAGCTCCAGATTGCGGCTTGTTCTGACCTATAACTGCAAGACCGGATGCAATAGCTGCGGCACCCGGATTGGGTACCGTAATTACAAGATTTAATGTCGGGGGACGGTTGTCTTCCGGCAATGGATGACAGGAGATGCCGCCATGTGGGCTGAACTGCGCGAGCTTCGTGATGACCGGGATGTCGGGACACCGCCGCGTGATGGCGAGCCGGTCACGCTGACCGTCGATGACCAGACGGTTACCGTACCGGCAGGCAGTTCCGTGATGCTGGCCGCCGCGCTGGCGGGCCGAAGCATCCCCAAACTGTGTGCCACCGACACGCTGGAACCGTTCGGCAGTTGCCGGGTGTGTCTGGTGGAGATCGACGGGCGCAAGGGCTACCCGGCCAGTTGCACCACCCTGGTCGAACCCGGCATGGCGGTGCGCACCGATACCGGGAAACTCCAGTCCCTGCGGCGCGGCGTGCTGGAACTGTACCTGTCCGATTTCCCCGCCGGCGACATTCCGGACGGCTGGAGCGAGTTCCACGCCACCCTGGAGCAATGCGGCGTCAGCTCGCATCCCTATGGTGATGGCGCCAGTCACCTGGACAGCCCGGTCGATCTGTCCAACCCCTATTTCCTGTTCGATCCGGCCAAATGCATCGTCTGCAGCCGCTGTGTCCGCGCTTGCGAGGAGATACAGGGCACGTTCGCCCTGACCGTCGACGGGCGCGGCTTCGAGTCCCGCATCGTTGCCGGTCAGGATCAGCCCTTCTTCGAATCCGAATGCGTTAGTTGCGGCGCCTGCGTCCAGGCCTGCCCGTCACAGGCCCTGATCGAAAAAAGTCTGTTCGAGGGAGAGTACCGCCATGCCGAATCCTGTTAAACCCGATCGCAGCGTCATCACCACCTGCGCCTACTGCGGCGTCGGGTGTGGCTTCAAGGCCGAGACCCATCAGGGCCGCATCGTCCGGATGATCCCGTGGAAAGAAGGCAAGGCCAATCACGGGCATAGCTGTGTCAAAGGGCGCTTCGCCTTCGATTATTACCAGCACCCGGACCGGGTGCGCTCACCGATGATCCGGAATTCGATCGACGAGCCCTGGCGCGAGGTGACCTGGGACGAGGCGTTCCGCCATACCGCCAGCGAATTCCGCCGAATCCAGTCCCAATACGGGCAGAAGTCCATCGGTGCCGTCTCCAGCTCGCGCTGTACCAACGAGGAAATCTTTCTGGTGCAGAAGCTGGCGCGGGCGGTGTTCGGCAACAACAACATCGACAACTGCGCCCGCATCTGCCATTCACCCACGCAGTTCGGCATGTCGGCCACGGTCGGCTGGGGCGCCGCCAGCCAGCATTTTGACTCCATCCTGCAGGCCGACGTCATCATGGTGGTCGGCGCCAACCCGACCGAGGGGCATCCGGTGTTCGGCTCGCTGATGAAGCGCCGCATCCGAGAAGGCGCCCGGCTGATCGTCATCGATCCGCGCCGGACCGAGACCGTGGATTCACCCCATTGCCGCGCCAGCGTGCATTTACCGCTGCGGCCCGGCACCAATGTCGCCGTGCTCGACAGCATCGCCCATGTCGTCGTACGCGAGCGTCTCTACAACGAAGCCTTCGTCCGCGAGCGTTGCGAGTGGGAGGAGTTCGAGGGCTGGATGGCGCTGGTCGGCGACGACCGCTACGCGCCGGAGCGGATAGGCCCCGAGGCCGGCATCGACCCGGACGCCATCCGCCAGGCTGCCCGCCTCTATGCCGGTGGCCCGAACAGCGCCATCTATTACGGGCTGGGGGTCACGGAGCATTCGCAGGGCTCGACCGGCGTCATGTGTCTCGGCAACCTGGCGCTGGCCTGCGGCATGCTTGGCCGCGAGGGCGTCGGCGTCAATCCGCTGCGTGGCCAGGGCAATGTGCAGGGCGGCAGCTGCCTGGGCAGCTGGCCGCATGTGTTCAGCGGCTACCGGTTCGTCACCGACCCCGAGGTGCGCGGCTCGTTCGAGCAGGAGTGGGGCGTCGGGCTGGATGGCGAGCCGGGGCTGCGGTTGCCGAACATGTTTGACGCGGCGCTGACCGGGCATTTTCGCGGCATGTTCATCATGGGCGAGGACCCGGTGCAGAGCGACCCGAACCAGCAGCATGTCATCGCCGCGTTCCGCAACATGGAATGCGTGGTGTTGCAGGACCTGTTCCTCAACGAAACCTCCAGGTATGCCCATGTGTTCCTGCCGGGCAGCTCCTCGCTGGAAAAGGAGGGCACCTTCACCAGCGCCGAGCGGCGCGTCAATCGGGTCCGCAAGGTCGTCGAACCGCTGGCCGGTTACCAGGACTGGGAAATCGTCGTCAAGCTGATGAATGCCATGGGTTATCCAGCCCACTACGACCACGCCGGCCAGATTCTCGATGAGATTGCCCGGCTGTCACCGGCCTACCGGGGCATGAGCTTCGAGCTGCTGGAGCGCATCGGCTCGGCGCAATGGCCTTGCGACGAGGAGGCGCCGGAAGGCACCGAGGTGCTGCATCGGCAACGCTTCCCTCGCGCCAACGGCCGCGGCACCTTCATGCTGACCGAATTCGTGCCGACCCGCGAGCGCACCAATGATTGCTATCCACTGCTGCTGACTACCGGCCGCATCCTCAGCCAATACAACGTCGGCACGCAGACCCGTCGCACCGCCAACTCGATGTGGCATCCTGAAGACCGGCTGGAAATCCACGCCGAGGATGCCCATGCGCGCGGCCTGGCTGACGGGGACTGGGTCAACGTGACCAGCCGCTTCGGCAGTACTCGGCTGCGCGTCAAACTGTCGAAACGAGTCAACCCCGGCGTCGTCTACACCACCTTCCACCACGCCCAATCCAAGGCCAACACCTTGACCTCGGACCTGTCCGATTGGGCTACCAATTGCCCCGAGTACAAGGTTACGGCCGTCGATGTCACCCGGGTGACGGCGGAACCCGACCGGCGCACTGCCGAACCGGCGCGTAAGCTTGATGAGGTGCTGGCATGACGGCGGCGGTGGCAAAGGGCGCCATGGGTGACAACGTGCTGGATATTGACCGGCTGCTGGTTATGGCCAACCAGATCGGCGATTTCTTCGAGCCCTATCCCCCTGCTCGCCGCGCCGAAGGCATCCGCAATCACCTCCGGACCTACTGGGACCCGCGCATGCGCGAAGCGCTGCTGGAACATATCGATCAGGGCGGCGAGGGTCTCCGGGATTTCGTCATCGATGGTGCCTGCCTGCTGCGCGAAACCGATGCCGGCCGCAAGGGCTATTACGGCCCGCCACAAGCTTGAGTGAACGACAGTCAGCCGGCAGTCTCTCCCCCCGGCTGCTGACGGTGATCATGGTAAGTCTGCCTGCTGACTCACCATGAGTCCGCGCTGAAGAGCAGGTACACGAGCCGCGGGTTACGCCGGATTCCCCCGTTCGGCGCGGCCCGCGGCGGCGTGTCTTGATCTTGCAATCCGGGTAAACGCTCGGTTCAGTCTTTGAATTTCTGCAACTGCCAGCCGGCGACCGGACATGGCGGCGAGACCTATCAGGCGCAGTAATGCGAAGGCAGGCATTGAACAATGAACAGAATGGGATTACGTTCAAAGCCCAAACCCTTGCCCGAGGGCCCGCATCTTTAACCGGGAGTAACCCATGAGCGAATCAGAAGAGGATCTCTTCAGCCGACCGCGGGACATCAATTGCAACACGCTTGAAAATCTGGGACCGCTAACCGCGATGGCCGGGCTATGGCAGGGTACGAGAGGAGTTGACGTACATCCAGAACGAACTGCCGCGAGAGAGCAGGTTTTCGTCGAAACCATCGAACTGCAGCCGATTGACCTTCAGACTAACGGGCCTCAACTTTTATACGGGCTGCGTTACCACATCCACGTGGTCAGACCGGGTGAACGGTCCACCTACCATGATCAGATAGGTTACTGGCTGTGGGAGCCGGCGACGGAAACGGTCATCCAGACCCTCACGATACCCCGAGGTCAAACTGCCCTGGCGCTGGGACGTGCCAGCGCCGAGGCCAAAACGTTTGAGCTCAAGGCCCAAAGGGGTTCCGAACTCAACGGCATTTGTTCAAATCCATTCCTTGATGGTGCTTTCAAGACGGTGGAATATGGCATTCGGGTCACAATCAACGATGACGGAACCTGGTCCTACCAGCAGGATACGGTGCTGATGATTCGCGGGCAGACCGAGTTGTTTCATCACACCGACCATAACACCTTGGAAAAAGTCGCTGAACCCACGCCCAACCCCGGCGCAACCCTCAAAGCCTAGGCAAGTAACCCGGGTTCAATGCGGCGTTTCACCAGCCGAGGTCATGCGTTCCGCCCATTCAAGGCCCTTGGTCTGGACCACAAATTCATAGCTGCCGGCGGTCCCGGCCTTCACATCGGTTGGCCGGGACGGTATTGCCGTAATAATCCTTGTGGCTTTTCAGGCCCGGCATGTCAAGGGTGCTCTCATCCCTGAAGCTTCGGCTGTTGGCTCGAACGCACGTTACCTGAGCTTTCCGCCGATCACGGTCTACCTCGGCGCTTTCATGTAAGGTTCCACCCCCGCCCGCACCAGCGGCAGGTAGCGGTGCAGCCGGTACCAGCGCGGATAGCCGCGGGTGAAACACAGCGCGCTGATGTAGAGGGCGGGTTGCGCCAGTCTCGCTGCCAGCTTCGCCGGGCCGTGTAGGCCGTCGCTCACCCAGGCCAGTCCGGCCGAGAGCAGGAAGCACAGCCCCCAGACCAGCGTCAGCCGGGCGTTGACGCGGAGAAAATGCCGGTTGGCCCACCACTCGGGGCCGACCATGGACTTCGCGTAGTCCAGCGTGCAGGGTCGGCCGGCGATCACCGAGACGAAGGACTCGATGGCCAGCAGCACGGGAATCATCACCTCCGGTTGCCGGCTCAGCGGCTGTTCCGGAAGCCACCAGGCGCCGAGGAAAAACAGCAGGATTGCCAGTTCAAACCGCTTGAGTTCCCGCCAGGCCGGCGCTCTCAGCGCCAGCCAGACCAGCAGGGCCACGGCAGCGGCGGGAACGGTGCCGGCCAGCGGGTCCTGGGTGAAGGCCAGCCAGGGCAGCAGCCAGGCGTGCCCGTCCCGCAGGAGGGCGCGCCGGTTCAAGGTTTGCGGGCGGTGTATTCGCTGAAGATACCCGCTTCGACATAGCGGCTCGGCTGGTCGAAACCGGCCCGGGCCAGCGCCTCCAGCACCCGGTCGGGCTCGACCATCTGGTCGAGCGTTTCCCAGTAATACTCCATCAGGTATTGCGCCTTGTTGCTGCCGGTCATCAGCCAGGTCAGGCGCGGCAGGACATCGCGAAAATAGAGGCGGGTCAGCCAGTTGGCGAACCGCCCTTCGGGCTTGGTGATATCCATGATCAGCAAGCGCCCGCCCGGCTTGAGAATGCGGGCGAATTCGCGAAAGGCGGTTTCCAGATCCTCGACATGCCGCAGGGCGAAACCCATGCTGACAAAGTCGAACTGGCCGTCCGGCAGCGGGATGTCATCCGCGCCGGCCTGCACATGCTCCGCCGCGGGCAGGCGCTTTTTCGATTCCTGCAGCATCCCGGCGCTGGGCTCGACGCAGGTGACCAGCGCCGCATCGCCGACGATCTCCCCTGCCGCCCGAGCCGTGATGCCGGTACCCGCCGCGATGTCCGCTACCCGCATGCCGGCAACCAGACCGGCCCGCCGCAGCGCCTGACGGCGGTACCAGTCACCGGTGCCGAAAAATCCCCAACTGGCGATGCGCTCGTAATGCTCGGCCGAGTCGTCGAAGACGCGCCGCAGAAAGGGCTGTTTCTCGCGCAGATCGCTGAAGTGCGGATCGAGCACCGGGTGCGGTGTGTAGGGTGATTTTTCGGGCATGGTCGTCTCGGTTCAGTCGATGTATGTCGATGTATGAATGAAGGCCAGAATCGCCCGGCGCCCTTTAGCGCCGGATATTGCCGCGCATGCCGGGCTGGTTGACTCCCGGATCAACCCCTACGCGGGGAGTCGCCACTGCCGCTGCCCCGCGCGGGTACTGCACTCCCGGCATGCGCGCCGCCTCACGGGCCATGGGCGCATTGCCAACGGCGCCGGGCTGGTTGATGCCGGGGTCTCTTGCGGCCGCTCTGCCCACGCCATGATTACCGGCCATTCCGGGCTGATTGAGGCCGGGATCGACGGCGAATGAATTCGTGG
>Ga0233451_10005347_pt1 | contig 10455 bp, 5 predicted proteins | sample 011ome_29_FD_183052 | JGI IMG/M metagenome (GOLD analysis project Ga0233451, IMG submission 183052) | Coastal salt marsh microbial communities from the Groves Creek Marsh, Skidaway Island, Georgia - 011504CT (spades assembly) | ecosystem: Environmental > Aquatic > Marine > Intertidal zone > Salt...
TTTAAATCTTTTTAACGCGGCGTGCTTATTCCTTTCTCTCTCTCTCTTTATTGCCGAACGAATGAATCGATTACGAGAGAAGAAATGTTTCGATCGATCGATCGGCCGCCCCCAAATCTCTCTCTTTCAAAGAACGCTCAAACTCGCTTTAAAAGCCGTCGAAAAGAGATGAAGTGTTCAACACAACGAAAAAGCCTCCTCTTTGTCTTCTTCTTCGAGAAAAAGCGCAAACGAACGTGCGTTTTAAAGCGCGCGTCTTTACGTTCCTTTTAAAAACAAAATCGATGAGAATCGTTCTCGTTGGTATGACGCGAGAGACGAACAATTAATTCAGTTTTTTCTCTTCTTTTTCAGTCAAACGTTTTTTTTTCAATTTGGTCAAAAAAAAAAAAGAATTACTCGCATGTCGTCTCATGACGGAAGAAGACAAAGAAGAAGTTCTTTCTCGTCGAACGAGGAGGAGGAAGAGGAGAAGAAGAAGAAGACGAGTGATGTAAAGAACAGGAAAAAGAGAGATTTGACGCGCTTGGCGGCGGAAACGAGACGACGCAGAGAGGAGTTTTCGCAAAACAGCGTGAGATGGGCACGGGAAGAAAAAGAGAGAGTTTTGAAAAAGGTGAAGGAACGGAGAGAGGAGAACGAGAGGAAGACGGAACTGTTTTTACCTTGGAGGAGGAAGAGGAGGGAGATTATGGTTGGGAGGAAAAGCGCGTGCGAAGTGAATTTCTTGAACGCGGCGGGTGAGGAGAAGGAGGGAGAAGAAGAAGAAGAGGAGGAAGATTTTGGTCTCGTCGTTCCCAGGCACTCGGAGCCGAACGTGCGATACGCGAGGGAGGAAGAAGAGGAGGAGGAGGAGAAGAAGACTGATGAACAAAAACGAAACTCTGTGTCGATTTCATGGTGGTGCACTTTCACGACGAATGATACGGAAAGAGAGAAGCGTGAGAAAGCGATTGAAAAGTTGCGGGAGCGCAGGCGCGGGATTTTGTCCTCGGTCAAAGCGGAGAAGAAGAACGAGAAGAAGAAGAAGAAGAAGCACATTTTTGTACAAAACAAAGAAGGTAAAGAAGAAGAAGAAGAAGAAGAAAAACCAATCGTATGCGCGTCTTCTCCGAGACAAAATTTGAAATCCAAGCGGTTTCGAATGAAACAGGAAGTTTCCGAATCGAAAGATTTTGCCGGTCAAGAGGCGAAGCTTTTAGCCTCCATCGCGCGGCTGGACGAAGTCGTGAAACGAACAAACGAAATAAACGGTGGTGCCTTTGCCAAAGAAAATGAACTACGAAGGAAAGAAGAAGAGCCAAAAAGAGCGCAACCTCCGCAAGAAGAGCACGCTCTGATGCGTTCCATCGCGCGCTTAAATCTCAAACTCGAGTTGACGCATGAAACCATTCAAATCCACGACGAGAAGCTATTCCGCGAGCTGCTTCAAATCTCCTAAAATATAAACTCATGCGTAGTGATATGTCCGTCGTGTGATTAAATAATAATACTCGTCTATGAATAGATACTAATCACGCCAAAATCAGCCAACGAAGCCATGCACTGCCTCTCTCTGGAAATGACGTGCGAGACCATGTTTAGTAATTTCCTCCTCCTTCTCGCGATGCCGTCGTCTTCAACTTCGCCCGCGATCATATCCGACTCAACCTCCTCGGCCGATTCTAACCCGTCTAATTTCTCCTCTAAAGTCTTCTTCGCTAACTCTGCTGCCGCTACTTTTTTGCTACTGTCCTTCTTCTTTTTGTTCGCGTTTGCCGTCTTCCCAGCGCCGATACCGAGCATATCGCCGATTCTCTTATCTTTGTTCCCGTACACTTTCACTTTCGGCTGTTCGGCGAGTTTCCTATTTTCTTTGGCGCCAAACAACGCGTTTTCTCGAGCGTTCGTGCTGACCGTGTTCCAATTTTCGTACTTCACCACGCCTCTTCCGCTGTTTAACCACGCCGATTTCGGTATCTTACCGCTTGGACGTTTGTCGTAATACCACTTCTCCAACTCTTTCCCGCCAAACCCAATCGCCGAGACGCGTTCGCATTTTTGCAACATGAGAAACAGCATCAACAAACCAGAAGTGACGATGTGATTGTTCAACGTATCGTCCAACTGTTGCGCCCACTGACGAAACGCGGGATTCATCGCGTACGTTTTCTTCGTACCTAATCGCATCAAATCCATAGGGTTCCCGTTCCATTTCGTCAACACCGTTTCGTCTTCGTATTCTCTCACGCCTTCGTATTGCGTGTTGGTTAATCGCAACGTCGTGAACGACCCGACGTCGTGTTCGTAGCCAATCGTTGGCGCGTTATTCAGACGAACGACCACTTCGTGTTCATCGATCGTTTTCCCGTACCCTTTCCCTTTCAACGCCGCTCCCGAGGAGACTACCGCGCACGTCTTGAAACTCGCCCTTTTCGCAAACATCTGCCTTTGATTCTTTTCGTCGTCGTCGCTCCCGTCGACTTTCCCGTTCCACGCGTCCCCAAAAATATCCTTCTCCGGTACCTCCCCTCGGTGAAATACCTTCCCGTTCACCTTAATCTTCTTCTTCTTCTTATCTAAAAGCATTTGCTTCTCGTGCCAAATCTTCCTCGCTTCCTTCTCGCTCACTACGTTGGTCGTCGTTCCGAGACCGCCGCTCTCGCTCTTCTCACGTTCCTTCTTAAAGAACAAATCCTTCGCTTTTTCGTCGTGTCTGCTCCGTCTTAAAGACGGCGTATCTGGTGTGAAAATATACGTTTCGTTTTTGGTACTTTTACTTGTCCCGTTGTTCGTCGCGTTTTGGTCTTCTTCCTCCTTTTCCTCCTTTTCCTCCTCGAGTTCCACGTGAAACACGTTTTTGTGCACGGAGACCCAATCGTTATACGGCACGTTCGGGAAACATTTCGGCACGTCTCGAGCGACCTGTTCGCAAAATTGGCCCTCCAACGCTGCCGGGCACTTGGAGATGGATTCTTGTCGCTTTCGATGGCGCAAGTCCGCTTGTTTCGTTTCGATGATTTTGGACGATGATGCCGTCGAGGGCGCAGCGTGTTGTTCGCCGCGAATGCTTCCCCGAGTTGGAGGGAACAAAGACGGGACGTGCACTCCGTCTGCTACTTTCAGAACATCCGGTCGGAAAAAGACGAGGAAAACGAGTAAAATGAAAAGCGGCCTCCTTTTCGACCCTTTTATGGTGGTCTTCGACGTCGTCGTCGTCATCTTTTACGCGCGTCTGATGTAGGGGAAAAGTCTGGGGAAATTTCGATTGATTTTCCATCTCTCTGTGTCCTCATTACTTTGGAGCGAACGACGAGAACGAACGAAAACCTGTCGCTGTGGCAGATATAAAGAACTAAAGAACGAGGACGAACGGTTTTTCCTCGTCTGTTCGTTCGCTTTGGTGCTTTCGTAGTCTTCTTAACTCTTCTGTTGTTGTTGTTGTTTAAGAGGGAAAGAAGAAGAAGAAGATGGGGAAAGAACGCTTCTCCGCCTTCGACGTGTGCGCGGAAGTGTCCTGCTTGCGACGCTCGATTTTAGGCTTATGGTGCGTACAAATCTACGACGGCACGGAGAAGAACTCGTTGCTCTTGAAATTCAACGAACCAGCGGCATCTTCTTCTGAGGAGAGGACGGGAGGAATCCGCGGCGGCGAAGTGAGCGAAGCGAGGAAAGTGAACCTTCTCGTCCAACCTGGAGTGAAACTGCTCGTAACGAGATACGCGAAACCATCGACATCGAGCGGTAAAAGCGATGGGAATGGGAGTAAAGAACAACAAAGTGGAGGCCCGTCGAACTTTGTGCAAAAACTGCGGAAACACGTGAAGCAGAAACGGTTGAACGATATCCGACAGCTCGGGATGGATCGCGCGGTGTTGTTGACGTTCGGGGCGAACGAGACGGAGACGAAGTTGGTGGTGGAATTGTACGCGAGCGGGAACGCGGTTCTGTGCGATAGGGAGTTTATGGTGATGACGTTGTTAAGGTCACACGTGGATAAGAGGAAGAACTTGAGGATACTGGGGAAAAGGAGGTACCCGGTGGAGCGGTTTCGAGCGTTTCGGATGCCGACGAGAGAGGCGTGGGAAGACGCGCTGAGAGGGGTGTACCAGGAAGAGGAAAGAGCGGTAGATTTAGACGAAGACGAAATGGAAGACGAAAAAGCGTACGAGGAGGAGAAGAAGAGAAGAGAGTTAGAGCGGTTGGCGAATATCCGCGCGCCGCAAACGTTGCGAGAGTGCTTGTGTCGCGGATTTTCGTTCGCGCCGGCGCAGTGCGAACACGTCGCGGCGAAAGCCGGCGTAGAGAAAGGCATGCTCGCACCACTCCCTCTCGAGAGCGAGGACGTGAAAGGAAAAATTTACGAGAGCATAGAAGAAGAGTTTCGTTGGTTTCGAGACGTGACGGAAGGGAACGTGTTTCCAATTCCCGAGGTGACTTGCAAAGCGCTGACGATGGAATTGTTGACATCGTCGTCGGGAAAAGAAGAAGAAGAAGGGAAGAAGAAAGAACCACAAATTGTCGAGGTATTCGAGGACTTCTCTCCGCACCCGATGAAACAAAACGAAAACAGGAAAACGGTCTCGATCGACGAGATTTTAGGTAGGGATAGTAGTGGAGAAGAAAAAGAGGAGCAAAACGTGTTCAACGACGTTTTGGACGAGTACTACGCGAAGCTCGAGTTACAACAAGGCGTCGTGCAAAGAAATCGCGCGGAAGCGCAAGCGTTGAAGAAATTCGAGAAACTGAAGAAAGATCAAGAGAACAGGTTGAAAGTTCTCGAACGCGACGCGGAAAAAGAGGCGCAGAGAGCGGAACTGATCTCTCGGAACGTGGATGATGTGGCGAACGTGTTAAACGCGGTCAACGACGCGTTGGCGAGCGGGATGGCGTGGGACGATTTAGAATCTATGATTCACGAAGAGAAAAGGAGAGGCAATCCAGTCGCGAAGTTCATTTCGAGCTTAGATTTGAAGAACAACCAAGTGACGATAAAGCTCGCTCCGAAAGAGGACGTTGAGATTGACGAAACGACCGGCGAGGAAGTCGTCGTGAAGAAGCACAAACCGATCGACATCCCGCTCGATTTGAGTTTATCGGCGTTCGCGAATTGCAACGCGCGTTTCGACCTGAAGAAAAAACACGATACGAAACTTGATAAGACGGCTAAACACCACGACAGAGTCGTTTCGGACGCAGAGAAGAAAGCGTTGATGAAAATAGAGACTTTGAGAGAGAAAGCCCTTCCAGGCGCGAAAGCAGCGCGAACGCCGTTTTGGTTCGAAAAGTTCATCTGGTGGGTCACCTCGGAGAATTGTTTAGTTTTACACTCGACCGATAACACGCAAGCAGAAATGCTGTTCGCGAAATACGCGAACAGAGCGGAAACTGGGAACGATTGCTTCATCTTTTGCGACGAAAACGGCGCGCCGGCGATTACGCTCGTCAAACCGCCGCCGCGATATTCCTCGGCGAATGGTAACGGCGAAAGCGCTACTACGCTGAAAGTGCCCTCTCTTTCACTCGCACAAGCTGCGCAGGCTACCGTCGCGAGAAGTGAGTGTTGGGCCAAGAAACGGTCCGCGTCGGCGTGGTGGGCGAGAGCGCGAGACGTTTCCAAACGTCGATGGGACCTACCGGAAGATGCCAGTTTGCTCCCGAGCGGTAGTTTTGCTCTCGTGAAAGGAGCGCGCAAGAAGTTCTTACCGCCGGCGAAACCGGAAATGGGTTTCGGTTTACTTTTTGCCGTCGTCGCGAGTGGTGAAAATACCTCCGGACACGAAAAAGAGCGCGTGGTAAAATCAGAATCCGCGGATGCGACGTTTTACGACGAAGACGGGGACGAAAGGCGTGGTCGTAATATTCGAGAAATAAGCAGCGCGGAGGAGGAGGAGGAAGAGGAAGAGGAAGAAAACGAAGAAGAAAACGAAGAAGACGAAGAGGAAGAAACGAATGTAAATGGCGAAAAAGTGGTAAACGAGCTCGCCACGCAGATGGAGTCAAAAGCTTCGATCGATGCCGCAGGAAAAGGCAGAACGAAGCAAAACGAGGTTTTCGAAGGCACAAAAAAACGCCTCTCCGCTGCGCAGCGCAAACAGATGAAGAAGAAAGGCGGGGGGTTGAACGGTCGCGGTGACGACGACGACGTTTTTGACCCGCTCAAAGCGGCGGCCGCAGAGGCCGAGAGCAAAGAAACAAACATTTCTAACGACGACGAGATTGAAGAGGACGAAGAAGAGAGCGACATCGACGACGGGTGTAAAGAAAAGAAAACAAACGACGCCTCGTCCTTCTCGAATCCCAACAAGCCAAAGGTGCGCGGAAAATCCGCGAAAGCGAAACGCGCGGCTAAAAAATACGCCGAACAAGACGACAAAGATCGCGAACTGGCCATAAAGTTACTCACGATGAAGCAAAAAGAGTCGAAGAAAGATAGGAAGAAAGCAGCTTTAGTGACATCGTTGAAACCAGAGATGTCTTCTTCTTCGGATGCCGCGACGATGAAAAAGAAGCAAATCGTCCTTCCCGAAGCGCCGACGCCGGAAATGCCAAACTTGAAAGAACGCGGCATTAAACCTTTGGTGTACGAACCACCAGACACCATCGACGACGACGACAGGAACAGTAGCGACGACGACGAATCGACGAAAAGTCTCAACATCGCCGTCATCCACGAGCGTCGCGATACACAAACCGAAATCGCGTTGCGTCAACTCACCGCGCAGCCGTTTGAACTCGACGGCGTGTCCTTTTGTCTCCCCGTCTGCGCCCCGTTTCAAGTCCTCGCGAGTTACAAGTTTCGCATCAAACTCATCCCAGGAACGCAAAAAAGGGGTAAAACGGTGAAAGATTGCGCGAACATCCTTTTAAAAGCGCCGATATATGCGTCGAACGAGGAAAAAACCGCCGCGCGCGAAGCGCTCGAGACGAAAATCGAAGAGTGCGCTCGCTCGCTTCCGCTCGGCGGGTGTAAGATTACGCTGCCTCCGGGCGCGATGAAAGAGCTCCAAAAACAGCAAAAAGAGATGAAAAAGAATAAAGTCAAGACTAAAAAGTCCTAGAGAGCTGTCTGAGTGTTTCTACGCGTTCGTGTTGAAAATGTACTCATCATCGCATTACCGCCGCTAAAACTCTACTCTCTGCGCGCTTTCGCCCGGTGCCAAAAGTGACTCAAATCGTTCATCCTTTCCACGCACAACCCGGGGATTTCCCCTCGTTCTTCTCGTATTTCTCGAAAATTCCCGAACGCACCTATCGTTTCGCTACACGTCGCGCACAACGCCATTAAAAATGCCACGAACAGTTCCATTTTGATCGAGAATGCGATGAATAAAGATGCGTTGTTGTTGTTCTCCTCGTGCATCTTTGCGCTCGATTTTGACTGAACATGAATCTGTCTCGACGCCGCGTGGCACACGACGAGAAAGGACAAAAGGAATACCACGAGGCCTTTTTGCCTCTGCGTATTCGCGTCCATTTTATCTACTCGCTCGCTCTCTCTCTTTATATATATCTCTCGCGTGCTCCTTCCTTTTTACGTCAGAGTTCTCCGCACACAAAAGCGAGAAAAAGTGTCGACATTTTCGGGAAAATTCGTCACTCTGCGCGAGAGACTAAAGACGATGAAAGAGGAAGAGGAGCGTCGATCGCTGCTCCTCGTAACGACTCCGCGTTCGAAAAGAAGTAATAATTTCAGCGAGAGTTTCAGTCGCTTTTTGAAAAGGAAAAGTAGTTCGAGGACGCTCGAGGATGATGCGTCGTCGTCGTCTTCTTCTTCTCTTTTGTCGTCTGCTTTGACGGGGACATCGAGCCGCGTGATGATGATGTTCACGATGTTTACGTTTATGTTCGTGGGTATCGCGTTTGAACGAACGAAAAGAGAAGGAGAGAAAGGAATGCGTTTTCAACACCTCGGAGATGCTCTGAATACGACCACCGATGATATCGCCGAGAATACGACGAGTACTACGAAGTTAACGTTCACGTTATACACCGCGTGTTCCCCAATGGACAAAGTCTTGCCCACGCTGAGAGGCAAAGGAAGCGACGATATCAATGACGACGATGTGAAAGAATACGACTGGTTTTCCAGAGTCAAAGCGAAACTGGTACTCAAAGACGACGACGAGAATATCGGCGGGAACGATTTTAGCTTCAACAGAGGTATTCCGATGGAGCAGATAACATGCGGCGAGTATCGCGTCGAGACGGGGTTGATGAAGCGAGGGACGGCGTTTGGGTTCGCCTTGTACGAGATACCACGCAAAGATGATGATGATGATAATGTTTCGAGTTTAGGAAGATTGATACATTACGAAAACCAACGGAACGACGCGTACGAGTTCGAACCTGAGGGAGCGGTCGTGGTGAAAGATATCGGGTGTTTGACGACCGATCCCAAGAGAGTGGATAAAAGGTGCCCGTGGGGTGAGAGAGGCGGCGTCGTCGGCGGGTACTCGTCCTCAATCGCGGAAGACGAACGCGAACATCCGTTTGGAATGCGCGAGTGCACGTATAAGTACGAATACGGCGACGTGACGTTTTATAACCGAGTCTTTGACGGGAAGCAGTTGGAGTACGTGTGGGGGAGTTGTTTAGAGTCGTGTCCGGCGTTTACGAAACATCCGTTTTGCGCCGCCGCGGCAACACCAACATCACCACCCATAGAAGAAGTAGAAGAAAAGAAAGAAGAAGAAGAGGAAGAAGAATCATCCACGAGCAATCAAACCTCCGAAGTCAACGACGAAGAAGAAGAAGATGAGGAAAACGAAGAAGAAGAGTTTACGTGCGAAGATGGCCATCACGTCATCAACGACGGAGAGACGAATTCCTGCGGCGAATGCCCGCCTGGTTCTTTTTCGTTCACGCCGAACGACGCGTCTTGCCAACTGTGTCCGAAAGGATTTTTCCAACCGTTCGGTAAGAGCGAACGGTGCGAGGCGTGTCCGAAAGGCATGTACCAAGACGAAGAAGGTCAGAGGTTTTGCAAACCGTGCGACGGATCGGAGATATCGCCGGACGATATGACAGAATTGAAGATGGAGGAGTTGCACGACGAAGGCGTACCAATCGGTGGCGTCGCATGGAAAATGGTATCACCCGCCACTAATGATTCGCCATCGTCGTCTCGTTTAGGTGTCACAAAGCGTCGTTCATCTCGTCGCGAACAAAACAATAGCAATCGTAAACTGTTAGGAGGAGGTTTATTCGGTAAAGGCGGGTGGTTCTCGGACGATGACGACGAGAACGATATCAACGGCGACGGCGTCGTCGACGCGAGGGACGTCATCGAGCGAGAAATTGAAGACGCGAGAGCGAAAGGTAAAGGCGCGGAGAGTAAAGATCAGTGCGTCGCGTCGTCTGCTTCGCCGGTCATCGTCGTCGACGACCAGGACGGTACCATCGCGACGAACGACGACAAGAGCACGCCGATTGACGTAAACGTCACGAGTGAAATGACGAAAGATAGAGTGATTCCAATGCCGACGACGCCGAAGGTAAACGTCGTCGTGAGCGACGAAGCGAAAGAGGCGAGGAAAGAAAGAGAACCGGAAGCCACGTTTGAATCCGCGGCTCAAGAGACTCCTTTTCCGGTCAACACTCTTGACGCGGCGGCGGGTAATGTTTCCACCAAAGCGACTGAGATTGATCCGGAAGTCATCGCCGACGAAGCCGCGACGCTTAAAAATTCCGTCCGTCACGAAAAAGAGCTGAACGATTTGCTTCGAGAAAAGGAAGTCGACGACGACGATACCATCGTGGACAAGAAAATCGTGAAAGAAGAGGCAATCATCGAAACGTTCGAGAAAGTAAACGTCAAAGAACTCGAGAAGATTGATCAGACGTTAGCATCCGTTGCCGCTGAAGAAGCGGCGACGGTAAAAGACGCGTCCTTATCCACATCGGTAGATGTCGAAGAAACCAAGGAGGATTCAACGGCGACAACGACGACGATGACATCTTCTTCTCCTTCTTCTTCTTGCGACGAAACCGTGCGAGGTGAATTCGGCGTCGGCTACCGCGGGTGTCAAACGACCACCAGAACTGGGAAGAAATGCATCGACTGGTCCAAACAACCGTTCGGGAGCAAATACGGCGTCGCGCACGCAAAGTGGTCGCACCAATCGCAACCCGATTTCATGGATGAAAATCCGCGGAACTATTGCCGAAACCCGAGCGCATCCGCGGATGGCATTTGGTGCTACGTGGACGCGCAAGGCGGCTTCGATTCGTGCGAACCAATCAAACGATTTGCCGCCGGTTTAGGCATCGACAACCTTCCCATCGAAGAAGAAGAAGAATCAAAAGAAGTTAAAGAACAAGAAGAACAAGAAGACGTCTTCACCATCGCCGCGGCGGATCGCTTCGAGAAAGAAAAGCAATTTAGAGTTTAGGGTCTTAGATAAAATTAGGGTTTAGAGAAAAAGGGAAGAAAAAATGGTACAAAATTCACACAAAATACGCTCTCTTTTGCTG
>Ga0233451_10005348_pt1 | contig 10454 bp, 8 predicted proteins | sample 011ome_29_FD_183052 | JGI IMG/M metagenome (GOLD analysis project Ga0233451, IMG submission 183052) | Coastal salt marsh microbial communities from the Groves Creek Marsh, Skidaway Island, Georgia - 011504CT (spades assembly) | ecosystem: Environmental > Aquatic > Marine > Intertidal zone > Salt...
GCCGGAGCCGACGAAGGATACGAAACGCCGCCGGACGACGATGACGACGACGTCGATCGAGCCCACGTCGCACCCATGCGCGTGCATTCCACCTCCACCACCATCAATACCACCACCACCACCACCGACGATGACGACGACGACGACGACGAAGGACGACGACTACCAATCTTCTCCATCATCGTCGCGTCCCCCGACCATCGCTCCGCCTCACCCGACGCCGACGCATCCTCAACGTCCCCGTCGTAAACACGCGCACACACGCACACCATCCAAGTCACGTACCCACGCGTACGCAAGAAACCATTCACCTACGAATAAAAAACGCATGACGACCCATTGTAATGCCCACGCCGCGCGTCAACCAAAAGCGCCGACGCGCGCCCATCCATCCACCCACCACGCGCGCGCACGACGCGCCCCACCCCGCCGCGTCGCGTCGACCCCGCAAAACACACCGCGCAGCGCAATCACCGCCATCGCGCGCCTCACGACGACGCGCGCGTTCGAGACAGACGAACAGACCGACCGCGAAAGGAAGACCAAACGACATCCAGGCCATCGGGTGCCGACGTCATGGGCGTGCTACGCTATTTCACACTGTTTGCCCATACAAAACCACATCCACGGGACGCGCGCCGATGGTGTTCGCGCGCGTCACTCGTCGTCGCGCGGCGTCGTTCGCGAGTGATTGCGACGAGGCGGTGTCGCGCGCGCGTGGTGTCACGCGACGCGCGGATCGCGACACGCGCGGGTGGTGTCTCGCGACGCGCGGATCGCGACGATTGATTTGATTTGATTCGCGATTCGCGATTCACGATGCTGAAGCATTCTTCGATGCTGGGCGCGTCGAGCGCGTCGTCGAAAGGTTCGTACGGTGATGGCGATGATGGGATCGATGGGTATGGACGCAATGCGCGGGCGCACGGGCGGGGGGAGGCGTCTGAGTCTGGGTTGCGCGGGACGGCGCCGGGGACGCCAGATCGGCGAGGCGCGGCGTTCGCGACGGCGTCTTCGGATGGCGGCGATGTGGCCGTTGTGGCGGTGCCGACGTCGACGACGACGAGTGAGGATGGATTTATGCGTGGTGGATGTGATGGTTTGAGCGATGGCGTCGTCGCCGAGGGGATTGAGTCGTTGTTTGATGAGTTGCTTCCGGATGGGGATTTCGGCGATTACGCCGACGCGTTGGGCGAGCCGTTGTTGGATGGGTTTGGATTGTTTGATGATGGTGATTGTGGTGTCGGTGGTGGCGTCGTCGTCGTCGATGATGCACATGATGCTACGCGTGCGGTGGTTTCAAAGAGTGATGGAATTGAGATGACGTGTGAGAACGCGACGACGCCGGCGCAGGAAACCGAGGCGGAACGCAAGGCGCGATTGATTAGAAACAGAGAGAGCGCACAAAATAGTCGCGCGCGTAAGCGTGAGTACGTTCGGGATTTGGAAAAGCGTGCGCGGATGTTAGAGGCGCAAAATGGCGAGCTTCAAGCGATGGTGATGCACTTGACGAATGAGAACCACGCGCTTCGCATGGGGATGGGACACGCGTCGGCGGCGATGCCCGTTGTGCCGTACATGATGCCCATGTATGCGCCTGCGATGATGCCGATGGTTCCTACACCGAAATTGCCATTACCGCCGAAGAGTGCGTCCATGCCGCAGTCTACGCCGCCCGCCGAAGTGCAGAGCGCGCCGTCGACGCACGCGCCAAAGAGACGCAAGCAAACCGTGGTGAGCGCGGCGACGGCGCTCGCGCTCGGTACGCTCAGTGTCGTCGCTTTAGTAGCACCGCAGTCGACCTCTCGTAGTCGGTCATCAGTCATGCAACAATCCAGCAGCTCCAGCCGCCGCCGGTTACTCGCGCTGTCGGGTCCGGAGATGCCCGACGAGGATCATTTGGCCATGTTGGGGGTGAACATTACGTCGCTGCGGGAGGAGGTCACCGAGCTCGCCGCGCGTACGTTTGCGTTGCCAGACAAGGCGACCGCTAGTGGCGTCGCGTTATGGGATGATTTTACCTCTGACGGCCGCTCAGTGGACGTGTTCCCAGGCACGGATGTCAACGATCCGTGGTACAGTGCGTTCAAGGCGGCGGGGATGACGCACGTCGATCTCTTGAGTCGCGTCATGTGCAACGAAATGTTCAAGTTCAAGCCCGCGGATACTGCTGATGTCGTCGAAGCGAAAATAACCGAAGTATGGAAACCACATGCCGACAAGTATGAATTGAAAAAACCCGTCTCTCGCGCTATTCCGATGCTTAGTGGTAAGGAGAACGCGTCTGATTTCCCAGGATCGAGCGAAGTCGACTCCAATTCCGTGGTGAGTGTATTGTTACCACCGCCAACGAAGACGACGAACGGAATGATGCAACAGCTCAACAAGGTATTTGTCGTGACGTTCAATAAACGCACGACTGATTACACCACGTACTCGTGTTTGATGCCTCAAACTCGTCACGTGTAAAACGAGACTATTGATATTGATATTTTATAATGTAATGAAAAGAGTTGATGAACATTGAACGCTAGGGCGAATTGGTATGTACAAGAAGCTAATTGATGACATGTTCAGGCTGGTGCTCGGTTTCAAAATCTAAATGCACAAAAGCCCGTTCGACGTCCTCGAGTCGTTCAATGCGATTTTGTAATTCTTCACCAATGTCATGCGCGCGGCGGAGCGGCATGTTTTCCTCAAGCACGATGTCCACTTCGACGAAGTATTTTGGACCAAACGTGTACGCACGAATAGTATCGATGAGAACAATATCTGGATGGTGATTCCACGCCAGGTACGTGAGTTTTGCCAGAAAGTCTGGCGGCGCGCTCATGCCAACCATCGATCGAATATTTTCCATCGCTGTTTGACTCCAGTTGATCACGATGTATATGGCGAGTAAAATCGCCCCAAACGGATCAACCCAAAAGTACATTCTATCGCCTATGAGAGCGGCGGTTAAACCAATAGAATTCGTCACGACATCGTTTCTGTGATCCTGCGCGTACGCTTGCACCGAAGATGATTTGCTCTTGCGACAAAACAAAAACAAAAAGAATTTCAAGACAATCACGCCAATCATGATCCCAATCGTCATCACCAAATGCTCCAAATGATGCGTGTGCTCGTCTCCAATGAGTTGTCGTATGCCTTCGATGAGTACTTGAAAACCAAGCGTCCCCATGATGCAACTGAACACTATGATTCCGAGCGGCTGCATCCGACTCTTCCCGATTGGATACAAATACTTGTTCGAATTCCGTATGCTCTTATCCGTCATGAACAAGATCAATCCACTGACCAAGTCTAAGAAGCTATCCAAGGCACTGGTGATGATACTCAACGATCCACTGCTCACGGCGGCGAACAGTTTCACCCCAAGAAGCACTATGTTGCAGTAAAACGAAACCCGAAGCGCCAGCTGCGCTCGCGTGTCTTCCTCCTCCTCCTCAACCGTTTTCCCGCGTGACTCCTCGTCGCTCTTCCCACTCGTACGCTCAAGAAACTGTTCAATCTCTTGAAACTGCTCGACAAGCTGGTTTTGCTTACGATAGTATCCGGCGACTTGTTTCCCTTCAGCCGCCGCGTGTCGCGCGGGTCTTCGGCGCAACGTCCTCGTTCCCGAAGCCGTTTGCACCGACGCCGTCGTGCCGTCAGAATCTATCACCGCCGTGCCGAGTTCAATTCCACTCGTTTCACCACCATTAATCGCCGCCGCCGTGCTTCGCGTCGCGATGCGCGTGCTGAACTCAGCGGGATCGATGCGCCAGTTATCCGATGGCCTCGCCGACGCGTTCGCACCGTTCATGACGACTGCGGCACGCCTATGCGCGTCAAACGTCGCCAGCGATGCGGGGTTCTAATGTCGCGTCTCTGGCGGTGCCTTTGCTCAGGGATCGCGGACGTGCGCGTTTCGGGCGCGGCGTTGTGAGGCGATGTCGTCGTCGTGTCATCGGGGTGTGGAGTATACTCAGGAATTCGTTTCGGTCTATTAGATTTATCACAACGAAGCTTAGAGTCCGATAATGAATGACAAAAATGCATCAAAGGTGCCGCGATCACCACACTTTTTGGTGCTGCTCTCCTCTCCAAGGCTTTTTGCGCAACCACTCTGTGGCGCCAGACATCACAGCGACGAGCGCAAACACGAGAATGAGCAAGCGAGTCACCCACTTGTTCATAAATCTCGACACGTCAAAGCAGCACGATTTATTAACATATGCCATACCGACCAAGACGTATCGTTCGCCCGAGTGCACGTCCACGGAAGAGTGCTTGACGTTTGCACCGTGCACGATGACGCCACCGACGGCAAGCGGTTTCATCTCGTGATCACTTAAATGATGCACTCCACCATGAGGCACGCTAAATGATAGCCCTTCAAACACGTTCCCACCACCCACGTATTCGGTGACGTTATTCAACGACGCAATAAAGCTCAAATGTTTCCCATCCTTATGCGACGCCACCGACTTCACGCCGCCGCCGTACTTCACCACAAAAAACTCCTCCTCTTCAAACTTCAAGTGCCCATCGATCACGCACTGCTCGCGCGTCAATGGAATTATCTTATTCTCATACACATCCATCACCTCCCGTCGAGCGTCTTCCGGTAAATCCGACACCGACACCGCTTGCGTCTCGAAATCATCCTCCCTATTCACTCGGTGCTCCTTCCACCCGTGTTTCTGCGCGTACACCACCGCCGCATCCCGCACCCGTCGCGCCGCGCTCGCATCGAGCACATCCTCATACGCATGCGGCGCGCATATCAGCCTCGGATCGCTCCAATGCACGCACTCGCACTCGCTTTGTGTCCCATGCGCAGGATGCGCGCACGCCACGCACGCCACCGCGCACGCCACCATCACCCTCGCCAGCACCGCGCGCGCGCCGCCGTCGCCTCGCGCGCGTCGCGCACCGTCGCGCGCATTCATGCCCATCGTGACTCCGTCGCGCGCGTGCGAGGCGCGGTGTGCCGTTTCGAATGAATATTCTCTGTCCAGGTTTTGCACGTCATCACGTCATCACGCGCGCCGCGCCGCACACACCGACACGCTCGACGCGCTCGACGACGACGATAACGATGACGATGACGACGACGATGACGACATCGCTCGCGCCGCTGGCGCGTTGCCCGGCGCGCCGCGCGGCGCTCGGCGCCGGGGCGCGGCGTCCATGCCTGCGCGCGCAGCAGTCGAGTGGGCACGACGTCGCCGATGCGTTCGGCGCGCTCGCGGCGAGCGTGCACGGCGACGACGACGGCGACGGGGTGGTTTTCGATGATCACGCGATTCTTGAAGCGGCGAATGCGGTGGAGTCGCCGCTGTTTAACGATGCGTTTCGGGACGCGTTGAGGGATGCCAACGCGCGGATGAGCGAAGAGAAGCGCGAGGAAAAAGAGAAGATTGATCGCGAAGTGCAGGAGATTATGGCGCGCGTGCGCGAGGAACGCGCGGCGCGAGCGGGGTTGAGTGCGGGTGCGGCGGCGGTGCCCGTGGCGGCGGTGGCCACGGTGCCTACGCCTACGCCTACGCCTACGCCCGCGCCCGCGGTCGCGGTCGCGGTGGCGCCGACGCCTGAGGCGCTCGATGCCGCGGATGAGTTCTCGAATATGCTTCGCGATGAGTTGATGGAGATGAAAAAGTCGAGTGAGAAGACTTTGAATTCGCTGGCGCAAGCGCGCAATAATTTGGTGGAGGCGATTGCTCGAGAAGAACGAAAATTGGGACGCACGGAAATGTTGCTCAATACGGTGCAGCGAGAAGCGCGATACCGTCGAGCGGATCGAGCTGCTGCCGCGCGAAAGCAGCAGAAATAATACAACACGCACCGCACATTGCGACATTCAAGCGCACGCGCGCACAAACACACACACACACACAGCAGTAGAACCAAAATGTCCGATTCAATTGTAAAGCTACAAATGTACACATTGTACCCTAAAATGCGCGCCGACGAAACTAAACTGTTGTACACGTCTAAAAGAAATCAGGTGGCGGTCGTGGTCGACCATCCCACCCAGGATTCGGTGGCATGCCTGGAAATCGCGGATCGTGTCCTCGCCCGCCGCGTCCTCGCCCACCGAGTGGGTTTCGCAAATCGGCATCCGGGTCTGGGCGGTACGGTAAACCGCCGGGTTGCGGCGGAAACGGCGGTCCACCACCCGGCCATCCACCGCGTGGATCCGGCATGCGACCAGGTCCACCGAGTCCACCGCGACCATACCCAGGGGGGTTTGGATTGAGTCCACCCGGCCACAAGTCGTAATCGCCTCCGATGATGCCTGGAACGTGTCCCGGAAGATGTCCTGGATAGATGTCGCGCTCGGGATCAATATACTCTCCATGTCTCGGCAAACGGCCGGGCATTGGATGGTAAGACTCAGCGCGTAATTGTGCTTCGCGATGTATAGATCGTTCGATGGCGAGTCGGTTGTACGCCGAACGCAGCGGGCGGCCACCGAGCTCTGGTCGCTCCACGCCGAAATCGCGTCGCAACAGCGGCTCCCAAAATTCATCTCTCGAGCACATCGAATGTAACTCTTTACAGGTACAGGCACAGTATGCCAAACTGTATGCATCCATATGACTCACAATCGTGCTCTTGATGTCTGACGGGAGTGACATTAATGTCCCGCGAGAAAGCACGCCGGCGGCTTGCGCATTTGCTGCGGCAAACAATTTGCTCACCATACCGTCGTTTACTTTCGCCCAAATCCCTCGCATTTGTTCTATAGACAAAGTGTGTACATTCGTTACGTACTCATTCACGTTCAACAGCGTGGCGTACGCCACAGAGCTATGCACTTCTAATGTTCCAATCATCGACAGGTGTGCGTCCACGGGTTGCGCGCGCACTGCGCACGTCACCTTCTCCTCCGACCCAGGTATCGGCAGGGCATATCGCACCGAAAAGCACCCTTGGCGCGCTAAACCTTCACTCAATTCAACGTCGCCAATCACGCGTGCGCCTAAATGTAGCATTAACGCGTGCGCGGCGACGAACGCGACTTCGCCTTCAGACGCCGAGCCGCGTTCGAGCAACTCACGCACACACTGCGGAATCTCTCGCACGTCCTCAATCGACACCGATAACGCCGGCGTAGCATCCATCATCGTCCCATCTCCCGCACTCGCGTCATCGTCCTCATCCATCGTCATCGCTTCTCCCAGAGCATTCTCTGATGCCGCGCGCGCAGTCGCACTAGCGCCTGCGTTCGCCCCCTCATCGAACACGCATCGCACTAAATCCCCACCATTCACCCCGAGCGCACGAACACTGACGCATTCATTCTCTTCTCGTCCGCATCCGAGATCATCCGCGCCATTGAGCGATACTTTGACCGAACGTCCCGACGCCGCGGTAGCAGCGCCCACCCAGTCCCCACGCAACGCTCTCGCGCACGCCGCGCGCAGCGCCTCGAGCGTGATGGCGTCATCCACGTCAATCTTCACCGTCTTCCCATCCGTCGTCGATGCCGCCGCCGCTGCCGCGCTCTCGCGCACGCGAAGGCGCATCGCCGGGCGTCGTGCGAATGAATGCCGTCACACGCCGACGCGCGCGCGCACGCCGCACGCCACACCCGACGTCGCCCCGCACCCATGGCTGGCCACGACCCGACGGGAATCAAAACCAACCCATTCATCGAGGCGCACGGCGCCGCGCGCGAGGTGGTCGAGCGCAGGTTCCGTTTGAATCCGCGGTCGATCGCGCTCGTGGCTGTGTTCGGGGTCTTCGTTCCGACGTTGATTTACCGCGGATGCGTGAAGGATTTCGTACGTCACGGCGCGTGATGCGCGAACGCGATCGATGTGCTTTGGTTTCGCGCGCTTTGGTTTCGCGCGCGGGCGCGCGCGCACGCACGGTGCGGGTGAGCTTGGTTGGGGTATACGATGGATGACTGAGGCGACACGACTGACGCGCGTTTCGATGATGCGTTGTATGCGCGCACACAGGACGCAAATGACGCGCGCTATGGGCGCGAACGTAAGAAATTCTTGTGATTCATAGCTCGGCGCGGCGTCTCGTTCGATTGGAACGTAGTTTGTATATAAAATGTTTAGTTTTTCCCACCTCGTTGGTCAGTGCGCGACGCGACGAAAAGTAGAGCAGCACTCGCCGCGCGGCGTGATTCGTGTGCGCGAGCGAGCGACTAGCGCGCGCGGGTCATCATCGTCATGTCTCGACGGCTCGCGTCGTCGATTGTCGCGCGGGCGTTCTTGGGGACGTTTGCGGAGACGACGTCGCGAGGATCTTCAACTGCATCTTGCGCCGTGTCATCATTGTTTCATCGCTCGATGGCGACGTCGCGAGGCGCGAAGACGTCGCCGCCGATGTCGTCGGCGTTGTATTTCTACCGCCATCGCCATAATCAAAGGCTGCGAGATGTCGCCGTGCGAAACGTACGGGCCTATCGAAACGCTCCTCCCGCTCCCGGCTACGGCGGCATCGTCAGCCAAACGTTTGCCGACGCCTCGCGTCGTTTAGACCACAGCACGACCGCGCTGTGGATGCTCATATGCACAAATGCCGGGGTGTATTACGCCTGGAACGCCAGCGATGACGTGCGATGGATGCGCAAGCACTTTACCGTAAGCGAAGAGGCGTTACACCGCGGTCGGTATCATACGATGCTCACATCGGCGTTTTCGCACTTTGACATGACGCATCTCGGGATGAACATGATTGCGCTGTATTTTTTCGGTCGCAGCGTGTGTGAGAGGTTTGGCGGAAGGTATCTACTTACGTTGTATTGCGTCGGCGGCGTCGGCGCGAGCGCCGCGCACGTTTTATGGTGCAGACGGTTACGCGAGCGCCGAATGCGGGCGTATGACGGACGACGCGGGACGGCGAATATCTTCGATCGTATTGATGCGTACGTGTCAAGGTTCATCGAAGATCGTGCCTCCAAGCGTGGGCATTACTTCACGCCCGCAGCGCTCGGCGCGAGTGGCGCGGTGAACGCGATTGTGGCGTTTGAAATTTTACTCTATCCGATGCGAACAATTTACTTGTACGCCATTCTTCCAGTGCCGAGCGTGTTACTCGGTGGGTTGTTTCTTTTACGAGACGTGGTGGGGATTCAGGATGGTGGAAGTGGTGTGGCGCACGCTGGGCATTTAGGCGGCGCCGCCGTAGGCGCCATGGCGTTAGCTACGCTTAAACTGCGGCGGTTTCGATAGATAGTTAGTAAAGTAAGCGTGCGCACGGTAACTTTTGAGTGTGTATGTTTTACAAATGTTGTAAATGTAGCGCGGCGAGCGGCAATCAATCAATCAATCAATCAAACCGAAGCAATCAAAGCAATCACGCGCACATGCAGTGTCATGTGTTGTCTAAATCATGTTTGTAGCAGAGAGGTCGGGAAGTCCGCAACGAACGCTTACTCTTCAGTATTCGTGTCTTTGTTCTCGGTTCCACGAGACGAGCCGGCCGCAGCAGCGGGCGATTTGCCATCGTCGTCAACCTTGGATGATTTCGCCGCGCGCGTACCTTCGGTTTCGTTTTGGTCAGACGCACGTCGACGCAAACCGCGTCGAGTCGGCGATGATGGCGACGCTTCGCCCGTGGCGATCGACCCAGTAGTCGCATTCTCCGTCGCGTTCGCGTTCGTCGTAGTCGTCGGCGGTGTATGTCTGAGCATAGAATGCACTTCGCGCGCGCGCTGCGTGACATTTGCACGCGGCGCCGCAGTTCGGCCAAAACTTGGCGACGGAATCACGCGAAGCATCGATCCAAGAAACCTTGACAACGCTCGATTGGAGTGTGTTTCATGACCCTGCGTCGCAGAAGCGTCACCAGTCGTCGGCGGTGCGCGAGTGCTCGATCTGACATTCGTCGGCGTATTTCTTGGGAGCTCTCCTTCCGGCGCTTCAGGCGGCGTGGCGGTTGCGATCGGTACCGCATGCGCCGGTTGTTCTCGCTGCGTCTGCTGCTCTCGTCGCGCGCCGGCGACTTGTACACGACGTCTTAACAAATTTTGAATCGATGCCGGTAAATGCTCAACGCCTTCAAACTCTGGACCGGCAGAGATGATGTGCACGCCGCCGTTGATGATGCCCGCGGGCACGAAACGGCCCTGCGGATGGGCCGGCGCGCCGTTGACAAAGTTTGAGCTATTGTGCAACGGCATGCCTGGTGGACGTGTGTGCGGAAACGCCCCAGTAGGCGAGATGTGCGCTAAACGAGGATACGTGAACACACTTCTCGGTGCGTTAACGTCGTCGCCCGCCAAAAGAGCCCCTTGCTCTGTCATCGTCCCGGGCGGAGGCGGAACAACCGAGATTGCGCGCGCGAGCTCGCACCACAACGAACCGACAGATTGCATGACGGCCGCGAGCTGCAAACCACGCGCTTGGGTTTCTACGGTGTTCGCGCGCGTGTCTGGAGAATATCTATCGGCGATATCGTCGAGCAACGGAGCGGATGCTCGCGCGAGCGCCGCTGCGGAG
>Ga0233451_10005354_pt1 | contig 10450 bp, 7 predicted proteins | sample 011ome_29_FD_183052 | JGI IMG/M metagenome (GOLD analysis project Ga0233451, IMG submission 183052) | Coastal salt marsh microbial communities from the Groves Creek Marsh, Skidaway Island, Georgia - 011504CT (spades assembly) | ecosystem: Environmental > Aquatic > Marine > Intertidal zone > Salt...
TGGTGAGGAGTACTCGACCGGACGTATGCTCTCGGGCGAAATCAAAGCCAAGTTGATTGAAACGTTGGTGCCTATCGTGGAACATCATCAAGAGATCCGTAATTCCGTGGACGATGCGCAAATTGATGCGTTCATGTCTACGCAACCGCGCGTGTTTGCGTCGCTCTTTGGTGACATGGGCGACATCGCCGGCGCGCTCGATGAAGCTACGCTGGCCAACGCCAAGCCTGGTGTCGCGATTGGTGCCCCAGCCGCAAATGACGACGGCGTGAAAAAAGCTCAGCAAACTCAGGCGCAAACGGGTGAGAATGGTGAACCGATGTCCAAATCGCAACAAAAGAAGTTGTTAAAGGAGGCGCAAATCGCTGAGAAGAAGGCAAAGCAAGCCGAGGAAAAGGCGAAGAAAAAAGCAGAAGCGGAAGCAGCAAACTGAATTGAAACTAGTAGCTTTATTATTCATACAATCAGGAAATTATTCTTTGACGCGTTTTACTTTTCTACGCACTCCTTAGCGTCGATGCCACATGCTTTCCCATCCAAAACAGCCGCTCTCGCCTTCAGGTGCTCTTCGAGCGAGCCGCGCGCGGTGACGTTCAGTCTGTATTTGGCCCACACGTCATAGATTGCATTCGCCGCCTTCAAGAGCGCGGGAATCTTCGTAAAGGCGTAAATGTAGCCGATGCCGACCGCATCGTATGCCTTTTGAAAAACCTCTACGCCGGTGAATACGCCTCCCTTGGAGTCTATCCCGTGGATAGTTTTCATCCCAGTCTCGTAATCGATCCCAGCGTTCTCCTTTGGATCGTAGTCATCGCTCGCCAAATCCACCAACGATAAACGTCCACGCCCGGCGTCTTTGGCTCGCAAGAAGTTCACCTCCTTGACGCACAGCGGACACGCGCCATCGAACAGCAATCGAAACTCCCAAGATGGCGTCGCCGCCGAAGACCCCGTAGCCGTCCCCGCATCGGCGCGCACGACCATCGATCCGGGGCGGAACGCGCGCGCGTGCTTCACAGACAACGCCTTCGACGCATTCGTGCGCGCGAACGCGATAGAGACGCGGTTGGCGAGTCCGAGAGCGCACCGCATCGTGTGCCGTGTGGTGAAGTGACGCCGCAGCGCGTGACGTCACATCCCGGCACGAGCTATCCCGTGCGTCGCGCGCGCGCGTGCGAGGACGTCACACGCGCGTATTGCGCGTTAGATTTGCGTTTCGCGCGTTCGCGCGCGACGATGTCGATGGTGTTCGGCGTGGTGTTCGCCAAGAAATCGGTCGTGGTGTCGAGCGAAAGTTTCACTCGCGTGGACGCGACGTCGTGGACGCTGGACCTCGGCGCAAATCTCGGCGGTGAAGGGTACATTGGATGTAAAGATGTGTGTTTGTTCATGCCGAGCACTGGACGTACGTGCGTGATGCGATTGCGACGCACGTGAGATGGGTTTTGTAGAAGACTGTAGAAAAAGCGCGCGATGCGCGACGAGCCGTCGACTAACCATACGGTATCTTGTACTCTTATCACTATTTGTACCACGCAGTTTTAGACGATAACAGTGCGCTGTGCATGTATATCCAAGCTGGAAACTCGCCGTGGTCGTATTGTGGTTGCGTGGCGAACGCCAAGCCGAGCGACGTCTTCGCCCTGCGTTGGCCCGTGGACGACAACGGCGCCCCGTTCGCGACCGCCGCGATCGGTATCTCCGTCGAACCCCTCGCTGCGACTTTGGAAAAGGAGTCCGTGCTCATTCAACACAAAGAGACGTTCGCCAAGCGCGTGGCGGAGGATTTGCTCCGATTCATGCAGAGTTTCCAAACGGGAGGCGACGCCCAACACATGGTAGTCCCGACAAACATTTTAGACAGATGGTTTGACAAGTTTATCAATAAATTCCGGCGTGACCCTGGATTTATCGACCGCCCGCGATTAGATGCGGCTTAAATCGTTCGTTTTGCCCCGTTGCGTGCCTTAGCCATGGTCTTGACTTAGCGTAGCGTTCGAGATTTAGTCAAGTTGGATTTTATTTTTTCAACAAACTTTTCAAAAGGTGTCCTTTGCGTCGCTTGCGTGCGTCATACTCTCACGCACGCGCGCGCGATGCCCAAAGCGATCATTTCTCCGAGTCTGCTCTCATGCGATTTCGCACGCATGGCGGACGAATCCCACAAGGTCATCGCCGCCGGCGCCGATTGGTTGCACATCGACGTCATGGATGGACACTTTGTGCCCAACTTGACATTCGGTGCGCCCGTGTTATCGTGCTTACGACCGCACGTGCTCGACGCGTTCTTTGACGTGCACTTGATGGTGACGAATCCGAAAGATTATTTGGCCCCCATGCAAAAAGCTGGGGCGAATATGTTTACGTTTCACGTGGAGGCGTGCGCGGATGCGGCGGATGCGGCGAGCGTATGCGAAGAAGCGCGCGGGATGAATATGCGCGTTGGTTTAGCCATCAAGCCTGGTACGGCGGCAGATGCGGTGTACGACGCGTGCGATAGAGGGTTAGTGGATATGGTGCTCGTAATGACGGTTGAGCCTGGGTTTGGTGGGCAAAAGTTCAACCCAGACGTGTTGGGGAAGGTTGCGGCGGTGCGCGCGCGGTACCCAAACATGGATATTCAAGTCGACGGAGGGTTGAGTGCGAGCACGATTGATGCCGCGGCGGCGGCTGGGGCGAATGTTATCGTTGCTGGGAGTAGTGTTTTTGGGAGTGATGATTGGGCGAGTGCGATTGAAGTGCTTCGCGCGGGTGTGGAAAAGGCGCAAGCGTTGTCGGCGTAAAGCACGCGCCCACCACCACTGGTCATTTAGTTCCTTAAACAGTGTGTTACGTATGTGAAGTATGTGCGGAAAAGATGAATTTTGTAAGTAGCACATTTGAATGAATTATTACACTAGGCGGAATCGTTAAATGTCGAGACAGACACCGATGAATGAGATGTCGTCTACACTTCGCTTGCGCCGCGCTTCAATAACCATTCTCTGCGCAGTGGCGTGTAGACATCCATCAATTTTTTCGTCGTACATTGCATCATACATTTCTTCGGGAGTGATGACGTCCCATATACCATCGCTCGCGATCGTCAAGACGGCGTTGTCCGTCGTACCATTCACGTCTATAGGTTCGCTCACAAATGGGTGCGCAATCAACCCGACGTTTTGATCTTTGAGAAATTTATCGCCCAACGCACGGGAGAGCGCCAAGCCATACAAACGCGTCGCTTCTGGAGGTAACTCTGCACCAGCTTCATTCAAGCGGTCGCGTTCCTCCTTGTGACGAACTTTATGTTCGGGTGTGAGATACTTTGCACCATGCGCGGACTTGTCGCTCACGGACACTCTGCCGAGAGCGGCGCTCGAATCACCGACATTTGCCGCTTGCATCGTAAGCCCGCCTGTTCGCGGATTCTTCCACACTAACACCGCAGTTGCGGTACAGCCCTCGTATTCAATGCCCATGATCTTGTCCGTCTCCAAGAAGACGCGTTCGAGCAGAGTTTTCGCGCCCTTCTCATCTGGAACTTTGCCAGACAAGTGACGCGCCAGTACTTCGGGGAAGATTTTCCGCGCGCTTTCAGCCGCCACAAATCCACCATGACCATCGAACACGCAAAATACCCCAACAGAAGGATTACCACGTATAGGACACTCGACTAAAATTCTGTCCTCCGAGCCATTTGGCTTGGAACCTGCGGCGCGAACTACGGCCCGTAACGACAGCGCCTCGTGAGCTCGTTTTGTCATGTCTCGAAAAAACGACACTGACACCTTCGGACTCGATTCCCTTTCACCAAACTGTATCGCATCGCCGTGCTGAATTTTATGCCATTTCCCAGGCGCGCGTTCGTTGTCTATAGAAATCTTCGTTTGGTTGAGATACGTGCCATTCAACGAACCCAAATCCCGCACCTCCCACGTCTCGCCCGTCCATCGCACGCTCGCATGCACCGTAGACGCCTCTGCAGATTCAACAACCAATGCATTGACTTTTCCTCGTCCAATGGAGAACTCATCGACACCAAGCGAGGCCACGAATGTCGCGCCTCGGCTTGAAGTATTTTCCACCTCTAGTTTCAGCGCCGGTCGAGCCCGCGGAGTCAGCGGCGCGGGAAACGAGTCTTTAATCGAATTTGACGGCGATATCTTCGTCGTCACGCTCTCTTTCGCCGCAATCGTAGAGGATGGGATGTTTTCACTCACTCTTGGACTCGAGCTCTGCGAAATCACCGCCTCTTCCGAAGCCTCCGCGGCGTCATCAATCGCTCGCTCTGTGAGCTTCGCAACCTCGACACCGCGCGCGCCATCTTCCATCTCTGCCCCGCCCTCGTCCTCGAATTCGAGCGTCTTCACCACACTATCGACAACAACCACTGCAGTTGTCTCCACTTTCGTATCTTTCGCGCGCGCGCCCGCACCGCCAAACGCTCGCACGCACGCGTAGCCCGCGACGCTGAGTCCGACGACGAGCAAACCACCCAACACATTCGCGCCCGCGCCGCGTTTGTCTCTAGCCTCCGCCTCCGAACGCGACGGCGCGGCGCGTGCGCTTCGTGCGCTCGACATGCCGCGCTCGCCTCGAGCGCGCTCGAGCACCGCGGACGTCGCGGCGGAGTCTGACGTCGTCGAGGTGGGTGCCGACACACAACGGTTGGTCGCACGCGTGACACCACGACGCGCACGCGACAGCCGCGCAGAGGTGCGATTTCGTGGCAGGGACGCGCGAGATGAGCGTTTTACGTCGCACCGCGCGCGCGCTGGCGTTGACGTCGCGCGACGCGGGCGTTTCGGGCGGGCGCGTGCGGCGATTAAACTTGAGCGCGTTCGACAACGACAAGGTGAAGAAGCTCACGCCCGAAGAATTGGCGCGACAAGCGGCGGAGATGGAGGAACTGTCGGTATTTCGCGCGGTTGGTGGGTTAGTTGCGGCGTGTGCGGGCGGGGCGGCGGTGTTCGCCGTGGGGGCGGCGGCAACGTTGGGAGTGAGTAGCCTCGCGGCGTCGGCGATTGGGCGCACGGTGCAGACAAACGCAAAGGCACGGGCGCAGCGGGAAATATTAGAGGCGGAGTACGCCACGGTGACGGGATGGGGTTTTGGTGCACGGCGGCGGCGCAAAGAACTTCGCGAGGCGATTGATGCGCTCGTCGAGACGTAATAGAATGCGTACGAGTCCTGCGCGGTGCGGTGTCATGGGTAGTGCTTCGCGCGCATAGATAGTTGTACCGTACTGTAACACATATTTTCTTCTATTGGTTCTAAGACTAGTGCTCCTAAGCAGTTTCCTCTTCGTCGTTGGATGCGGCAACCGAATCAGGTTGATCGACGCTCGAGGTCTGTGGTGGCTGCACTGCGCTCGACAAGGCATCGAAGAGCGCCTCGAGAGGGACGACATGAGCTTCGGACATTGGAAAAGATTTCATCGCTTGTAATATCGATTCGATATCCGCCGTGATGCGCGTGAGCGTGAATAAATTTGCTTCTATGCTCGACATGAATTCGGCGAGCTTGGCCACGATCATTGACGCAGACTCCGCACCAACGCGGCCGAGAATATCGCACTGGTCGTCCTCTGAAAGCAGTTCAGAAATCACTCTTCGCAGCGTACCCATCTCTTTTGTCAACGCTGTTGAAAATTCAGTCGGACTCGTAACGGCTGCATCATGTTGTTCCTCTGCGTTTAACGTCTCAATGATCGACGACAAGTTGTGCAAATGAAACTCCACGCGGTCTCGCATGATGCTCACGAGCTTTTCATGAATTTCACTCTTGTGCAACTTCAAATCTCTCAACGAACGATCGAATTCTTGCTCGAGAAGAAATCGTTTCGGGCCGTCTACGAGTTCACAAGTTGGCGTTTTTAAATCCACAATGACGGCTGCGACAAGTGAGATGCTCTGTTGTGCCAACGCGAGATGCTTGGCGGTTATCGACTTGAGCTTGGACACTTGCATGGCGCCGGCGCCCAAGATGAGCTGGCATACACTTGTGTTGTACTGCTTGAGTAGGTCAATAACGCAATGTGTAACTTCTGTTGCGAACGTAGGAAGTTGCTTTGCTAGTAGCAAGTCATCTGCGAGCAACTGAATCATCATCATTGCACTTTTCACCGTACGATACCGCCCATCACCGACGACCACGGCGACTGAGGAAACTTCATCATCTACGTCGCCCTCCTCGTTACTCACTTTCACATCTCCAGTTATTAGGCTATCAACCAAGCGCTGAAATCGCTTTGGGGCGTTTACGGCAACCCAAGTCTCAGACTCGAGCGCAGTGGCGAGCTTAGCAGACACTGAAGTATGTTGCTCACGAATAAATGCTTTGATTTGATTTGCCAACATTGTTCGTAAACTCATGCATCGATGTTTACCCAGTGCTTCCGCGACGCCAAGAAATTCCACTGCCACATCAATAATCCGCATAAAATCTTTAGTTGCGAGAGTGACGTTCATCGGCGCACGAACTCCGAGAAGTTTTGCAAAACGTCCCTGAGCAACATCGGTGACCCTTTGCACTGCGTCATTTGTAATGGCGAGCGCACGTTGACATGCTGAGTGTTCGAAACTAATCGCGGCTTCTCGTGCCACAGAGACTAAACCTTCATCCATTTCTTTTATCGACGTTATCGACGTTAACGCGTCTTCGTCGCCGACGACAATACCCTTAACAATGAGTCGAATCTGTGACATACGGTCGAAGTATATCCCAAATGTCTTTGACAACGCTTTAAGAATCTCGGCGAACACCTGTGGTGGAAGCTTACGAATAGAATTCGCATATGCCGAGTCGAATGATCCTTCTTCCAATGACGACGTAGATGGATGACGACGTTCACCCGTAACTTTCGCAAGCATTACGTCAACTGCAACGCGTTCGATGTCCCTTACGCTCTCAACGAGCTCCGACGACCATCTCTCTAAGGCTTCGCACAAAAAGTTGCTCCCAGAATACAGTAGCGCCAAAAGAGGAGGGAATGTTGTCTCCATCACGTTTCCTCTTGGATCAATCGGTGTACTTACGATTGTCGTGGTCGCGCTCCCAGCGACATCCAAGCCACATGCCTTCCCAGTTTCAACTAAATGATCGAGCGTCTCTTTTGATACGAGAGTTTTTATATCTCGTGGAAGATTCGCACCAGCTATAAAATCACGCAGCATTGCCTCGCGCACCTTGTCTATCGTTTGCGCGACATGTTCTGGGAGCTTTCTAAAACACGCCAAATCTCTAACCACGTCATCTTTGCGTAGCGTCTGTTGAATATCTTCTGCGATGGTAAGAGCACCGGGATAGTCCGTACTCTCTACGAGCACATCCATGTCCGCACGCATCTGCGCAAGCGCCGAAATCGACTCAAACGTGTCCGCTAATGCACGCAGATTGTCTCGTTTTGCGTGCAGATTGATCATCTGCTTGCCTGGCTTTGACAAGCGGCTGCCGAGCTCAGCAACTCGCCCTCGGAGCGCGCTCACTATGTGCTGCATCGAAGTCATGGACTCGTGAAGTTTATGTAACGATGCGAGTACGGTGAAGAACTCATCGCTTTTGCCGCTGATTTCACGAATCAAATGCTGTTCAATCGTATCCAAATGTTCGCTCAAATCGTCTTGCAAGGACGTCGAAGCCGCAGACAAATTTCGCAAACTATGATCTTCTAAACCCAAGCACGCCGAAGCGAACACATCCCGACGCTCCAAGTCAAAGTTTTCGTCAAAAAATAATCCCGGCACGGTGGCTATATCCTTCACGTTGGCGGTTAAATCATACCGAGCCAAACGCGCTTCGCTCTGCGCGCTCGCCTCGGCGCGCGCGCTCTCCGCGTACGCTCGATATTCTACAAACGACCCATACCACTCCCGCGTGCGCCTCAAGTACCCTTCAAAATCATACAACGACACCTCCGGAAGCAACTTTACCGCAGAACTCTCACTCGACCCATCCCGCGTCCACGCGCTCCCCGACGTCAACGCCCGCTCCATCAACCGCACCGCGCTCGCATCCATCCCCAACCGCTCCACAATCATCGACAACGACCCATCGCCCACGAACGCACCATACTCCCCTTCACTATCCTCAACATTCACCACCGACGTCAAATACGCGTACTGCCTGACGTGCGCCAGACGCACACCACCACCCGCGCAACCGTGTCGAACGACTTTGTCCTCGTCGTCCTCGCCCCGGCGCTCGTCCGCGCGCGCGATATCCATCGCGCCCAAACGCGCGCGTGCGACCGAACACAACGCGCGTGACGCCCGCGCGCCGCGCAGCGTTCGCGCCGCGCGCGCGATGACGAGTGCGGGCGCATTAATCACCCGCGAGCTCGCGTCTTGGATGCGCTGGTTGTTTTAGCCCCACCGAGGCGGCGCGCGAAACGACAGTGCGCGACGCGTCATCGCGGCGAATTCGCGCCATCCAACGCGGCGTAGACATTGCGCGACAACGCTCGAGAGGATATGTCGGACGACGACGATGAAGGGCGCGCGGCGGCGGCGGATTTCCCAATCGTGTGCGAGGATTGCCTAGGTCCAAATCCATACGTGCGCATGCAAAAGGAGCCGTTCGGGGGTGAGTGTGCGATTAGTGGACGGCCCTATACGGTGTTTCGATGGAGGCCTGGGAATGATGCGCGATATAAGAAAACGGTGGTGTGTAAGGAGATTGCGCAGGCGAAGAATGTGTGTCAGGTGTGCTTGTTGGATCTGGACTACGGGATTCCGGTGGCAGCTCGGGACGCGGCGTTGGCGAGAGCGGCGAATGAGTCGGTGCCGAGCTCGAGTGTGAATAGAGATTACGCGGTGGAGGAGATTTCTAAAAAGTTAGCCGAAGGTGAGGATGTATACGAGCATGGCGCCAAGGAGAAGAATAACGAGTTGTTGATGAAGTTGGCGCGGAACAAACCGTACTACAATAAGAATAAGACGCCGATTTGTACGTTTTGGTTGCGTAACGCATGTACGCGGAATGACTGTCCGTACAGGCCGTGTAATGGTGATACGCACATGCCCGAACTCAGTGCGGCGCCGGAGTTGAGAAAGCAAAACATCAAGGATAGGTACTTTGGGACAAACGACCCGGTGGCAGAGAAGATGTTGAAGCGCGCCGCTGAAAGGCCGAGCCGTAAGCTCACACCTCCAGAAGACACAAGCATTACCACGTTATTCCTTGGAGGCGTAGACACGGAGAAGATGGGCGAAGAAGACATTCGGGGACGATTTTACCGCTACGGGGACATTAAAGGCATTCGCGTCATTGGGGATAAAAAGTGCGCATTCATTACTTTCGCGACTCGTGATGGAGCTGAGAAGGCTGCTGAAGACGCTGCTTTCAACTGCCTTGTCAATGATGTGCAATTAAGAATCCAATGGGGCAAGTCTATGGAGAAAAAGAAGTCACAAGACAACTCGCGTGGCGCTCCTCCGCCACCGCCGACGGTGATGATGATGGCACCCGGCGTCGCCCCGCCGGCAGATGGTAAGATCCCAGCCGATATGCCAGCGTACATGGCCATGCCAATGCCCGCACCGGGAGATATTGCTGGAGGTAAAGCACAATATCCTTCAATGGATCCATCCGCCATGGGCTCTACCGGAGCCAAAAAGACAGAAGCAAAGAAGGAATAGATATTAGTAAAATTAATGTGAATTCAAACATTGATGATATAAAAATATAAACTATGTGTGATGTTGGTATACGTACGATGTTGGTATACGGCGCTTTACTTTTCTTGCGCCTTGAGTTGTTGCGTCAAAGCGATCCACTCGTTCAACTTTTTACCCGCCGCGCCGCTCTCATGCGCTTCTCTGCACATGGCGATACCTTCGGCGACATCCTTCGCCTGTGCGGCGGCAGCCATGGCCACACCGGCGTTAAGGATCAACGTCTCAGCAACTGGACCCTTTTGGCCACCCAAAGAATCGCGCAAGATGGCGGCGTTTGTTTGCGGGTCGCCGCCGCGCAAATCTTCGAGCGTGCACGCCTTGACACCAACATCTTTTGGCTCAAACGTGTACGAGCGCGTACCACTCGGGGTAACCTCGACGACATCTGCTGGGCCAGCCGGAGTGAGCTCATCCAAGCCCATAGAATGCACGACGAGAGCCTTCTTCATGCCGAGCTTCATCAACGAGTCCGCCATGAGATGCTGCACCGAGGTGCTGTACACGCCGACGAGCGCGTATTTGCTGTGCGCAGGGTTCAACATCGGCCCCAGCAAGTTGAACGCCGTGCGGACTTTCAATTGTTTGCGCACCGGCGACACCTTGGCCATCGCCGGGTGATATCTCGGGGCAAACATGAACCCCATGCCGCATTGTTCGATGCACTTCACCATGCCCTCCGGACCCAACTCAATCTCCACCCCCAACGCCTCGAGCACGTCCCCAGACCCACACAACGACGACACCGACCGCGAACCATGTTTTGCCACCTTTGCCCCGGCAGCCGCGGCTAA
>Ga0233451_10005357_pt1 | contig 10445 bp, 8 predicted proteins | sample 011ome_29_FD_183052 | JGI IMG/M metagenome (GOLD analysis project Ga0233451, IMG submission 183052) | Coastal salt marsh microbial communities from the Groves Creek Marsh, Skidaway Island, Georgia - 011504CT (spades assembly) | ecosystem: Environmental > Aquatic > Marine > Intertidal zone > Salt...
GCCGTCGAAAGTTGGCAGGATCGTCGCATTGGCAAAGAAGTGGCGCAGCAGCGCGAAGCCACGGTCGAACAGAAGCGCGCAGAACCCATGGAGCCGGTCTTTATTGAGCCGGCTGCCCCTGTCGAAGTCCCGGTGTCACGGAAAGCCACGCAGCGTAAAGAGCGTGAGAAACAAGTGCCGCTTTTCCCCGAGGCAGTGGTGGGTGGCACCTTGCCACCATTGAGCCTGCTGGATCCGGCGCAACCGCCAACCGACATGCCGACCGAAGAAACCATGCAGTTTACCTCGCGGCTGATCGAAACGCGCCTGGCTGACTTTGGTGTGGAAGTGAAAGTCATTGCCGCTTATCCCGGCCCGGTGATTACGCGTTACGAAATAGAACCAGCCGTAGGGGTGAAGGGCTCGCAGATTGTTAATCTGGCTCGGGATCTCGCGCGGGCATTGGCCATGGTCTCCGTGCGTGTCGTTGAAACCGTGCCAGGCAAATCCTGTATGGCGCTGGAATTGCCGAACCCCAAGCGTCAGACCGTGCGTTTGTCAGAAATTCTCTCGTCGCGTCCGTATCACAATATGAGCTCGCCGCTCACCGTGGCATTGGGCAAAGACATTGGCGGTGTGCCCATCGTGGCCGACCTGGCTAAGATGCCGCATCTGCTGGTCGCTGGTACGACGGGCTCCGGTAAGTCGGTGGGCGTGAACGCCATGATTCTTTCCATGCTCTATAAATCGGAACCGGATGCCGTGCGTCTGATTCTGGTCGACCCGAAGATGCTGGAGCTGTCGATTTACGAAGGCATCCCGCATTTGCTGGCGCCGGTCGTGACCGATATGCGTCAGGCGGCCAATGCACTGACCTGGTGTGTGGCCGAAATGGAACGCCGCTACAAGATTATGTCCAAGCTGGGCGTGCGTAATCTGGCCAGTGCCAACGAGCATATTCAGAAAGCGGCGGAGAAGGGCGAACCCATTCCAAACCCGCTGACGCTAACGCCGGAAGCGCCGGAACCACTGCGCAGCATGCCGCATATCGTCGTGGTGATTGATGAGCTGGCCGATCTGATGATGGTGGCCGGTAAGAAGGTGGAAGAGTTGATTGCCCGTCTGGCGCAGAAAGCACGTGCCTCCGGTATTCATCTGATCCTTGCCACGCAACGCCCGAGTGTGGATGTCATCACGGGTCTGATTAAAGCCAATATTCCAACGCGTATTGCCTTCCAGGTTTCCAGTAAGATCGACTCCAGAACCATTCTGGATCAGATGGGGGCTGAAGCGCTGTTGGGTCAAGGCGATATGTTGTATCTGCCACCGGGCACGGGTTATCCGCAACGGGTACATGGCGCTTTTGTGGCCGATGAAGAAGTTCACCGCGTCGTGGATTACCTCAAATCAATGGGTGCGCCGGAATACGAAGAAGGCATTCTGACGGGGGCCACCGAAGGCGAGGGGGGTGATGGCGAAGGTGGCGATAATGACGCCGAGGCCGACCCGCTATACGACCAGGCCGTTGAGATTGTGCTCAAGAATCGTCGTGCCTCTATTTCCCTAGTACAGCGTCATCTGCGTATCGGTTACAACCGTTCGGCGCGTCTGATTGAAGCCATGGAAAAAGCAGGTTTGGTGTCTACGATGGATGGCCGTGGTGGTCGTGAAGTGCTGGCGCCGAATCGTGCCGGTGATGAATAAGGCGCATGATTTTGATTAAACGCACCGTTGCATGCCTCGCCGCATTTTGTCTGGTGTCTGGCACTGCCTGGGCCGATAGCGTAGCCGATCTCAAGAGCTGGCTGCGGGAGACGCGCACCCTCAAGGCGGATTTTGCGCAATCTTCCGCTGGGGGTATTGGCGGCGGCAAGAGCCAGGGCACTATGGCCATCAGTCGACCGGGTAAATTCCGCTGGTCGATCAACAAGCCTTATACCCAACTCATGGTGGGCGATGGTAGTCGCATCTGGCTCTATGACCCGGAGCTCAAGCAGGTGATTGTTCGCAAATCCGAGAAGGCGTTGGGTGGTACGCCAGCGGCCTTACTGGCGGGCGATAACGATGCCGAGCAACGGTTTACGTTTAAGGCCGATGGCGAACACGCCGGTGCCGAATGGGTGATCGCTGAGCCTAAGCAAAATGACACCGGCTTCGTGCGTATCCGTATTGGTCTGGCCGGAAACGAACTCAAAGGCATGGTGCTAGAAGACAGCTTTGGTCAGGTAACGACGCTGGTGTTTAGCAACGTCGTTCGCAACGGCGATGCGCCGGCCAGCCTGTTCCGCTTCACGCCGCCTGCGGGCGCTGATGTACTGAAACAATAAGCATCATGGATCTTTTTGCCGACGCTGCGTCTACCGTAACGCCATCGGCGTATGCGCCGTTGCCAGAAAAGCTACGGCCGCAGACTTTGGAAAGTGTCGTCGGGCAAACCCACTTGTTGGGCCCCGGTAAACCATTGCGCCTGGTGTTGGAAAGCGGTAACCCGCACTCCATGATTTTCTGGGGGCCGCCCGGTACCGGTAAAACCACCCTGGCCCGTCTGGTGGCACGGCATTGTGATGCGGAATTTCTGGCGTTGTCAGCCGTACTGGCTGGTGTTAAAGAAATCCGAGAAGCCATCGCCTTTGCCGAGAAAGCCCGGCAGACAGGCCGAAGAACGATCCTCTTCGTGGATGAAGTGCACCGTTTTAATAAATCGCAGCAAGACGCGTTCTTGCCGCATGTGGAATCGGGTTTGGTGACCTTTATCGGCGCCACGACAGAAAACCCGTCATTCGAAGTTAATGCCGCATTGCTTTCTCGGGCAGCCGTCTATGTGCTTAAGTCACTCACCGGTGATGAATTGGCTGAACTGATTGATCGTGCGCTGGCGACGTTGCCAGAGGCAAAAGTCAGCGACGAGGCCCGCACCCGCCTGATCGGGGTTGCCGATGGCGATGCCCGTAAATTATTGAATTTGATCGAGCAGACCCTGGCTGCCGCTAAAGCGAGTGGTGCAGCAGAAATCAGCGCTGACTTTGTGGCCAACACACTGGCACAGAATTTACGGCGTTTCGACAAAGGCGGTGATGCTTTTTACGATCAGATTTCGGCACTGCATAAATCCGTGCGCGGTTCTAATCCGGATGCCGCACTGTACTGGTTTGTCCGCATGCTCGATGGCGGGGCAGATCCCCGTTATCTGGCACGACGCCTCGTGCGCATGGCCTGGGAAGATATTGGCCTGGCCGATCCACGTGGCGCTCAGATTGCGCTGCAAGCTGCCGAAACCTATGAGCGTTTAGGTTCACCCGAAGGCGAGCTCGCGCTGGCCAATGCTGTGCTCTATTTGGCGGCAACAGCCAAATCGGATGCAGCCTACCGCGCGTATAATCAGGCCCGCGTTTTCGTGCGGGACGATGAGTCACGGCCGGTGCCGATGCATCTGCGTAACGCACCCACCCGTTTGATGAAAGAACTCGGACACGGTGAGGGGTACCGCCATGCCCACGACGAAGCGGGTGGTTATGCCGCCGGCGCCAACTATTTCCCCGAAGGGTTCCCGGACGTATCCTGGTACCAGCCGGTAGAGCGCGGGCTCGAAGCCCGCATCAAAGAACGACTTGCCCAATTGAAAGAGTTAGACCGAAATGCTTGATATTCAGTTATTGCGTACCCAGCCCGAAGAAGTGGTTCAACGTTTAGCCACCCGTGGTGGTGAGATTGACTTCGGCCCCTTCAACGCGCTTGAAGCTGAGCGTAAGACCTTGCAGCAACGCACGCAGGATCTACAGGCGCAGCGTAATAGCCTCTCCAAGCAGATCGGTATGCTCAAAGGCAAAGGCGAAGATGCCAGCGCCGTCATGGCGGAAGTCGGTCAGATAGGCGATGAGCTCAAAGCCTCGGAAGCACGTCTGTCGGTATTGCTTGAAGAGATCAATCGCTTCACCTCCGCTTTGCCTAACCTGCCTGCCGCGGATGTGCCGGTGGGGGCTGATGAAAACGACAACGTTGAAATCAAGCGCTGGGGCACCGTGCCCAGCTTCGATTTTGAAGTGAAAGATCACGTCGATATCGGCGCCGGCCTTAATGGTATGGATTTCGAAACGGCCACCAAACTGACGGGTTCGCGTTTTGTTGTTCTCCAGGGATCGGTTGCTCGGCTGCATCGTGCGCTCGCCCAGTTTATGCTGGATACGCACACTGCCGAACATGGCTACACTGAGCTCTATGCGCCCTACATGGTGAACAGCGCCAGCCTGTACGGCACCGGCCAACTGCCCAAGTTTGCCGAAGATCTATTCCAGATTCCGCGTGGTGAGAGCGAACCGTATTACCTGATCCCAACGGCTGAAGTACCGGTCACCAACATCGTGCGCGATACGATTACACCCGCCGAACAACTGCCACTCAAGTGGGTTTGTCACACACCATGCTTCCGTTCAGAAGCCGGTTCCGGTGGTCGTGATACACGCGGCATGATTCGCCAGCACCAGTTCGACAAGGTGGAACTCGTTCAGATCGTAACGCCGGAAGCAGCGGCCGAAGCGCATGAAGCTTTAACCCGTCACGCAGAAACCATGCTGGAAAAGCTCGGCCTGCCGTATCGCCGCATCGTGCTTTGCACCGGCGACATGGGTTTCTCCGCTGAAAAAACCTACGATCTGGAAGTCTGGTTACCAGCGCAGAACACCTACCGCGAGATCTCCAGCTGTTCCAGCTTTGGCAGCTTCCAGGCACGCCGCATGCAGGCTCGTTTCCGTAATGCCCAGGGTAAACCTGAGCTTGCGCATACCCTCAATGGCTCGGGCCTGGCCGTTGGCCGCACGCTCGTGGCGATTCTGGAAAACTATCAACAAGCTGATGGCAGCGTTCGCGTGCCAGAAGTACTACAGCCTTATATGGGCGGTCTAACGGTATTATCAGCGCAGGCCTGATCCCGATCCTGTTGTCACTCTGGGGGCGCTGATGCCGTAGGTGCGGGTCGGTGCCGTCAGACTGAAGCTGGTGGTGGCCGGGTAGCTACGGGAAAGAATGGCGTAGTACATCCGCACGTTCTCTGCCGTGACCACGGCTTCACCACCGCGAATTTTGACACCGCTTTTGGTTTGGCCCAATTGCGGCAGTGTCTTTTTGATGTCCGCCCAGGAGTCTGGATTGAGCTTCTGGCTCTTGGCTAAACTGCGAGCGGCATTGATCTGCGCCGGTCCAACATTGTAAGAAGCAATCGCCATCCAGGTGCGGTCGGGTTCCGGCACGGTCAGCGGAATTTCGTCTCGCAAGATGTCCAGGTAACGGGCACCGCCCATGATGCTTTCGTAAGGGTCCAGTCGGTTGCGCACACCCAGCCGGTCGGCCGTATCTCCCGTCAGCATCATTAACCCACGTACACCGGTTGGGCTCACCAGCGACGCATCCCAGTGTGATTCCTGGTAAGCCAGGGCGGCTAATAGCCGCCAATCGTAGCCACTGGCCAACTGTGCCCGTTTGAACTGGGACAGATATTGCGGCAAGCGGGTTTTCATGCGCGTGAGAAATCCGCTGCGGTCAGCCTCTTGCAAACGCTCAATGGCCCCGAAATAGCGATCACGCAGTTGGCGCAGCGTGCCATCTTGTTCTGCGGTGGCTAAAAAACGGTTGGCTTGCTGTACCAGCGCATCGCCACTGCGCTTCGGGAAGGCCCAGACGATATCCTCCGCTTCTCCCACCGCTAACGAGGAGTCGATCCCCGGGTAGTAATTCAGTCCGATACGTAATGCTGAACGTGGCACGATGGCTATGGCGATTTTGTGGTCCGAAATCGCTTTGAGTAAATCGAGCTCATTCCAACTGGGATGTGTTTCGAGTTGGGGGATGACTTTCTGGCGGGCAAGCTCTTTGAGCCAGAGATTGTTGCTGCTGGCACTGAGTGCATGAACAACGGCTTGGTGAAGCTGAGCAATTGATCCCACCGGCATGGCGTCGTTAGGCTGCACCAGGACCAGAGGTTCTTGGGCATACGCAGCGGATGCCCGTAGTAAAGAGGCTTGGGGAGACTGCTCGTCGTCGGCGCCCGTCTGGTTTCGGTGGCTGGGTGCTTCTACAAAACGTTTGGTCAGCCAGGCAGCGGCCATATGGACTTCGCCGCGCTCGACTAAACGATGTAACGCTTCCTCATTTTCTGCCACCACGAAACGAACATTTTTATTCATGGATTTGGCAAAGGCTTCGACCAGATCCCGATCAAAGCCACTTTCCAGAATGATCGGTTTGCCTTCTTCATCGGTCGTTTTTTCTCGGATAAAACTGGTCGGCGTTTCTCGTGTGCCAACCACCAAATCTCGGGAAAGCGCTAAGGGTTGAACGTGGGGCATCAGATAGAGAACGCCGAAGAATAAACCGACCACCAGCATCAAGGCTTTGAGCCAGAGCATCCAACGCGGTGCGGCGTTGAGGCGACGCACAACCCCAGCTGTCCGGCGAGCAAGCGCGGATAGTCTCGAATACTTGTTAGAGAGCGGGGCTTCAGGGAGTGACATCAGGAGAAACGCTCCTTGCGGCAACGCTTTACTCTAGCATGGGGGGGCTTCGAGGGCATCTGTACAGGAAAGTCGGGCGTGTTATAATTCAAAAGTCGGAGAGGTGGCAGAGTGGTCGAATGTACCTGACTCGAAATCAGGCGTACTGCAAAGTACCGTGGGTTCGAATCCCACCCTCTCCGCCACCCACCCATTTCTAAACCCCACTAACAACCACTGCGACCCGAAAAAATAGCAATGATATAAAGGGGTTGGTTGATTTTTTAGATTTCATGCCATAGTATCTAGCCATCAAATTAATGGTGGGTACGAAGATGGGATTGGTGGGTACGGTGGTGGTGAGGCGATAAGCTGATGGCCATTGCCAAAGAGCTTTCCCCTCTGGCTGTGTCTCGCCTGACTGAACCTGGTTTTCACCGGGTAGGTGGGGTAACCGGGCTTTACCTGCAAATAAATGAGCGAGGCGCACGTTCCTGGGTCTTGCGCATGATGGTGGGTACGAAGCGTCGAGAGCTCGGACTTGGTGGGTTTCCTACCGTGGGTTTGGCCGATGCGCGCACCAAGGCCCGTGCCGTTCGTGAGCAAGTTGAAAACGGCCTCGATCCCATCGCCGAGAAACGTAAAAAGCGTGAGATGCTCATTGCCGAGCAACGCCGCCCCACATTCAAAAAATGCGCCGAGCAGTTTATGGCGATGAAGAGTGCCGAGTGGCGCAACGACAAGCATCGTCAGCAGTGGGTGAATACACTCAATCAATACGCCTATCCCACCATCGGCGATCTACCGGTTCACGAAATTAGCCAGCGCCATGTGCTGACCATCCTGGAGCCGATCTGGACTGTCAAGACAGAAACGGCCAACCGTGTACGTGGTCGCATTGAGAACGTTCTGGATTGGGCAACCGCGCATGGCGAGCGTACAGGGGTAAATCCCGCACGCTGGCGAGGCCAGCTCGACAAGCTACTGCCATCGCCCAAGAAGATTGCCAAGGTCGTGCACCACCCGGCGCTGCCCTATGAGCAATTGGCCGAGTTTCAGCGACGATTGAATCAATACCCGAGCATCAGTGCCAAAGCCCTTGGCTTCGCTATTCTGACAGCGGCACGCTCCGGTGAAGTGCGTGGTGCCACTTGGGAAGAGATCGATTTTGCTAAGAGAATCTGGACCGTGCCGGCCGACCGCATGAAAGGCGGCAAGGAGCACCGGGTACCGTTGAGTCGACGCGCCATCGCCTTACTTAAAACACTGCCACCACAGAAGACCGGCATTGTCTTCGCAACCCAGAAAGGGAACGCGTTATCCGATATGGCGCTCACCATGCTCTTGCGGGGCGTTTGGCCAGGCATCACCGCACATGGCTTCCGCTCGACTTTCAGAGACTGGGCGGCAGAACAAACCAGCTTCCCGCGTGAGGTCTGTGAGCAGGCCCTGGCGCACGCATTGCCTAATCAGGTTGAAGCGGCCTATCGGCGCAGTGATCTCTTCGATAAACGCCGCGAATTGATGGATCAATGGGCTGCTTTCTGCCGGAAGAAGCCGCTTCAGACCCCTAACAAGGAGAAACCCACCAGAAAACCCGCTAAATCAAGCTAAACGCGCCTTACAAATGCGAAGCCCCCTGTGCAGCAACACAGAGGGCCTCAAGAGCACCAACCCGCAAGGCCAGCGCACTTAACTCCACAAAGAGTGCGCTAAAAGTAGCGTAAACCCTCGGTATTGTCCAGTTTTATAGAGCAATGCTCTATTTTCTGGCGGTTATACGCTTGGCCTTGCCCATTTCAAATGTTTGGAGAAATGAGCAATGTCTAAAGCAACTGCAAAGCTAAATCGTAAGCCTGTCCCTTTTGACCAATTGCCCGACTGCGCCTGGGTTCGTAAACCCATGGTGATGGCGCTGTTTGGTGTGTCTGACACCACTCTATGGCGCTGGGGCAAAGAGGGGCGTATTCCCAAACCGACCTTAATCGGCCCGCGCGTCTCGGCTTGGCGTGTTGGCGATCTGCGTAAATTCCTTGGTCAATCATCATGAGCATCGCTGCCGTCATGACGGCGGCGCGTTTGAATCAGGATGATTATCTTGATAACCGTTTGCGATTGGCTGATGAAGCAGGGTTAACCCCTGAAGGCCTGGACCACGAAGTTCACTCTGTCTTGCGGGTAGCTGTACCTCATTTGCTTGCACAACAAGCGAGAGAGCCCGAGCCAGAACAAGAGCGTCTGGGGGAATGGGTATCGATGATTCGTGGTTCGGAACTCACCCCACAACCGATCCAGTGGATTTGGCCAGGCTGGCTGGCGAGCGGTAAGGTCCATATTCTGGGAGGAGCGCCAGGCACTGGAAAAACAACCATCAGCCTGTCGTTGGCTGCAACCATATCGAGCGGAGGTGTTTGGCCAGACGGCATTCAATCACCCAAAGGAAAAGTCGTGATCTGGTCGGGGGAAGATGATCCGTCAGATACTTTGGTCCCCCGGCTGAAGCTTTCCGGTGCCAATCTGCAGAACATTTATTTCGTCGGTAATGTGCATCACGGCCATGAGCGACGTGCTTTTGATCCTGCACTTGATACAGACAGTCTTCTGCAGCAGTTAATGGATCTGAGCGATGTGCGCTTATTGATCGTAGATCCGATCGTTTCAGCGATTGCAGGGGATAGCCATAAGAATGCCGAAGTCCGGCGCAGTCTGCAGCCTTTGGCAGACCTTGCCGCATCGCTACACTGTGCCCTGCTGGGTATCACCCATTTTTCCAAAGGGACAACGGGAAAGGAGCCAGTCGAACGTCTTACCGGTAGCCTGGCCTTTGGAGCGATGGCCAGAATTGTCATGGTCGCGGCCAAGCATCAGGTCACGAGCGGCGATGCCGATAGCCAACGCGTCTTTCTGCGCGCCAAAAGTAATATTGGCCCGGACAAGGGCGGCTTTGCCTACGAGCTTATGCAATCCGAAATCCGGGAACACCCCGGTGTCATTGCATCCTGTGTTCAGTGGAAAGAGCCGATTGATGGCTCGGCACGAGATCTGCTCAGAGAGGCAGACGAGGTGCCTGATGACATTGATCGGGAATCCTTGCCGGATGCCAAGCTCTTTCTGCATGACTTGCTCAGCGATGGACCAATGTCGGTCAAGGACATCAAAAGAAATGCCGATGGCGCTGGTTACTCATGGGCAACCATTCGCCGGGCGCAACAGAAACTAGGGGTCAAAGCCCAGAAGGAGGGCGGTCATTTTGGGGGGTATCAGCGGTGGCTATGGGCGCTTCCTGCGCCAGATGATTGAAACCGTACCCACCACTGAAAACGACTGAAGGTGCTCAAAATCCCTGAAGATGCTCACTCAATTTAATGAGCATCTTCAGCAAAAGTGAGCACCTTCAGCAGAATATGGCGGAAGCTTTCGGGCGGGAAATATCGAGAGAAGTGTCCGCCAAAAATGGGTAGTCTTGTTGCCTTTGACTATTTTCGTAGTACCTTATAAGATACCAACATGGAAATACGGATTTACACCGACAGTAATGGAAAAGCGCCGTTTACTGAATGGATCAACGCACTTAAAGACATTAAGGCTCGCGCCATCATCAGGGCTAAGCTGGTCCAGCTGGAAGGTGGAAACTTTGGAGATTTCAAACCTCTGAGGGATGGGGTGCAGGAGTTGCGAATTCATTACGGGCCGGGTTACCGGGTGTATGTCAGCCGTCAGGGGCCGGTGCTTGTCCTGTTGCTCTGTGGCAGTGACAAAAGCAGTCAAAGCCGTTCGATCAATGAGGCTATTGCCAATTTGAATGACTGGAAAGCGAGAGGATTATGAAAGCACAACGAGATAAAAGTTACGATGACGAACTGCTGCAGAGTCTCATAGATCCACAGGAGGCAGCGGCGTTTGTTGAAGCCGTTATGGAGCTAGACGACCCAGCGGCCCTCAAGCTTGCTATGCGCAAAGTGGCACAGGCTCATGGCATGGCCG
>Ga0233451_10005366_pt1 | contig 10435 bp, 8 predicted proteins | sample 011ome_29_FD_183052 | JGI IMG/M metagenome (GOLD analysis project Ga0233451, IMG submission 183052) | Coastal salt marsh microbial communities from the Groves Creek Marsh, Skidaway Island, Georgia - 011504CT (spades assembly) | ecosystem: Environmental > Aquatic > Marine > Intertidal zone > Salt...
AAAAGTTTTTTGGCCTAAACTTATTTGATAATCATTTAGTTCCTTGAAATCATTTTTATCCATTAACACCTCTCCTCTTACTTCAAGGGTCTGTGGATGATTCTCTCCGTACAGTTTAAGAGGGATCGTTTTGATCGTTTTTATATTATGAGTCACATCCTCGCCCACATTTCCATCACCTCTCGTTGCTGCATACTTCATTACTCCATTATCGTAAAGAATAGTTACCGCAAGTCCATCAAACTTTAATTCAGCATTAAATTCAACATCGTTTGTGTCGAGGGTGTCGTTAATTCTTTTATTAAAGGCTTCTAGCTCATCAATACCAAATGCGTTTCCCAAAGAGAGCATTGGCTTAGTGTGCTGGATTTGATTGAACTCGCTAATCGGCGATCCACCAACTCTCTGTGTCGGAGAGTCTGAAGTAATTAATTCAGGATGAGAATCTTCAATATCTTTTAATTCTCTTAATAATTGGTCATATTCATGATCAGATATTTGAGGTTCGTCGAGAACATAATAATTATGATCATGTTCCTGAATAACTGATTTTAGATAATTTATTTGTTTTTTAGTAGCTTCAGTCATAGCTGATTTAGGCAAAGTATTTTTGCGCTTGGTCACTTCCAGGAATTAGATTATGTTTTTCCATTTCTTTCACAATTTGATTCATATGATTTTTAATTGCGGCCACGTAAACAGAATCAATTTCTTTATTTCGCCCATCAACCATAACCGCATTTAATTTAATACAAAATTCATTCATTAAATTAACCATTTCTTCAAAAGCATCTAAGCTATTGGTTGTTGTGGGAATATCTAAACTCACGATAATACCTTGTATAAAAGAATCACTTTCTATTTTTAGGGGCTGTCTATTTAAACCCATAACCTTGAACATTTTTTGACCGTCTATTTTTGGATCAAAATACCAATGAAAATCTTTAAAGAGTCTTATATTGGCTTTATTAAAAAAGTCCTGGAAAGCACCAAAATGAAACGAGCTGTCTGTTTTAGGTTGAATTTTAACTAGAAAGTTTTTATTAATTAAGTTTTTAAATGTCTTCAACTCCTCAGCTCTTTCAATAATATTTTCATTTGATAGCCATATCTGATTGACATCTAATTGTTCTTTTATTTTTTCAATTAAGTTTAAAAAACTTTGTTTAACCTGTTCAGTAATTTCTAATTTTCTAGAAATTAGAGGCAATGATAATAAAATTTGATCAAAGGAAAAGCTTTCATCAATTGCTTCTCCTGTTGCCCAAAGATCATTATCTTTTCTGAGATAGAAACTTAATCTAAGGTCATGCAGATAAGAGGTTAAATTAAGATTTAATAACACGCTAGCCTCACTTGTCTTATTCAAGGTTAGACTGACCACGGACTCAAAGTCCATGTTAATTTCATCAGGTAAGTTCTTCTTTAAAAACTCTTTTGAAACGGTTTGGCTTGATGGATCATGAACAATATAATCTTCCAGCTCTGGAGAATTATTAAGACTGCTATTAAATAACGGGTCTTTTTGTCGATGCATCGACTCTGTTTTCTTTTGCTTTGCTCGAGTTTTTTTTAGCTGAAGCCAGTTAAAAATTATCATGAATAAGATAATTGTTAATCCAAGAATTAACAGAGCAATCTGGATATCACTCATGAATTCACCTGAGAGGTTTTATTTTGAGAGGAATTTTTTGCGATGTTTAAATCTACCTCAACAATTTTTGAAACACCTGATTCTTGCATCGTGACTCCAATGAGTTGTTCAGCAAGTTCCATAGTAATCTTGTTGTGAGAAACATATAAAAACTGAGTATTAGAAGACATCTCTTTAACTAAGTCACAAAATCTTTCTGTATTTGAATCATCGAGAGGAGCGTCAACCTCATCTAGTAAACAGAATGGCGCTGGGTTTAATCTAAACAAGGCAAAAACAAGGGCTATGGCCGTAAGAGCTTTTTCACCACCAGATAGAAGATGAATCGTAGTATTCTTTTTACCTGGTGGCTGAGCAACAATTTGTAAACCAGTGTCAAGTATTTCATTACCAAGAAGCTCAAGAGCTGCCTTACCTCCGCCGAAAAGCTTTCTAAAATAATCATTTAAATTTTGATTAACACTATTGTATGTTTCTTTGAGTTTTTCCCGAGTTTCACGATCAATTTTTCCAATCGCAGTCTCAAGCGTTGCACTTGCTTCAGATAAGTCTTCAACTTGGGTCGTTATGTATTTTACTCTTTCTCGTTCACTATCTAGTTCAGAAACTGCAGCCATATTTATAGGGCCTATACGTTCAATTTTTTGATTTAATTTTTCAATTTTTTCAGAAATCGATGATGCATTTTCACCATTAATGTTTTTTAAAATCTCTTCGTCATTAATATTAAACCTAGAGAACTCTTTTGCCGCATAATCAAAATCAATCTTGGTTTGTTGCTCTTTTAATTTCTCTGCTTGAAAAGAGTCATTAATGGGAGTGATTTCTTGAATTAAGGCAAGTCTGGATTGCTCTTTATTTCTAAGATCAGATTCTTTAATAGCTAATTGATCACGTTTATCTTTTAACTGAGCCTCGGCAACCTGTTTTTCTTTAAGAAAATTCTCTAGGTCTTGATTAAGTTCTTTATGTTTTTGTGCAAACATTTCTAGATTGAACTCACTTGAGGTTCTCATTAATGAATTTTGTTCATTGGTTAAGATGTCTTTTCTTTCAGATAAATCATTAATTTTCGTCTGAGCTAAATTAATCTTGTATTCTATTTCACGTTTTTCTTTCTCAGCATCATCAAAGATCTTTTTAGCCTCAATGAAGACCTGTTCTTTAAGATCCCTATCTGACACTAAATCTTTTAGCATATTTTCAACATCAGAAATTACCTGTTCAAGATCCTGAGTATTGCCATATTTAGTTTGTCGATCTGTTGATATTAATTCTTTTTCTTTATTTAATGTCGCTAACTCATGAGAGATGGTCTGAATTCTCTCAGTAGCAGTTGTTTTTTGATATCTTTGTCTTGAGAATTGAATTTCTAGAGCTTTGGTCTCTTTTTCAGCAGTATCACGATGTTCAATCAAATCATTTAACCGATCCCTATATTCATCTAATTTTTCTTTTTTGGAGGAAATCTCAGTAAGAATTAATTGGTTTTTTTCATTAAGCTTATTGAGCGTTACGCTAAGTTCATCAATTTTTGCTTTTGTTGCAAAAGCATCCACCGATAAATCATTATTTCCATGGATATATTGATAAAGCCTTCCGTAAATATTCCCTTTTATATCCACCAATGTCTGTCCTGGTTTGAGCTTTTGGCGATAAGTCTCTAAATTATTTAAATTTTCAATAATAAAGACATTGTGAGTCATTTCTCTAATAACAGACTGATGTTCAATGTCGGATTGAATTAGCTGACTTAAGGGTGTTAGGTTTTCAAAACCTGGACTATCTATTGTTGATTCATTTGTGGATGCCATCAATGTGATAGCAAATGTCGAATCACTTATATTCAAGTTAGATGAAAAGTATGCATTTGACTTAATTCCCATAACTGAATCTAGTGCTTGCGCATATTTTTCATCAATTTTCACATTGCTTATTAAATTTTTATCTGACTGGATATTATTTGCATTAAGCCAGTCATTAATATGCTCTTGATTTACCTGGGCATTGATTAAAGAATTTAAAGACTTAATTTCAGCCTCAACCTGGCTTAATTCGGTTTGAATATCTTGTCTTTCATCGTATAAAGTATCTAGCTCCTCAGAATGATTATCGATTAATTCTTTTTGCAAATGTATTTCTTGATTTAAACTATCAATTCGAGAATTAAGATCAGTAATTTGATTATCACCAGAGCTTGTTGCTTCATCAAGTAATGTCTTTTGGTTGTTCAATTCTAATTGAAGCTGCTCTACTCTTTTATCAAAGTCTTGAATCTTTCCATCCATAAAGGAAATCGTATTTTGATCTAATCTTAATTGCTCTCTATTACTTTGAAGTTTTTCTTCAATGGACTTATATTCAATATTGATTTGAGAAAACTCTAATTCAGCTTTTTTAAAAGCACTCTCTTTTTCTGAATAAGAATTTTGATAGTCATTTATATGTCGTTCATTTTCATTTAGGTCATTTTGCAATTGGATAAATAGGTCATTTAATCTCTCTAACTCGCCAGATATTTCTTTGATGCGATTGTCACTTTGCTCAACCTGATTTCTAGCTCTCTCCTCTTCGCTACGATTCGATTCAATCTTGCTTTCGACAGAGCTAACTTTAGAACTAATTTCATAAAAATTAGCTTGAACAGGATTCAAGGCTTCATTTTGAGATCTAAGCTCTTCACGTGAGACATCAACTTCAAGTTCAGCTTTTGTCAGTTCGGATTTTTTTTGCTCTAATTTGATTTGAGATTGCTTTAATTTGTCTTGCGATTCTCGCCATAATAGTGCGGCTGATTCTTTTTTAAGAAAAGCCAATTGAGCTTCTAATTGCTTTAATTGATCTTTAAATAAATTATATTTTTTTGCTGCCTCTGCTTGGGCTTCTAGTTTAGTGATTGCTGAGTTAATTTCTTTTTCAAGATCCTTCACGCGCTGAAGGTTGTCTCTTGTGTCACGAAGTCGGTATTCCGTTTCTTTTCTTCTTTCTTTGTACTTGCTTATTCCAGCCGCTTCTTCAAGGAAGTTTTTTAACTCTTCTGGTTTTGCCTCAACAAGTTGTGAAACAGTATTCTGTCCAATAATGGCATACCCTCTTGTCCCTAAACCAGTTCCGTAAAATAGATCAGCGACATCTTTTCTTCGAACATTAATTCCATTGATAGAGTAAGTTGAGCCTTTATCTTTTTCAATTGTTCTTCTTACAGCGATTTCAGAATATTTAGCCCATTCGTTTGCCCCTTTATTTTCATTATTATCAAATAATAATTCCACACTGGCTCTAGAAATAGCAGGTCGTGTATCCGTCCCATTAAAAATTACGGATTCCATAGACTCACCTCTCATCTCTTTTGCTGAGGATGAACCGAGAACCCATTTGACTGATTCCATGATATTTGATTTGCCACAACCATTAGGCCCGACGATGCCAACTAATTGGCCAGGAAGTGATATGGTGGTTGGATCTATAAAGGTTTTAAAACCAGCTAACTTAATTTGTCTTAACTTCAAATACTTCTCACTATGTTTTAATAGTTACAAAAAAATTATTGTATAATTGCAAAAATTTTTTTAAAGGTTATACACCACGATGAAACTTACAAAACTAGGAAGTAAGCCAACTGCACAACCGACTAAAGAGTTAGAAACGTTTAACAATCCGAATCCAAAAGGTGATTTTCATATCCATATGGAAATACCTGAATTTACTTGTTTGTGCCCAAAAACCGGGCAACCAGACTTCGCAACTCTCTATCTAGATTATATCCCTGATAAGCATTGTGTGGAACTGAAAAGTCTAAAATTATATATGTGGTCCTTTAGAGATGAAGGTTGCTTTCATGAGGCCGTCACCAACCAAATTTTGAATGACTTAGCTAAAGCAACAAAACCTCGCTATATGAAATTAACAGCTAAGTTTTATGTTCGCGGAGGAATATTTACTAACGTCGTGGTAGAACATAGAAAAAAAGGTTGGAAACCGCAACCTAAAGTTGATTTAGATCAATTTCCAAGTCAAAATAGCGTTGTTTAAATAACTGGGGGTATAGCTCAGCTGGGAGAGCACTTGCATGGCATGCAAGGGGTCAGCGGTTCGATCCCGCTTACCTCCACCAACTTAAATATTTATCTAGGTGATTGAATCACTTTTTTTCAGCCTCTTTGGTTTCATTGGTATTTGAATCGACAGGAAGCATTTTATTACCATCCCATCTTTGACCACACCAGCACACACCCTCTTCATTGATTATACAAGTACCACTTCCACAACACCTCTTATCCTCCATTTATCACTCCTTACTAATTAAATGTAATTTCTATGAACCTAATAGATCGTAAAAGTGCATTTTAAAAGTTAGGTTTTTTAATAAAAATGACACATACTGTAACTAATGTATGTGAAGACAGAGAAAATACTATGGTCAAAAAATGAAATTAATAATTCTTAATTATTGGCTTATGCTAAATGAATAATGATATCAATAATGTCGATGTAATCATCATTGGAGCAGGAATTGCTGGTATTTCTTCAGCATATTACTTACAAAAAAATTTTCCTGACCTCAATTACATAATCATTGAATCAAGAAGCGATCTTGGAGGTACTTGGGATCAGATGACTTTTCCTGGAGTGCGCTCCGACTCGGATATGTACACTTATGGATACACATTCAACCCTTGGAAAGGTTCAATAATTGGAACAGGAAAAGATATCAAGCTGTATCAGAATGCTACTGCAGAAAAATTCAATATAAGAAAAAATATTTTATTTAATACCTCTGTTGAATCACTTGCGTGGAAAAATAATCAATGGACAACTAAAACAAATAAAAAAAACTTTCAAAGCCAATATGTTATTTGCTGTACTGGTTCCCGTGATTATAGTCAGCCAAATTTTCCTAAATTTAAAGGAGAAAGCAAATTCAAAGGGGAAATTGTTCATACTCAGTCATGGGGAAATACAAAATTTAAGGGAAAAAATGTAGCTATCGTTGGAAGTGGTTGCACAGCAGTCACAATGACACCCGCAATAGTCAAGGAAGCAAAATCAGTCACTTTGATTCAACGAAGCCCTGCTTGGATTGTAAATGTAAATGGCAATGAAAAATCGAATAGGCTTTATAAAACTTTTGAAACATTGGTTGATTATGCCGTGAGTAGAATGTTTAAGAAAAGTTATAAAAAGAAAGTTTTATCGAAGTACTCTAATTATTATAACGATACCAATATCCCATCATATGGTTATTGGAATCAGCGACCCGCCTGTAGTTTAGATAATGATTATTTTGACGCTTTCAAATCAGACAAAGTCTCTGTAGAACATACAGGAATCAATAATTGGGAGAAGAATGGTATTAAGTTACAGAATGGTAAAACTATTGGATGTGATCTTGCAATAATGGCGACAGGGCTTAATGCTCAATTGTTAGGTGGAATTAATATCTTTGTAAATGAGAAAAAAATTAATCTCAATAAAACAAGCTGGTATAGAGGTATGATGTTTAGTAGCATCCCTAACCTCTTTGCACATACAGGTTACATTAACTTTAGCTGGACTGCTAGATGTGAGTTAGTGAGTGAAAGGATATGCAAGACAATGAAATTCATGAAAAAAAATAAATTTACTTACTGTGAACCAAAATATATAGGTGAAAAATCTAAACCAGCGATAGAAGCAAATTATGTCCTCAGGTCGATGGATAAATTCCCTAATAGAACATATAAATTCGATAACAGAAATTATTTAATGGAGTACATGAACTTTAAATGGGCGAAGATAAACGACGGGGTGCTAACTTTCCACTAAACTAAGGATATAAACACATGAAACTTGAATCATTAGCTCTACATCATGGGTATGAGCCAGAACAAACTACCAAAGCAGCGAATACTCCCATATATCAAACATCGGGGTTCACTATTGATGATACGCAACATGGTGCCGACCTCTTTGATCTGAAAGTTGAAGGAAATATTTATTCAAGAATCGGTAATCCAACAAATGCTGTTCTGGAGCAAAGAGTAGCTGCTATGGAAGGCGGCATTGCTGGGTTATCCTTAGCTTCAGGAATGTCAGCGATTACTTACGCTGTGCAATGCATTGCAGGCCCAGGTGACAATATTATTAGCACCAACCAATTGTATGGTGGAACATATAATTGCTTCACCCATAGCTTTCCAAAACAAGGAATTACGGTAAAGATGGTGGATGGAGCAGATTTTAATGCCCTTGAAGAAGCCATCGATGAAAATACTAAGGCTTTGTATTGTGAATCTATAGGCAACCCTTCTGGAATAATCATTGATATACAAAAATTTGCTGAGATTGCTAATAAATATGGTATTCCTCTTATTGTAGATAATACAGTAGCAACTCCCTACATATGCAGACCTATTGATTTTGGTGCCTCAATAGTTGTTCACTCTTTAACTAAATATATTGATGGTCATGGCTCTACAATTGGCGGCATGATTGTAGATTCAGGAAAATTTGATTGGACGAAGGAACCAAAAAAATTTCCCATGCTGAATGATCCTGACCCCTCTTATCATGGTGTTGTTTATACTAAAGAATTCAAAGAGGCTGCATTCATCGCATGTTGCCGAGTTGTTCCTTTAAGAGAAACAGGTGCATGTTTGTCGCCACACAGTGCTTTCTTAATAATGCTTGGGCTTGAATCTTTAGGTGTCAGAATGGAGCGACATTGTGAAAATGCGCTTACATTGGCTAAATACCTAGAAAATCATGATCGTGTGGAGTGGGTTAACTATGCCGCGCTTCCAAACGATAAATATAACAATGTATGTCAAAAAATAACTGGGGGGAAAGCCTCAGGTATTATTAGTTTTGGTATCAAAGGTGGGATGAAGGCAGCAACAAAATTTATTGATGCTCTTCAAATGATTCTAAGAGTGTTAAGCATGGGCGATGCTAAATCTCTCGCATGTCACCCCGCCTCCACACTTCATCGTCAGTTAAGTCCGGAACAACTGGCATTAGCAGGCGTTAGTGAGGATATGATAAGGATATCGGTTGGTATTGAACACATCGATGACATAATTGCTGATGTGGAGCAGGCTATTCAAGCGTCTAAAATATAAACTAGTTTGTTATCGACAATTTATACACTTTCCTTCGGTCTTGTCCCAATTTTTTACTGTATCAAGACCGACCACATCTTTAAAATTAGCATTATTTATTTCAGCTGCATTTAAATCAGCGCCGGTCAAATCTGCACCGGTCAAATCAGCTTGAATTAATTCAGCCCTATTTAAATTGGTATTTTTTAGATTTGCTCCTTTTAAATTAGCAAATTTAAAGCTCGCTATATTCAAATTAGTATTTTCAAAATTAGTATTTTCAAAATTTCCACCAGTTGAATCAAACTTCATCTGGCCCATCGGTTGATTGCCAACATCTAAACCTAAATCAGCATCCGATACATCAGCACCTGACATATCAACTTTACCAAGCGTGCCTATCAATCTAACACCTTTTAAAATAGCATTACGAAAACTTGTATTACCCACAATAGGTTGAAATATAGTCGCCATCGAAAGATTGGCTCCATTAAAATTTGCTTCCTCTAATCGAGCTAAATTGAGATACGCTCTTTGTAAATTTGCACCAGATAAGTTTGCTCCCCTTAAGTCGGCTCCAAAGAAGCTAATATTGACCATTTTACAATGTGTTAAGTCTTTCTGACTCAAATTGAGGTAACCAAGATCAAGATTGGATAAGTCACACTCGGGGTCATTATTCAATATATCGTCTACCTCTTCTTGAGTTATTTTCTTTCGATCATCATTGAATGTCGTTGAAAAAAATACCTCAGCTTTTTGAATCACCTCTTGAGGATTTTCAAGGAATATTTCTTTACCAGATTGATTACCGAAGCAATAAGTTTTGCCTCCAACCACCTCGCTAACTGAACAATCTGTAGCTTGGAAATTACCTTCAGAGAGACTTGTTGCGCAAAAGTTATTAAACTCTTCCCCATAAACAAAGAAATTTAAAGTTAATGCGATAAATAAGAATATTTTTTTCATAGTAAAGTTTTTAAGTACCATAACATCATAAAGTAGTTTAATCTAATTTCTATTAAACCTTACCCCTATATTGAAACCTTCAATACCCTCTAACATTAGATTCAAAAAACTCACAAAATGCAAGATTATATAGATCATGTATAGTGAGAGTCTCATAATATGACAATCGAAGTATATTCAAAACATATTATTAGAATACAAAAGCCTACTATAAGTTATGCTTTGGAAATTGAGAATCTTGTTAGAAACTCACCCCCTCTAGATTTAAATTCGACCTATCATTATTTTATACAATCTCATTATTTTAACGAAACGTGCGCAATAGCCATCAATGAAATTGATCAGGTTGTTGGTTTTGTATCTGGATTTCAAGACCCTAAAAAAAGCGATACCTTATTTATTTGGCAGGTGGCGATATCCAAAGACGCCCGAGGAAGTGGCTTAGCCTCAAAGCTAATCCATTTTATTTTGCAAGAGCATCCTCATATGCAGTTTATTGAAACCACAATAACAAAAGACAACGCATCATCCATAGCACTGTTTAACAAAATTAGTCGGGAATTAAATACCAATATTATTGAAGAACCATTCCTCGATAAATCAAAGCATTTTTTAAACCAACATGATTCGGAAAATCTTTTTCGAATTGGACCATTCAAAATATTAAAGGAGAATCCATGAAAATATTTGAAGAAATAGAATCAGAAGTTCAGTCTTATGCTCGCTCATTTCC
>Ga0233451_10005377_pt1 | contig 10423 bp, 11 predicted proteins | sample 011ome_29_FD_183052 | JGI IMG/M metagenome (GOLD analysis project Ga0233451, IMG submission 183052) | Coastal salt marsh microbial communities from the Groves Creek Marsh, Skidaway Island, Georgia - 011504CT (spades assembly) | ecosystem: Environmental > Aquatic > Marine > Intertidal zone >...
CAGGCAACGTAACGGCCAAGTGCGTGGGAGAGATTTGTATTGGGGCTTCACGCTTGGGATACTAAGTAATTTGGCCACCATATTCATGTTGCACTCAAGTGTTGGAACTATGGGTTGGGCGATGACAGACTTGAAGATGCAATACGATTTACCAAACAGCACCGATAACTAGTAGATACCAATACTCAAATGCAAATCACAACTAAAGTATATAGATGCTTAGCGCGGTATTAATTCATGTATAATGTTGACTACATAGAGCAAGGAGAAGGTAAGACTGTAATACTTTTGCACTCAACGGCCGCAGGAAATAAGCAATGGCGTAAATTGATTGACACATTGTCGCCAAAGTTTCGTGTGGTTGCGCCAAATTTATATGGCTATGGCAATACAACAGCGTGGTCAGATACAAAAACCCAGACATTGTCAGATCAAGCGGCTTTAATTGATCAATTTGTCCACAACCAAAATGATATAACGATAATTGGTCATTCATTTGGTGGTAGCGTCGCTATGATGGCGGCCCTAAGACATCGCGATAAAGTAAAGCGGCTAATTTTAATTGAGCCAAATCCCTTCTATTTACTTGCCCAAGACAGCCAGAGCGCAGGTTACAAAGAAGCAGATAATCTACGCAATGTCATAAAACAAAATGGCGATATTGGATCATGGGAAATAGCTGCTGAATACTTCGCTGATTATTGGAATGGCGAAGGGAGTTGGCGTGCAATGGATGAACTAAGGCAGACCAAGTTTGTTTCAGCGTTGAAGCCTAATTACCACGAATGGGATTGTGTTATGAATGAAACCACACCTATAGACATGTGGAAGGCAAAACTACCGAGAAATACATCTCTTTTATTTAGTGAAAATACTGTGACATCAATTCTTGAGTTGCAGGCCCTCTTCCAATCAAACATTCCGCAATGGCAATATCATAAATATGCTGAAGGGGGTCACATGGCACCACTGACGCATCCGCACATTATAAATCCATTAATAGAAGAAATTCTTTCTAGAACGCCATAAAAGATAGTTTGAAAGCTAGTTTTGTGATTTACTACACCGTGCAGGAGTGATCAAAATGCCAAAGTATTTAGAGATACTCACACATAAATTCTCAAATTTTGGAGATATGCGTGAGCATCTTCGCCATGATAGCCAAACTTTGGCAAAAATTGAAAAACGCTTACGCCGTTCTGGTATGGTTAGCGCAACGCAATACGTATCGGAACGTTCAGGCGAATATAAGCATGTGGGACAATTACTTTGTGAAAGCAAAGAAGCACATGACGCGTGTATGGCTATAATGAACTCCCATGACTGGGATGCTGAAATACCAAAGCAAACAAGTTTTGAAACCCTAAAACAGTATGCGTAACTTCAAAGCACGACTAAAAACCCTTGAGCTGAAAAATCCAACGCCCTGCACAGCAGAACAAGAAAAAGCGTTCCGAGATATTTTGTCATATCTAGATAGCCTTGCAGAGCGTAAAGCATCTGGAGACACTCTGGTGCAGGCGGAAATAGAAGCGGTTAATAAATTTCTTAGGGCACAATGAAGTTCAAATCACGATTAGATAGATTGGAAGCCATGCGCCCCGAAGCCCCATGGGTTCCGCCACTCTTTTTTCATTCAGTCGTGGAGCCCAGTGAAAATGGCCCAAGAGAAGTCGGCGCCTTTGCGAAAATTTACGTTGAAGGAGAAGAGTTGATGGTTTGGCGTGGAGACAATGAAAAGCACGAAAGTTTTGAGAACCGAGTAATGGCACTAGAGGATTTAACCCCTATTTGAACCATCTCGCTCTTTTTGGGGGTAGGTTGGAGGGAGTAGCCTACAGTAGAAAATTTATATAATTAAAACAAAGGGCTAGATTATATTCTGGCGGAGGAGGTGGAATGGTTAGATCTACACAGACACATGCTGCAAGAGTATGACCCAGTCAATCGTCATACGATCCCTCTGACGGGTGATCTAGTAGAATAAGTCCTGAAAACAAGGCCATAAGAAAAATGATGAAAGTAAAAGTTGTTCTGACTGCTTGAGATAAAACGCTAGAACCGCGCGACCTCAGTAGCGTGACATTGAAAAAATTTACATTGTGATATGTAACGAAACTTACATCACCCACTAAATTTTTTCCTCATTTATGTGTGGTAAATTTTTTGGATCATCATTACGCAATAGCATCACATATCGATAAAGATTATCCAACGCTTACACGTTATCACCGCAGATGTTAATGTGATGTAACTAAACTCGCATATTTTCTCCCCCAACAGATTACGGACAATATTGTTAGATATTGTTCATTCGGACGGCGAATGTATTTACACTTTTAATTTAACGGGAATTAAAACAAAAAAGTTGCTGATTTTCAAACGCCATAAGCAACAAATATAACCACGGCGTTTAAGTTAGCAAAACTCTATTGCTCGCCCATTAAGGGCACATGTCACTTTTTTATCACATTGTTTATTGCTAATTTACGATTTCATATTTTTTAAACTAAATTTCAAGTAAACTAAAAGAAAAATATAAAAATGAGGCACTCAAATGAATACCTATGCAGCATACAATGTGCGGCCTTTTAAGAGTCGCACACGACGCTTAAAAGTCAAACTTAACTTCAAGTTCTCAATATATACGATGTTTTTACTTATCGTTTTAGTGATATTGTCGGAAATTTTGGCAGTATAGCGATATGTTAAAAGCCCTTTCAGATTCCGATGTCAACTTCGCCAGTAGGGCAACTGCATTTTCTGGAAATCAATATTAAGCTCCTGAGTATTATCATTAGAAGCAAAAGCTTGCTGTGACAGCACTTTGTGCTATCAAAAAATCTAACTTTTGCATTAAGGCCTTAGATACTCGAAGGTACCAGCTTTATGACGGAAATTGAAATTATTAAAAAACGTCAAATTGAACGCGAGCATGAGCTTTCGGAACTGATGGCTGACTTTGACGAGAAAGCATTACGCCACTGGATACGTGAGTTTTTGCTTCGGCATCAGTCTTACAAATCAAGCTTAAAGTTCGATTGTAGCAATCTTTGTCTGACGTGGCTCATCGAAGATGATATGGCCCAAAATATGCACTTATTGGAGTTCAGTGAGTTTTACGACGGTATGCGGGAAGCTTGGAGAGTTGCACATGAACAAAAACTTGTTATTCCAAGTTATATAAATAATTGGTTTACATCAACAATCGTGCCTAACCATCGCCCGCCAGTAAAGAGGTATGGTCGTAAAACATATTTATTCGAACATGTGATTTGTTATTGTATTTATACAACTTCGAAACATTCACCCTTTAAAGCAAGTAGAAATAACAAATGTGCTGCAAATTCAATATGCGACTTTGTGTCAGACGAGATAGGTTTAGATTTTACCACGGTTAAGGGCATTTGGGTTGATAGAGATCGTGAATTATTTCCCAAGAAAACACCGTTGCGCCGAAATTAGTTTTACTAAAATTGAGCGATTGCCATAATCAAAAGAAATAAAAATAATTTACTGTTGATTTAAAAAAGTCTGTACACTTATTACACCATTGATAGGAAACAACTCCCGACGAAATTAATAGAAAGTCATTGGTCGTACAAAATGCTGGTTATAAATAAGGCTAAAGAAATAACATTGATAATAGTAGCTAGCGTAAGTGCAGCGCAGGCTGAGGATTATGTTTACTGTACGCACGGCTTAAGGAAGATAGACGACGGTAAAATGACTGCATACTATCAAGCGGCATTATTTCGACTGAGTGATTTGAAATTCAAAACGGAAAAAGACTGGCAATACCAAATTCCTTGTGAGCAAGACAGCTGTGAAGTTTCTACTTCTGAAAACTCTGTGCTATTACACAAGAAATTAACTGAAGGGCATGAAATCTATCTGACAAAGTTCGACCAACCTAATATGGAAATAGTCGTTGATAGAACGCGGGTAACCCATTCAGGCAAACGCACGGCATACATTGAATTTCAATGTGAATGGTTTGACTAATAGTAAGAGCGCACTCGTTCAGATGTAGTGCAATCATCATAACCGTGTCAGGTTTACATTCTGAGCGCGGGGTATCAGGCATATATTCCGAGCACCAGGCGCCAACTTATGGATTTTCCATATCAGCACCTACGTCGTCAGTGAAAAACAAATCAACTGCAATTCCCACCGCAATACTTAAAGCACACCCAAATACGATTGGCTTTGCCTTGATACAATCGCCTAATTCGCTTCGTAATGCCATAACATCGGGCAATTTTTGTTTAGGCGATTGATGGTCTAGGAAGTATCAGTACAATTCAAGGGAAATTGCGGAATTAATGCGATGAACAGCGGTACACAACGCAGCATCCGCGCGAGCGCACGCGTGACATAACTCAGCTCAAAAGTAAATATTTGTGGGGGCGAATGTGGGGGCTAAAATATAACTAACAACACAAGTGTTTGTAAGTATAAAGTATTTTAGGAGATATTGGCGGACAGACAGGGATTCGAACCCTGGAGACGGTCTCCCGCCTACACACTTTCCAGGCGTGCGCCTTCGACCACTCGGCCACCTGTCCGTGGGCTGGGTTTTAGACGCAATCAGGGGGGAATAGCAAGGGTGTTTTGTAAATATTTTTAGGGAATTAACTCTCGGCGAAAAATAGATTTACACGGCGGTTTTGTTTGCCTTTTTTCTCGATTTTTCCGATGATAACCGCGCCGATTTCACCTGTTTTGCGCACATGCGTCCCGCCACATGGTTGCAGATCCACTTGGTCGGTGTCATTTCCGATGCGCACCAAACGAACGCGCCCTGCCCCTTTTGGTGGGCTGACGGACATGGTTTTCACCAAGCCCGGATTTGCATCAAGTTCAGCATCTGTAATCCAAAGATCGCTAACAGCGTGGTCTTGTGTAATCAACGCATTCAGCGTGGCAGTGAGCGCATCTTTATCCTCTGGTGCGTCGGGCATATCAAAATCCAAACGCCCCTTGCTGGCGGTGATGGAACCGCCTGTGACCGGTAACGGGATGACCACAGACAACAGATGCAAGGCAGTGTGCATGCGCATATGGGCATAGCGCAGATCCCAATCGATGTATTGCTCAACTTTGTCGCCAACGGATGGGATGGCGTCACCGGCCTTGGGCATCAGGATGCTGATACCACCGTCCCCCTTGATCGTGGTTTCGATGGTTGTTTCGGTCCCTGCCCAAACCAAACGACCTTGATCCCCGGCTTGCCCCCCCGAGGTCGCGTAAAAGATGGTTTGATCCAAAACGATCCCGTTATCGGGCGTGATGTCTATCACCGTGCCGATTGCGTTTTTTGCATAGCTGTCTTGGATATAAAGCGGATCGGTCATGTGGTGCCCTTGGTCAAATCGGCAAGATTTTTGATATATATATCGCGCTGCGCAAACGGAATTTCGATCCCTTCAGCAAAAAAGCGTTCTGCGATTTGGTGATTAACCTCTGTCTTTACGACATTCATGAAATTGATGTCCCGCAGGATAAGGCGGACTTCGAAATTCAAGCTGTCAGCGCCAAACCCTTGGAAAACCACAGATGGAGGCGGATCAAGCAACGCCAGAGGTTGATCGCGCGCAATCTCAAGAAGGATGTTTTCCACCCTGCGCGTATCCGTTCCATATGCGACACCGACTGGCACGGTTAATCGACCGACCTTGTTCCCACGCGTCCAGTTCGTCACAACCCCCGACACCAAATCAGCGTTTGGGATAATCACATCGGCGCGGTCAAAGGTTTCAATCCGCGTAGAGCGTACCGAAATATCGCGCACATAGCCCATTTGCCCGCCAACTTCGATCCAGTCACCTTCGGACACGGGACGTTCGATCAACAAGATGATCCCGGATACAAAGTTCGATACGATATTTTGCAAGCCAAAACCGATGCCAACCGATAATGCACCAGCAACAATTGCCAGCGACGAAAGATCAAGCCCCGTAGACGATATCGCAGCCATCGCAGCCAAGAAAATCCCGACATAGCCCAATCCAGACACGATCGCGTTTTGCGCACCCGTGTCCAGCTTGGTTTTGGGCAGAACAGTTCCGCGCAACGCAGATTGGATCAAACGCGTCAGGCTGTAGCCAACCGTAAAGATCACGACGAATTTCAAAAAGTCTAAGGGCGAAATCTTGGTCCCGCCAAAGGCAATCCCGTCTTGGAATTTTGTCCAGATTTCCGTTAGGTTTGAAACACTGGCACCCCAAATCAACGCAAATACCGGCAATGCCCCCAAGACAATGATAAACGCCATCAAGATGGACAACAGCCCATCGCCTTCGTCTGCGTTGCGATGCATAAAGGCAGACAAGACAACCGATGTCACGGTCTGCAAAATCAATATCGCGCCGATCAATGCAATTGACAGATATGCCGGAAAGATAAGCGCCATCGCACCATTTACAAACCCAATAGCGGCCAAAACCGGCGCCGCAAACGCGATAATGAGGCAAAAGCGATAGACAAGCTTTGCGATCAATCCAGATAGGTTATAGGTCTCGCCCTCGTTTGGCGTCATATTGACCTTGAGCAATGCCAGAAAACGCCACAAGGCAACCGCTGCGACTGTGACGCTAACAAAGGACACGACTGATCGAACCGCATCGGACCCCGATTGCAGTTGGATCAGTAACTCGGCGATATAGGACAAAACCAAGATGAGCGCGCCAAATTTGAAATACCGCGCAATGGCTGATGCATTGTCGAAATTAAATACGGCACCGATCCCCGTGAACAGACGATTTGTCAAAAATCCTGCGACCAACAGCAGGGTTGCCCAATCGGGCACGTTCGACAAAACCAGCCGCCCCCGCAGACCGAAGATTGGCAGCGCAATGATTGCATTTAACAACAACTGAACCGCAACAATGCGTAGGACCAAAACAACCGCATCAACAACAAATCCGTTTAGAGTTTGCGATGCGCTATAAGCAGAAATCGATTGTGACACGCGGCGCGCCATGCGCGGGGCCCATGAAAACAGCGCCATAAACACGATCAATGCCAAGGCAAATGACGGCAGCCTATTTTTCAACTCAGACTGCGTCGACGACCGGCCAAGTGTTGTTATCACTTCGCCTGATAAGGTATTAACCGCCTTGATTAAGGTTTCCGTCGCATCCAACCACGCAGTGGGTGCAAACGGCGTTGGACCTAGGGCCAAGATTGTTGACGTGCGGCGATCCAAAAGGCGCTTGTCGATTTCGCGTATAATACCGTCCGCGCGATTATACGCCTCTTGTGCGCGAATGATGGGCGCATTCAACGCGGCAATTTGATCGTTCAATTCTTGGCGACGATCTGCAACCGGGTCCAAGCCCTCTTCTGGTTTTGCAGGCAACGCCGCCAATTGCGCCTGTAACGTTCCAAGGCGCAGATCATTCTCACTTTGCCCGTCCAGAAAAGTTTCGCGCCACGTGACAATTTGCGACCGCAAATCTTCATACGCCGCATCAGACGCGCGATCATCGGAGAGAACAGTTTCCGCGCGCACTGCAACGGCGTTCCATTTCTCATAATTGGCATCCGAAATAATCTGCGCCGAGGCAGAGCTTGCTGTTAATACGACGACGGCGAAAAATACCTTTAAGAAACGCAAAATCACTTATACATCCTCGAACACACCGGGAATGGAGGCAGGCGCTCGATCAAGCCAATCGGGAACAGGCAATCCTTTGGATTTCAAAAACTCGGGATTATAGAGTTTGGATTGATACCGCGTGCCATAATCGCATAGGATCGTCACAATGGTATGACCCGGTCCAAGGTCGCGCGCCAAGCGCATTGCGCCCGCAATATTCACGCCCGATGACCCACCCAGACACAGGCCTTCGTGTTTCATCAGATCAAATACGATTGGCAAGGCCTCTTCATCGCTGATTTGATAAGAATGATCCGGTGTAAACCCTTCCAAATTCGCCGTAATCCGCCCCTGCCCGATCCCTTCTGATATTGAGCCGCCCTCAGACGCGAGCTTTCCAGTCGAATAGAAAGAATGGAGTGCCGCGCCCATTGGATCGGCAAGGCCGATTTTGACGCCCTTGGATTGCAGATATTCTGCACATCCCGCCAATGTCCCGCCTGATCCAACGGCGCAGATGAACGCATCCACTTTGCCATCCGTTTGCGACCAGATTTCGGGTGCCGTGGTTTCGACATGCGCGCGCTTGTTTGCAACATTGTCAAACTGGTTTGCCCAAATCGCCCCATTCGGTTCTGTTTTCGCCAATTCTGCCGCCAATCGACCAGAATAGCGAACATAGTTATTTGGGTTTTTATAGGGCGCGGCGGGAACCTGAACCAATTCGGCCCCAGCCAATCGCAACATGTCTTTTTTCTCTTGGCTTTGGGTTTCAGGGATCACAATGACCGTTTTAAACCCCATCGACGCGCCAACTAGGGCCAAGCCGATACCGGTGTTCCCTGCGGTGCCTTCGACAATTGTACCACCCGGTTTCAGCAGCCCCTTTTCAACCGCATCCTTGATAATATAGAGCGCGGCACGATCCTTGACCGATTGACCGGGGTTCATAAACTCTGCCTTGCCCAGAATGGCACAGCCCGTTTCTTCGCTTGCGCGGCGAAGCTTGATCAAGGGCGTGTTTCCAATGGCAGATGCCAAATCCGGTGCATAGTTCATTGCAGTTTCCTTTTCTCTTTCCCAAATGTGTAAAACGCGCAGGCTCAAGACACAAGGTCACGATTGCGATATTGGGCCAGCCATAAAATAGCCGTGATAAGCGGCATAACACGGCACGCCCCCCGCATCACCATGTCAAACGCGTCGCTAAATGACATGATATGCACGCGAATATCCTCGCCCTCATCCTTCAATCCACCGGTCCCTTGGTCAAGGTTCGGCAAATCACATTCCCCCAAAAAGAAATGGAAATATGTTGTTGATCCGCCGGGGCTTGGGTATCCATCAAACATCGGGATGAGCCGCGATATTTCCAAACCGGCCTCTTCCTGTGCCTCTCTGCGCGCGGTTTCAATTGGTGCTTCGCCCAAATCGACCATGCCTGCGATGGGCTCATAAAGCCACGGATTTTTATCGCCGCGTCCAAATGGGCCCATCCGGAATTGCTCGATCAACAAAATGCGATCGCTCACCGGATCATAGGGCAAGACCATCGCCGCATCGCGATTTACAAACAACGCGCGTTCTAACACGGGCGACATCGTGCCGTCAAAGCGTCTGTGGGACAGCTTGAATTCTTCCAATGCATAAAACTTGGTATAGATACGCTGGTGCTCGACCACATCGACCGTGCGATCGCCTGCGCCCTCTTCGATTGGTGGGCGTGTCTCGTCTTGTGCGAGGCTCCATGAATGGGCGCGGTCTTCGCAAAACGGATACCACCGATCAAACTCACCTGCGCTGACCTTGCCAAACTGATCCATTAGTTCGCGGATCGCACGGCGAATAGTTTTTCCCCAATCGCGCTGCCAATCGATCAGTTCCCAACGCCGATCCGACACGACCGAACGATCATGACAGTAATAAATCAACACGCGTTGCGTGCCCATTGGCGTTTCGACATCGACCGGTACAGGTTCGTACACAAATCCGCTTTCGTAAAAGTCTAATCGCGCGATATCCACCTCAGACAGATCCGGCAGGTACAGGCCCTGCGTTTGTGTCCCTGCTTCGGGAACAATCACCGGATAGTTTTGCGTTGTCGCCCAATAGGCCGCGTGATCATGCAGCGTTGCAGGGAAAAACGTGATCTCGGACCCAGGCCGATCCAACACAATCTCAAGCAACTCCAAATCGCACAATGTGCCATAAAAAAACATCGACGCCATTTCAAATGATCCTACGTTGCCACTTTGGTTTTGCGCTATTTACAGCATTTTGTGGGAAATCCCACTGTCATTTTCTGTCTCAAAATATCCTCGCCGAAGGCGGCGACCGATCATGCAAGACGATCCCGTTCGGAATAGGCATCCAAGGCCCGATCCCGCCCGTCTTTCAATGTGACCACAGGCGCAGGATAGCGGTCTTTGGGCGACAACCCCCATGATCGTGGGATCGCGTCAAAATACGACAACGCTGTGTCGGTGATCCGTGGCGAACCTTCTGCAATCCACCGCGATTTATACAGACCGCGGGGATCGAATTTGTCCAATTGTGTATCTGGATTGAAAATCCTGAAATAAGGTGCCGCGTCTGGCCCTGACCCCGCCGCCCATTGCCATCCCATCGCATTCGCTGCGGGATCCCAATCCACCAAACAGTCATCAAACCAACGCTGACCAATTGACCAATGAGTCATCAAGTGCTTGGTCAAATAGGATGCAACAATCATCCGACCACGGTTGTGCATGCGACCTGTCACATACATTTCGCGCATCGCCGCATCAACAAAGGCTATTCCCGTCCGACCTTGTTTCCATG
>Ga0233451_10005378_pt1 | contig 10423 bp, 3 predicted proteins | sample 011ome_29_FD_183052 | JGI IMG/M metagenome (GOLD analysis project Ga0233451, IMG submission 183052) | Coastal salt marsh microbial communities from the Groves Creek Marsh, Skidaway Island, Georgia - 011504CT (spades assembly) | ecosystem: Environmental > Aquatic > Marine > Intertidal zone > Salt...
AACCGGCCTCGTCGGAGAAAACGAAGCCAGAGAACACGCCAAGAACACCGGGCATACGAACTTTGGAGAGTATTAAGAAAAATACGAAGAATACCGCTCGCGGAAAAAAGAGTTTGAACAACAACATAAACATAAACAACTCGAAAGAAAGAAAGAAAGAACGAGAGAACTCCCTGGCGAGACCGTTAAAAACGCTTTACTAGTTCTACATAGAGTATAAAAAAATAAACACACGCGCGTCAACGCGCGACAAACAAAGCTTTTCTCTTCTCCCAGTAAGTCTATAAGACATCCAAGGCGTCAAAATTTTTCCCGCCTTTTTGCAAATTTTGGGCAAAAATTCAAAAAAATGCATCTTCACATTTTTACTCGTCTTGTGTGTATACACTAGTGCATTGCGATCTTTAGTATCATAACACGCGCGTCGTAAACATTCACCCGAGAGTTTGCAAACGCGGGGAACGTTCGAGAGGAAGAGGAAAAGGTTTGTCGAAAGAACGCTTTTGGGAGGCGCGCTTTTTGTATACAAAATATCTAAATATAATAAGAAGAAATAAAAATGCACATCAAATCGGTCGTCGTGGAAGGATTTAAAACCTACCGCGACCAAACGTCGGTGGATTTAACCGCGAACTTGAACTGCATCGTCGGCGCGAACGGGTCGGGGAAATCGAACTTATTCCACGCGATTCGATTTGTATTGAGCGATGTTTTTGGCACGTTGAGAGCGGAAGAGCGGCAGAGATTGTTACACGAAGGCGCCGGGCACGCGGTGATGAGCGCGTACGTGGAGATTGTTTTTTGCAACAAAGATCGGAGAATGCCGGTGGAACGAGACGAGGTGCGATTGAGACGAAACATTGGTTTGAAAAAAGACGAGTATTATTTGGACAAGAAACACGCGTCAAAGACGGAGATTGTGAATTTGTTAGAATCCGCGGGATTTTCGAGGACGAATCCGTATTATTGCGTGCAGCAAGGAAGAATAACGAAGATGGCGACGATGTCGGATAAAGAGCGGTTGGAGTTATTGAAGGAAATCGGAGGGACGTCGGTGTACGAGGAGAAGAGAGAAGAGTCGATGAAAATCATGAAGGAGACGAAGACGAGAGAAGACGCGGTGAAAGAAACCGTGACTTTTATCGAAAGTCGTTTGGAGGAGTTGGACGAAGAGAAGGAGGAGTTGGAGAAGTACGTGAAGTTGGACAAGGCGAAGAGGAGCATCGAGTACGCGATTTACGATAAAGAGTTATCGGAAGCGAGGCAAAAGTTGGACGACGTGGAGGAGAGGAGACGACACGCGAGCGAACGGGCGAGGATGACCGAGGAGGAAACGATTGGCGCGAAAGCTGAAGCGAGAGAGTTGGAAAAAGTGACGAAAAACGCCGAAAGAGAGATTGAACGATTATCGAGAGAAGCGATGGGGATCGACGTGGAAAGGAAAGAAATCGGCGAACGACGAGCGACGAAAGAATTAGACGTGCAAGATTTACAGGAATCGATCGAGCGGTTCACGTTGCAAAAAGCGGACGCTGAGGACCAGAAAACGTCCGTGGAGGAACGAGCGAAGGATATTCGCGACAAGTTGAGCAAAGCGAAACCAAAGTTTGAAAAGGCTAAGGAAGACGAGGATGCCAAGCAATCGGAGGTTTTACAGTGTGAACGTAAATTGAACGCGTTGCACGCCAAACGCGGACGATCGGCGCAGTTTCAAACGGAAAAACAAAGAGACGAATGGATCGACGAGCAAGTGAAAAATACCAAGGCGACCATCGCGTTGAAAAAGAAAGAAATCGAACGAAGCGAAAACGATATCAAAGATATCGAACAAGAAAAGGAAAAAGATAAAAAAGAGTTGGACCGATTGGAGAAACAGTTACAGTCCGCCTCGAAAGAGTTGCAAAAGTTGGACGACGAACACGAAAAGTTACTCGCGAAGAGGAATAAAGTGCAAAACGAACGCAAGACGTTGCAACGCAAAGACGCCGATTTCGACAGCGAGTTGGCCAAGTTAGGCGAAGACGTTCAAAAGTACGAGAAGCAGCTGGAATACAGCATGGCGAGAGATTTGCACAAAGGTTTAGCCGCGGTGCAAAGAATCGTGAACGAACGCGGGATTACGGGCGTCCACGGACCTTTGATCGAGTTGATGGAATGCGATAGTCGCTTCAACTCCGCCGTCGAAGCCGCCGCTGGAAACCAGTTATTCCAAATCGTCGTCGATAACGACGACATCGGAAGCGAAATTATTAAGCACTTGAACAAAGAGAAAGGTGGACGCGTGACATTTTTGCCGTTGAATCGTTTACAGATGCAAAACGTGAAATATCCGGAGGATAAAAACGCGTTCCCGTTGTTAAACAAAATCACTCGGGACGAGAAGTACAACGTTGCGTTCAGCCAAGTCTTTTCTCGAGTATTGATTTGCAGAAACATCGATGTCGCGGCGGAAATGTCGAAGACGACCAACTTAAACTGCGTGACCATGGATGGCGATACCGTTTCCTCCAAAGGCGTCATGAGCGGAGGTCACCGAGACGCAAACAAATCTCGATTGCAAGCCGTAAAAGCGGTCAAAACGTGCGTGGAAAGGCGCGAAGTGTTGAAAGAGGAAGCTGGAAAGGTGAAAACGGAGTTATCGTCGTTGGAGCAAACCGTTTCGGTGGCGGTTGGTGAAGTGCAAAAAGTCGAATCCAACAGACGCCACGTGGCGCAAACCGTCGATCGATTAAAGACAGAGTTGAGACACTTCTCTGAAACGTCGACTCGATCGGAACAACTCACTCGACAAAACGCGGACGCGATTAAATCCATGCGGGATGAAATCGAGTTGGCAGAGCTGGACGCGAAAGATTTAGCTAAAGAGAAAGGGACAAAGTTGGACGTGCAATTAACCGCGCAAGAGAAGAAAGAGTTCGAGGAGCTCAATCCCAAGTTAGCTTCTCTGAAAGAAGAACTTTCCAATTTATCCGCGGCGAGAGTCGAGTTACAAGCGACGTGCGAATCGTTAGAAGAAACCTTAAAATCGAATTTAGAACGCTCGCTGAGACGTTTGGCGAACCAAACGACTGAAGTCGACGTCGAAGCGAAAACGAGAGAGTTTCAAAAACTCTCCGCGCAACTGAAAGCGTTGAGAGCGGAAGAGAGCGAAATCAACGAAAAGCACAAGAAAGCGGTGAAAGCGCTCGCCGATGCTAAATCAGACGCAGATAGTCAAAAGATCCGATTAGAAAACCTACGAGCGAAAGTTGAAGACGTTCGAGGAAACTTGGGCAGCGATGAACGCGAGATGGAAGCTTTAGCGTCGAAACGCGCCAACTACGCGGCAAAAGTCGACGCCATCCAACGCAAAATTCGCGACGTCGGGTCCTTACCCGCCGACGCGTTCGAAAAGTACAACAGCTACACACCAGAGCAGTTACGAAAAGAACTCGGTAAGACGAACGAAGGTTTGGGCCAATTGTCGCACGTGAACAAGAAAGCCATCGATCAGTGGGAACAGTTCACCGAACAGAGAGACGAATTGAAAGAACGTCGAACGGAAATCGCGGAGGCGTCGAAGAAAATTTTGGAGTTGATGGAGCATTTAGACCGTAAGAAAGACGAAGCGATCGAGAGAACGTTTAAACAAGCGAGTTTGAACTTTAAGGAGGTCTTTTCGCAACTCGTGCCTGGAGGGAAAGGCGAGTTGGTCATGCAGAGGAAGAAGGCGGTCGTTCCGGAAGTCGGTGGTACCGCGACGGCGGATGAAAAGTCAAACGCTCCAGCTGCCGCTGCAGTCAACGCGGCTGCCGGTTTCATGGATAAATACTCTGGCGTGAAAATCAAGCTTCACTTTGGCGGCGGCGGCGAAACCATGCAAATGAAGCAACTCTCCGGCGGTCAAAAAACCGTCGTCGCCGTGGCGCTCATCTTTGCCATTCAAAGGTGCGACCCGTTGCCGTTCTATTTGTTCGACGAAATCGACGCCGCGTTAGATCCGCAATACCGAACGTCCGTCGCGGCGATGATTAGTGAACGAGCCGAGAAAGGAACGCAGTTTGTTTGCACGACGTTTCGACCGGAGATTGTGCGCAAAGCGAACCAGTTGATTGGCGTTTCGCACGTCAACAAAGTTTCCATCACGCAAAAAGTAGACGTCAACGAAGCGTTGAGATTCGTCGGCGATACTACGGAAGGCGTACCTGAGAGCGTTTTGACGCCTGGGACGAAGAAGCGAACGACGGAAGCTGCGAATAAGATGAAAAGAGCACGTCAAGAGATTGAAGCCGAAGGTTGATGGGGAAGAAGGCGCGAGAGATGGGAAGAGAGAGAGAGAGAGAGAACACATACAACACATAGACACAACAACGAATAAAACAAAGCACGAGTGTATTCCTATTTCTGATAAACAATATATACATACATAATATTAAAACAAAGAGTTCCAACGCGTTTTAGTTTTTGCCGCCTCTGTATTTGTGGTCGTCGTCATCGTCGTGATCGTGGTCGTCGTCGTCGTCGTCTTTTCTCCCCCGCGCCCGCTTTCCGTGCTTTTTGCACTTCCAATTTTCGGGAACTCGAAACTGTTCCAACCCAATATTTTCACTTCCTAATTCTTCCGGAGGAAACGTTTCGCCTTCAAATTTAACAGTCGTCTCCCAATCCTCGTCGTCGTGCGCGTGGTGTCGCATCCACATCGGCGGTTGCGGCCAGAAGTAGTCCACGATTGGATTGCGCGTGAACTCGCCGCCGCGCTTTTCTTCCATTTTCCCTCCATCGTGCATTCCGTGGTGCTTCTTCCATTTCTCGCACTTCTTCGGGTGCGCTTTACACCACTCCATTTTCCTTCGCATCATTTGACAGTGTTTCATAACTCCGACGACGTTTACTCCCAATAAGAGAAAGAACGCGAATTTAAACGGGTTTTTGTGTCCTCGTCGCCCGTGATGATGATGCTTATGATGCGGGCACCCTCCATCCGTGTCCAAATCTTCCTCAAGAAATGGCTGTCCGAGTTCTTCTTCGTACCCTTCCTTCTTTGCCTCGCTCGCGATAAAAACCGGAGGTATTCTCGTCGTTTCCTGCGCACTATTCTCCATGGTATGCGTTCAGCGCATAGGTTTTCGTTTTTATCTTTCGCGCAGAGTAGTAAATGGGAGAAGTTCAAGTAAAGCGACGCGTAACGCGCTTTTAAGAATAATATTCTCCGTTTTTTGTGTTGCTTCTGGCGAATTTTCAGCGTCTTTTCGCACTCACACGCGGTCGCTGTCTTTACGATCCCTTTGTCAATCCGTTCTGTTTTTGCCGCGGAACGAAAATCGTCACTTTTCGACGCACGGATCGGGTAAAAAAAACCAACAATTCACTTACCTCTTCCGCGCGCGCATCGGTGCGATCTTTACGAAAAACAACAGGTACGATCTCACCGCGAGTGCTCCTTTCATCGTCGTCGCTGAATCGTCGATTTTTTGCAGCAGTAGTAGTCGCGCGCGCCAAACCTCTCGGCTCGGATCCTTTTCTCTCATCCGTTTTGCGCGGGGACGCGGTGAGAGGCATCTCGGAATTCTCTCTCTCTCTCTCTCTCTCTCGACCGAATCGAACGAACGAACGAATCGAACGAACGAACGCGCAAAAGAGAGAGAAAGAGAGTTCTCTCTCTCTGACTTCTTCTTCTCTCGCATCTCGTTATCTCGTAGAAGAAGAACGACGACGATGACTCGAAAGAAGAGTGATCGAGAAAAAGAAAGGCTCTCTTGTATCTCTGTCCCTCACGCCTCTCGTCTCTCCTCTTTCGTCTCTTGTTCCGGTCTCTCGTCTCCAGTCTCTCGTCTCTCCTCAAACGATCGAACAGACGATAGTCGCTGACTCCGTTACTTTCTTTCCTCCACCGCAGGTCCCTCCGATATCGAAAGAGAGGCACACAGCGACAAAAATCTTACTAAAAAAAAATCGAGAACAGAGAGAGCGCGCCTGCCTCTGTCTGTGTCTGAGACACGACTGTAGCGGGAGACGATGAATGTTCCGAGGAATGTTTTAATGACCAAAACCACGAAGAAGCGCGCGAGGAGGAGCACGACACTTCTGTTTGCTCTGTTCTTTTTCGTGTTGTTGGGCGCGTTGACGCGCGTGTGCGATGGCGCCGGGTATTACGCGTACGATAACAGAAAGCACAATAACAACAACCAAAAAGTCTATTGCTACAATGGTGCTGACCACCAGGATACGAACGACCCGCGCGATTGTTTTGATACTTGCACTTCATGCAACAGTTGTGACACTTTTGTTTACCGGGTATCTAACAATCAGTGTCAGTTTCTAAACCATCAGTCCTATAGTAAAACGGAAACAGATTCTAATTATGAGTGGTATATTCCCATCGTAAATGAATATAATGGATTGACTGACGATGACTTTGCGACGCACGTCGCCGGTTGTCTCGCTGAAGCGCCGGTGGACGGTTTATGTAAACAGTACGGCGGTCGTGGTTTCAGTAATTACGAAGGTTTCGCAATCGGCTCGATGCCGGACTGGGACGTTTCCGACGTGACTGATATGTCGGAAGCGTTCAAGGATAAAAATACCTTCAACGCTGATCTCTCGAATTGGGACGTTTCGAGCGTTACGAATATGCCTTCAATTTTTGATGGAGCCTCGGCTTTCAATCAAGACATCTCGAATTGGGACGTTTCGAGCGTTACGGATATGGAAAGGATGTTTTATGAAGCCAAGGCTTTCAATAAAAATATCGGAAATTGGGACGTTTCGAGCGTTACGGATATGTACAGAATGTTCTGTAAAGCTGAAGATTTCAATCAAGCCATCTCGAATTGGAACGTTGCGAGCGTTGAGAATATGAACAGAATGTTCCATACGGCTGAAGCTTTCAATCAAGACATCTCGGGGTGGGACGTTGCGAGCGTTACGGATATGGAAATGATGTTTTATGAAGCTTCGAGTTTCAATCACTTCGTCGGCGGTTGGACCGAGAACAGCGCTTTAACATCTACGAATATGTTTAAAGACGCTACGGCTTTTCTGGAAAAGTATACCTCTGCCTCGTGTGTCATCAGCGCAAAACCGAGCGAGTGTCGCGTTCCTTTGACTGATGGTACTTTTTCGGATGCCATTGCTGCTTGTCTTCTTCAAGCTTCCACGTCAGGAGAGTGTGAAACGTACGGAGCTGATTCCGGGTACGGCGTGATGCCGGATTGGGACGTTTCCGGGGTGACTGATATGTTCGAAGCGTTCAAGGATAAAGATACCTTCAACGCTGATCTCTCGAGTTGGGACGTTTCGAGCGTTGCAAATATGATAAGAATGTTTCACGGAGCGTCGAGTTTCGATCAAAATATCGAATATTGGAACGTTGCGAGCGTTAGGAACATGAAAGGCATGTTTGATAATGCCCAGGCTTTCGATCAAAATATCAGAAATTGGAACGTTGCGAGCGTTACGAATATGCAAGGCATGTTTTATGGAGCGTCGATTTTCAACGCAGACATCTCGGGGTGGGACGTTGCGAGCGTTGAAAATATGCAAAGCATGTTTTACAATGCCCTGGCTTTCAATATAGACGTTTCGGACTGGTCAGTCAGCGAGTCTGCGACGACAACCGACATGTTCACAGGTTCAGCTTTTGTAACCTCGAGAAGCGACCTCGCGGTGACTGTTTCCAACGACGGCGCGACGACGTCGGACGAAGAATTCGCGCTCGGCGTTTCGGTGTCCGCAACCGCGTGCTCTTCTTCGTGTGATTTATCCGAAGGCGGAACGTCAACCGACGGTCGCGCTGAAGGCGGCTTGTATTGCGATGTGACTGTGCAAACAACGGGCTCGACTTGCCCGGATCCGACGACTTCGGGTACCGTCGAGTGCATGAGTTGGCCCAATTTCTACAATCACGATAAAGCGTCGGCGTACAAATACGCGCTCACGACAACTGATAGCAGCGGTGGTAGTGTGATTACAGGAGACTACACAGTCAGTTACGCGTGTGAATGGAAATTCAAAGGCACGAGCACAGCCCCTGGCGCTTCTATGAACATCGCCACCGTTCAGGGAACGGGAACGGCTGCGTTTAAGGTTGCTCAAGGTTGCTCGGACACGTTACCGACTGCGCTGTCGACTATTTCGCTTCCTGATCTTTTCGTTCTGTCCGTTCCAGAATTCCTGGCTGTCACGGATAGCGACGACTGCGACAACGTCGAAACGATCTTAGAGACTGCTTTTCGCAAGTACGACACGAGTCCCCTCGATGGCACGCTTCATGCGAGCGAATGGGAAACGGCATTTTTGCAACACGACGTCAGCACGACGTACGTGAAATCTAAATTTAACAGTGATTCGTTCACGCTGAGTCAAGTCATCAACAGCGCGATGCTTCCACTAGAGTGCGAAAAAGCCAAGACCGGGTACAGCTCCGCTGACGTGTATTTCGATTCCATCACGTATCCAGATAAGAATACTGACATGGATTCTGGTTCTGCACAGTTGAATTCGTGCAACGACGCGACGGAAAAACTCACCGTCACACTTGGTTTCGGTAATCCACCGACATACTCAGATGCCGTGTGCGTGTATTCGGACGGCTACTTGTTTAAGGATTACGAGAGCGAGGCCTTCTCTTCTAAGACTTTTGAAGATAAGCGCCCTTCGATGAGAACCGGCGACGACGCCATCGAATTGGTTGGTCACTTTACCTTTGACGACGACAATACTTTTGAAGGGTACGAGACTGTCGGGTGCGATCCGGGTGGTCAGTGTTTGAAAACATCCGAGAGCTCCAATGGATACGCGTGGAATCCCATCGATTCTGGTAACAGCGCGATCTCAATCGGAGGCGAGAGCGCGATTATGACGTGGATTCACTTCGCTTCTTCGAGAAGTGAAGACGACGTCATTTACTACTCGGAGGTCACTCCTTCTGGCACATCATGCACGCGCAAAGTTTACTTTACTGTAACTAGCTCATATACACTTAAAGCGGGTTACGACGACGATTGTGGAGCAACGTCCGAAGTTTCGTACGATTTGACTTCAAGTGATTTGACTTCAAGTGAGAAAAGCGAAGAATGGTACCACGTCGCGATGATTTCCGAGTACAATAATCTCGCCGTATATTTTGATGGCGCACAAAAGGCGACGGTTGGATCTTCGACTTGGGATGGTCATAAATTGGAGCAAGAAGGACTCGACGTGGCGGGAAAAACGCTTTTCAACTCTCCGTACGATTATTCGGATTACGTCTACGATGATTTTCGCGCGTACACCGGTGTTCTCACCGCGCTGCACGTGCAATCCATCTACGAGCTCGGAAGGGAAGTCAGATCGGCGAATATCGCGGAAGCGAAGCCGCAATCGCGACGCACGTTTTGTGTCATTGCGAAATACGGCGGCGTTCAAAGCGCCTACACGCCGTGTGCGACTGGGTTGTTTTACAACGGCTTGGTGATTGATTTATTGACGTCGATTGAGACGACCGGTGTCGTCTTCCAGTTCAGAGACACGGCTCTCGACGAGATTGGCTACGAAGTTCTCCGTCGCGAGAGCGGATCGACGTCGAGCTACGACGTCGTTCTTTTCATCGATAGCGGCATGAGTGGATGCTCGTACACGTACAACATGCTTTCTTTCTACGACGCCGACGCGGCAAAAGAGCCCGGGGTGACGTGGGAATACGCTATTCGAACGAAGTACGACGCTTCGACACATTCGGATGTCATTTCAGACGCCTACACGTACGTCGTGCCTTGGTACGGCACCGTGGATGGCACTGTTGTCGCTGGAGATACAGAAGTTCCCGTCGCCGACGTGCGCGTGTGCGCGCGACTGGATTCAAGCACGACGTCTGCTACTGATCTTCTCGAGCTCGGTAGTAAAGTAACTTCAAGCGAGAGCTCACACATGGCAAAAAATCGGTACGTGACGCATTCCGCCGAGACGCTGAGTGCGTTTGAGGCTACTGATTTCGATGCGAGCACATCCGTGTCTTTGAATCACGGCGAGCACCTGAAAGTAAATCTGGACGTGTTTGCTTCAGTTACTGAGATTAAATTGAGTTTTTGGACTACGTTGACGCCGCTCTCGAGTTCGATCGTTGCTCGCGTCCTCGACTTTGACGATCCAGATGATAACGGAGATCGTGGGCTACGATGTATTTCCTCGTCGCTTACGTCTCTCGGAGCGACCGAAAATTTTGAAATCGACGAAGATGGGTATATCCTCGTCTTCAGACACGACAGTTCCACCGGTGAATACTTTTCGGATGCGGACTCTTGGGCCGAAGCCAAACACACCGGCGATTCTTCTGCAGATTACAAGTATTCTCGTCTCGACGAAGTAGAAGCGTACGGTAAATCCGACGACGGTTATTACGAATTCAAGATCGTATATCCGTCAATCAGCGGAGGGACGAATATCTGGAAGCAAACGTCCAATCCGG
>Ga0233451_10005387_pt1 | contig 10410 bp, 7 predicted proteins | sample 011ome_29_FD_183052 | JGI IMG/M metagenome (GOLD analysis project Ga0233451, IMG submission 183052) | Coastal salt marsh microbial communities from the Groves Creek Marsh, Skidaway Island, Georgia - 011504CT (spades assembly) | ecosystem: Environmental > Aquatic > Marine > Intertidal zone > Salt...
CTGGTGTTTTTCACAGCATCCTAAGCAAGCTTAGTGATTTTACAAAGCAGGAATTTCTGCCTAAATGGCGCAAGAGCGATCAAGAAGGATTGCAACAACTCGCCAGCGGGGAAGTAGACTTCATTATTGACCCACCATCCCTAGATGATGAATACCTAAGGTTTGGCTCCCTATCAGAAGCAATTTTTTGGGGTCATGATGCAATTCTGACAAAGCGCTCAGAAAGAAATGCGCCCATCGAACCAATCAATATTGCCTACTTCGATCGTGGTTATGAAAATCCCCCATCTCCAGCCCATCCGCAATCCAGGCTTTCTAGTCACACCGAAAAATTAATCTTTGATCTACTCAAAAATGATATCGAAGCACTAGTCTTACCAGTGCGCCTTGCGCAACAAATCATTCAGAAAGTGAACGGCCAGAAATTGCAATTAAATGGCTTATATAGCAGAGAGCCATTTGAATACCGCTGGCTAATTGCCCATCAGAGCGAGGCCTTGCATGCAGTTCTTGGTGGCTTTCTGGATAACTTAGACCCCATGGAATCACGTAATCTATTTGCCCTTCATACAAACGAGGCATGGGGATACAGCAGCAAGTCTAATAACCCGCAACTTAACTGGATTTCAGCGTTGGCAACGTTGCTGGGCGGAACCTTGTTACTTTGGTACATAAAAAGAAAAAATCAACTACATACTCATCAAACTGAGAGACTCATGAATTCTAAAGAGCTTGCCGAAAAAGCGAATGCTGCGAAGTCTTCATTTCTGGCTACGATGAGCCATGAAATTCGTACCCCAATGAATGCTATCTTGGGAGTGCAGGAGCTGTTGCTAAAAAGCCCACTCCCGAATAATGAAAAAACATTACTCAAAAGTGCCCACTCATCAGCAGAGTCGCTACTAGGAATCCTTAATCAAGTTTTAGATCTTTCCAAAATTGAAGCGGGTAAGCTCACTCTCAATTTAGAGCCTTGCTGCCTCAATACCCTTATCGACGATATCGATTCCGCATTTTCAACCGTTGCCCAAATCCAAAATCTCACGCTTCACACCACTAAAGACCCTCGGATTGCCCAAGTGTTGATGATTGATGCACTCCGACTGCGGCAAATCCTACAAAACCTCATTAGTAATGCCATCAAATTTACTGAGCATGGTGAGATTTATTTCTCTATTAGCGTCTTGGCAGATGACCATGCAGGACAGTTGATTGAGTTTCGAGTCATCGATACTGGCGTAGGCATGGGGTCCGAAGATATTGAGTTAGCTCTACAAGCATTCGAGCAAATTCCGGGTTCGAGCGAGCAACACAAGGGAACTGGTCTTGGACTCACCATTACTAATCACTTAGTCATCTCAATGGGCAGTCAACTTTATTTTGATAGCGCCCCAGGGTTTGGTAGCAATATTCATTTTTGCGTGGCATTTCCTCGCACTAGCATTGCTGCGCCTGAACAAGTATCGACTAATGGGAAAGCCCCTCAGTCAAGAAGACTAGTTTCTAAAGACCCCAACAAATCAAATCGCACCTTACGAGCCTTAGTAGTCGAAGACCATCCAGCTAGCAGACAAATAATTTCCTTACAACTAGAGGCGCTTGGGATTGAGGTAGCAGTTTGCGATAACGCGCATACCGCTCTAGATTTGATTACCCAGACCAATTTCGATCTCTTGTTAACCGATCAATCCATTCCGGGAATGCAAGGCTCAGAACTGGCTAAGCGAATTCGAGATCTAGGACATCGTGATCTCATCATCATTGGTGTCACCGCAGATATTTATGCGCTGGATTCACGCCACCAGTTTTTTTCTGCCGGTATGAATAGCGTTCTCATCAAACCACTCAGTCTCATGACCCTAGAAAACGAATTGACTCGCTATTTCTCAACTCAGGAAGTAGCTGAAAAAATCACTTCAGAAGTTGGCGCCGATGAATATTCATTTGATGTATTTGCAGGCCTACTAAGAGATAACCCAAATCATATTTTGGTGATATTAGATGAAATCAAGAAAGTCCATGATGAGGCTCTTGAGATACTAGAAAGCAATCAATGTGATGAGGACACTTTCAGCAGCCTGATTCATAAGGTAAAAGGTGGCGCCCAACTACTCAGCGCTAAGGCATTTATTCAGGCCTGTTCTGAGCTTGAGGAAAAGGGCAATTTGAGGCACAGGATCTGCGCGTTTATTCAATTATTGGTACAGGAAAATCAAGTTATTGCCCGCTACAAATCGAAATACATAGAACCCTAAATATTGAAGTTCACCCCCTTCCAATAAGGTGGGTTTATCCTATGAGGAATGCGCTCATATTTTCTTCGTTACTCGACTTTAATAGCGGCCCTCTTTTGGCTTGTCAGCCTCAGCGCCGCCGCTAATAATGCTGCTGTACTGGATATACCTAAATCGGTAACTAGCAGTCTTGAACGCAATCAAATACCCAAAGATGCCATCAGCATCTCGGTAATAGAGATTGAGCCTGGGCGCCCGGGAAAGCATGTTGCCAAAAATATATTGGGTTGGCGTCCTGAGGTAGTCATGAATCCCGCCTCAACAATGAAGCTGCTAACCACTTTGAGCGGTTTGGATATTTTGGGGCCGCAATATCGTTGGCGCACCAATATTTATACCGACGGCATTATTCGTCAGGGAGTCTTGAAGGGTAATTTGTATTTACAAGGCACAGGCGATCCAAAACTCATCCCTGAAGAGCTCGCCAAGATGATGAAAGAACTACAGAATCTTGGTATTCAAAAAATTGACGGTAATTTATTTTTTGATCGCAGTGCCTATGCTCCGAGCGTAATGGAACATAACACGATTGATGGCGAATCTTTACGTGCTTATAACGTACCGCCCGATCCATTGTTATATGCTTTTCGTACTCTTTCCTTTCAATTGGGTAAGTCACGAACTGCCGACTTTATTGACATCAGCTATACACCAGCACTATCGCAACTGAAGGTATCGAATCAAATGCAGCTGGTAGATCGTCCTTGCGATAACTGGAAAAGCAATATTGGATTTAAATTAGACCCAGAAGAAATCGGCAATACCGATCAAGCCTTAACGGCCCAGTTCTCAGGAGCTTTTCCAAGCTCTTGTAAGGGGGTGAACTTCAATATCGTTGCTTTGGATGCTAATACCTTCTTAACCCAAGGCTTTGCAGCTGCTTGGGAATTGGCTGGTGGCACTTGGGCCAAACCGCCTATTGGCAAGGATGGCAGCGTTCCGCTTGCGGCTCGTCTCTTGCTGCAATTTGAGGGTATCAAGCTAGCCGATGATGTTTTGGACATTAACAAATACTCTAACAATGTCATGGCGCGGCAAGTTCTATTAACGCTTGCTTTAGAAAAAATGGGTAAACCCGCAACGACTGCTAATGGTGATTTAGTAATTCAGAGTTGGCTCAAGCAAAACGGTTTGAATTTTACGGACCTGGTTATTGAAAATGGATCTGGGCTATCTCGCAATGAGGCCATCTCTGCAGAGCAAATGAATCAACTTCTCTTAACCGCTCGCAACCTTCCCGTAGCAGAAGTGTTCTACAACAGCCTTCCGATAGCGGGAACTGATGGCACCATGCGCAATCGTTTGTTAGGTCAACTTCGTAAGTTTTTACATCTCAAGAAAAAGCCTGAGGCCAGAATTAAAACTGGCTCACTAGCAGATGTGCGCGCAATATCAGGTTACGTTTTGAGTAAATCAGGAAAGATGTACGCCGTGACTTCCTTCATTAACCACCCCAATGCCTGGAGAGGTCTTGAAGCGCACGATCAATTGCTGACGTGGCTACTAGAGGATGGTCCAGAACCAAAGCACGCCCGCTGAAGCCTGTCTCTCACGCCATCCCACTCCTCACCTGCTGGTGGCTCAGGAAACAAAATAAGATCCCAGCCTTGCTGATCCAAATCTCGCAAGGAACGATATAGGCGACTAGCAAATGCAGCGCTATCACTTGGTACTTCGACTTCCTCAAAGTGAGCAGATGGGTGACCGTCGTCACCCAAGCAAGAATCCGAATCCCAAACAGCTACTGCAACCCGAGATTTAATATCTGGAAATTCACTTAAAGCATCTAAGACGCGCCCTGGAGCATACAAACGCAAAGGCGTAGTTGGGGCGTAATGAGCCTTGAGACTTCCAGATACTTTAGGAAGATCTTCTGTCAATTCATTTGCTTTTACATCACCGGGCAAATACACCTTGACACCTGTCTTAGAAAAAATCTCGCTTGGTGTAATCGCGCCCGGCCTGAGAAGTATCGCTTTATCGCCTGAGGACAAATCAATAATGGTTGACTCGATCCCCACTTCACAATCACCTCCATCCAAGATCATCAAATCGAGCATGCCTTCAAATTCATGACGAACATCTGAAGCGCTGGTCGGTGAAACCTTGCCGAAACGATTGGCTGATGGCGCTACAACGCCACCTTTAAATTTACGCAATAGCTCTTGAGCAATAGGATGTGACGGCGCACGAATCGCTACCGTATCTTGACCGCCAGTCAAATCCGTCAATACGCTTTTATCTTTCTTGAAGACCAGCGTTAGCGGCCCTGGCCAAAATGCATTGATTAGCTTTAAGGCCTCTTCTGATACATCTCTTGCCCAATTAGCCAGTATCGGCACCCAATCCACTTGAGCCTGATCAAACCTATCTGGTGCGGCAAGGTGAACAATTAATGGATGGTTCGAAGGACGACCCTTGGCAGTAAAGATCTTCTTAATGGCTTCAGCATTTTTAGCATCTGCGCCCAACCCATAAACGGTCTCGGTCGGAAAGGCGACTAAACCACCATCACGCAATGTTTGTGCTGCTTCGTTAATTACTGCAGAAGATTGCAGGCTACTGTCGCTGGACATTTCTAGGGCTCGATGCCTAATTCAGTAGCAACGGCTGCACAGTTTTGGCGCGCTTCATTGAGAGCTTCGCCCAGGCAATTGATGTGACCCATTTTTCTACCCATGCGCGGTTCGGACTTTCCATACAAATGCAATTTAGCATCAGGATGAGCTAGCACTTGATTCCAAGCAGGTTCTTTTGGTTGATCTTCGCTACCTTCAAACCAAAGATCACCCAATAAGTTCAGCATTGATACTGGCGCTAACTGACGCGTATCACCTAAAGGCAGACGAGCCATTGCTCTTACTTGCTGCTCAAATTGACTGCTAACACAAGCATCCATGGTGTAGTGGCCGGAGTTATGTGGGCGAGGAGCGATTTCATTAGCGACGATATCGCCATTCTTAAGAACAAAGAACTCCACGCAAAGTACGCCTACGTAATCAATCTTTCGTATGAGTGCCTTTGCCGCTTCTACAATTTTTTTCTCTTGTGCTGGCTTTAGCGATGGCGCTGGCACAGTAGAGGTGTGCAAAATACCATCGCGGTGAATATTTTGTGAAACTGGATAAGCAACCACGGCATCATCGTATCCGCGCACTACTAAGGCAGATACTTCAAAATCTAAATCCATGCGCTTTTCTAATACACAAGGAACTTTGCTTAATTCCGCCCAGGCTGCCGGCAAATCCGCAGCCGTGTAAACAGTAATTTGACCTTTACCGTCATAACCCATACGAGCTGTCTTCAATATTCCAGGAAACAAGTCGGCTGGAATATGAGCAATATCAGCATCATGCTCAACAACGGCGTATGATGCTGGACCAATATTGGTTTCTGATTTCCAGGTAGCCAGAAATTTTTTCTCAGCCACCCTGTTCTGCGCCAAAGAGACACAGCTACTCCGTGGCGCAACAAATACGCCAAGAGCTTCTAACTCATCCAATGCCTGCGCAGGGACATTCTCAAACTCAGTACTTACTGATGGGCAGAGAGCGGCCATCTCTTTTAAGGCAGCTGAGTTTGTGTAGTCAGCTTGAATAAACTTTTCGGCTATAGAGCCTGCGGGACTATCAGAGCCAGGATCTAAAACGCAAACCTTATAGCCCATAGCTTGTGCAGCCTGGGTAAACATGCGCCCCAATTGACCGCCACCTAAAATTCCTAAATACGAACCCGGCAAAATGGGTTCCATACGATCTGCCATGTAATTAATATCCCGGCAAATTCATTGAACGTGCAGTATCGGACTGCTTCGCACGGAAATCTTCTAAACGCTTAGCTAAATCCGCATCATGTAAAGCTAAACCAGCAATAACGTGCAAGGCGGCATTGGCTGCACCAGCTTCACCAATTGCAAAAGTGGCAACCGGAATGCCTTTCGGCATCTGCACGATTGAATACAAAGAATCTTCGCCACGTAAATATTTGCTCGCTACTGGCACACCATAAACGGGAACAATTGTTTTGGAAGCGAGCATGCCTGGCAAATGCGCCGCACCCCCGGCACCAGCAATAATGGCTTGCAAGCCATTGGCTTGTGCTTTTTCAGCATACTGGAACATATCGTCTGGCATGCGGTGTGCGGAGAGCACTTTAGCTTCATGAGGGATACCAAATTGCTCAAGCATTTGAGCGGCGTGCTGCATGGTGTCCCAATCTGAGTTGGACCCCATTACTATTCCGACAATTGGCTTCTTGCTCATTTACCTCTCCAAATACCTTCAATTTTTCCCAAGGATCTCATTATCCCCGAGTTAACCTTGCTCAGTAAGCCTGGTTAAGGCTTCGCGATACTTTTGCGCAGTCTTTTCAATGACATCAGCCGGCAATTGCGGTGCAGGGGCTGTTTTAGGCCATAACTTGCCGTCCACCATCGCAGTTTCTAGCCAATCTCGGACAAACTGCTTGTCGTACGAAGGTGGGTTGGAGCCTACATAGTAGGTCTCAGCCGGCCAGAATCTGGAAGAATCAGCGGTGAGGATCTCGTCCATCAACACTAACTGGTCATTAGCATCTAAACCAAACTCAAACTTGGTATCAGCAATGATGATGCCGCGAGTAGCTGCGTACTCAGAAGCTTCTTTATACAAACGAATACTCACTTCGCGAATTTGATTGGCTAATTTTTCACCAATAAGCTCAACCACTTTCTCAAATGAAATATTTTCATCATGCTCGCCGACTTCAGCTTTAGCTGCTGGAGTAAAAATTGGCTCAGGTAGTTTTTGAGCATTTTCTAAACCAGCTGGCAATGCAATTCCGCACACCTTGCCAGTTTCTTTGTAATCTTTCCAACCACTACCAGCCAAATAACCGCGCACCACTGCTTCAACCAAAATGGGTTTCAACCGTTTAGCTACAACTGCACGACCTTTAACTTGGCTTACTTCATCTGCAGCTACAACAGTAGCTGGGTCAATGCCGGTTAAATGATTAGGAATAACGGATGCCAACTTATCAAACCAAAAATTTGCCATTTGATTCAGAACCACACCCTTCTCAGGTATAGGCTCGCCCATCACCACATCAAAAGCGGAGAGGCGATCAGTCGTAATCATTAATAACTTGTCATCGTCTAGCGCATATACATCGCGTACCTTGCCCTTAGAGAGCAAAGGCAATGACTTAATAGAAGTTGCGTACAAAGCGGCCATATTTAAATCACTTCACAATTTGAGTTAATTTGCCGCTCTTATATAGCTCAGCCATCTTCTCTAAAGAGATCGGCTTAATTTTGGATGCTTGCCCAGCAGAACCAAAGGCTTGGAAGCGTGCAATACAGACTTTCTTAGCGGCTTCACGGGCTGGCTTCAAATAATCACGCGGATCAAACTTAGATGGGTTCTCAATAAAGTAACGGCGAATTGCACCAGTCATTGCCAAACGAATATCTGTATCAATGTTGATCTTACGAACACCATTCTTAATGCCCTCTTGAATCTCTTCAACAGGAACGCCGTAAGTTTCTTTCATGTCACCACCAAACTCACGAATCTCAGCAAGCAACTCTTGCGGAACACTAGAAGAGCCGTGCATCACCAAATGAGTATTCGGAATACGCGCATGAATTTCTTTAATACGATCGATTGCCAAAATATCGCCTGTAGGCTTTTTGCTGAACTTGTATGCGCCATGGCTGGTGCCAATCGCAATTGCCAAAGCATCGCACTGAGTTGCCTTCACAAAATCTGCTGCTTGTTCAACGTCAGTCAGCAACTGTTCACGAGTCATTTTGCCGTCAGCGCCATGACCATCTTCTTTGTCGCCCTGCATTGTCTCGAGCGAGCCCAATACACCCAACTCTGCCTCGACAGTAACTCCAATAGAGTGAGAGAACTTCACCACTTCTTTGGAGACGTCAACGTTGTATTCATAGCTAGCAACTGTTTTGCCATCAGCCTCTAATGAGCCATCCATCATCACGCTCGTAAAGCCACTCTTAATGGCTGCCATACAAACTGCCGGGCTTTGGCCGTGGTCTTGGTGCATTACTACAGGAATATGTGGATAGGCCTCAACTGCTGCAGAAATCAAGTGGCGCAAGAACGCTTCACCTGCGTATTTACGTGCGCCTGCAGATGCTTGCATGATGACTGGAGAATCAGCCTCATGTGCCGCTTCCATAATCGCTGTCACTTGCTCTAAGTTGTTGACGTTAAATGCTGGTAGGCCATAACCATTTTCAGCAGCGTGATCCAAGAGTTGTCTTAAAGATACTAAAGCCATGATGTTCTCTTAATAAATAGTAATTAGGTTTAAAAATAAATCGTTTAGTTAAAGATGCGAATTACTTCACATGAATAATTTTGAGGGTATTGGTTCCACCAGGCTCGCCCATTGGCTCACCAGAGGTCAGCACAACGGTATCGCCCTTTTTGACCGCGCCCACCTTTTTCAGACATGCCTCTACTTCTTGCAATGCAGTGTCACGATCCTTGGTGTAGTCCAAACCAATTGGGGTGACATTGCGATATGTACTTAATGCACGCTGTGTAGCAATCTTGGAGGTCAACGCAAAAATAGGTACATGAATATTGTGACGACTCATCCAGATCGCTGTTGACCCTGAATCAGTCAAAGCTGCAATGGCGTTCGCATTTAAATGATGGGCTGTGAAAAGGGCTCCAAGAGCAATCGTTTGATCAATGCGGGTGAAGGTTTGATCCAAAAAGTCGGTATCGAGTTTCACACGATCTGACTTCTCTGCTTCTACACAAATTTCTGCCATTGCTTTAATGGTCTGCACTGGATACATGCCTGCAGCTGATTCAGCAGATAACATTACCGCATCAGTACCATCCAACACTGCATTCGCAACGTCGCTTACCTCTGCGCGCGTTGGAACTGGAGCATTAATCATGGACTCCATCATCTGCGTAGCTGTAATCGTAAATTTATCCGCCTCACGCGCCCAAGCAATCATGCGTTTTTGCAGGGCAGGCACAGCAGCATTACCGACTTCAATAGCCAAGTCACCGCGCGCAACCATAATTCCGTCGCTCTCAGCAATAATGCTTTTGAGTGCTTCTGGCTCAATGGCTTCTGCACGCTCCACCTTTGCAATCGTTCTGACCTTACCAACACCATACTTGGCGCTAGCAGCATCTGCCAGCTTACGGGCATAGGCCATATCAGCACCATCTTTTGGAAAACTAATTGCCAAGAAATCTACGCCCATTGCGATAGCTGCGTCTAAGTCAGCGATATCTTTTTCAGTCAGAGCAGGAGCGGTTAAACCACCGCCAGCACGATTGATACCCTTATTGTTTGAGAGCGGTCCACCTTGTTCAACAACGGTAAAAATCTCTCCGCCTTGAACACTCTCAACGGTAAGAACAACTAAGCCGTCGTTCAACAAAAGGCGATCACCTGGCTTTACATCACCCGGTAATTCTTTGTAGTCAAGACCAACTTTAGTTTGATCACCAAGCTCACAAGCTACATCGAGGGTAAATTTGTCACCCTCTTTGAGCAAAATTTTATTTTCTGCAAACTTGCCAACACGGATTTTTGGGCCTTGTAAGTCAGCCATGATGCCGACTTCTTTGCCAGCTTCCGCAGAGATGGTTCGCACTAAATCATGGCGCGCTTTATGGTCTGCCACAGTACCGTGAGAGAAATTCATCCGCACCACATCGACACCAGCACGAATCATGTCACGCAACACTTCAGGCTTTTCTGAGGCAGGCCCCAGGGTTGCAATGATCTTTGTTGCTCTCAACATATTTAGTCTTTCGCTCTTTCAGCAAGTACTGCAAAGGCTGGCAAGGTTTTACCTTCAAGGAACTCCAAGAAGGCACCACCGCCAGTAGAGATGTAATCCACTTGATTCTCAATACCGTACTTCGCGATAGCTGCCAAAGTATCGCCACCGCCAGCAATAGAGAAAGCTGGTGAATGTGCGATAGCAGCTGCCAACATTTTGGTGCCTCCACCAAACTGATCAATTTCAAAAACGCCTAATGGGCCATTCCAAACAATCGTGCCAGCATGAGCAAGCATGATTGATAAACGCGCTGCAGTCTTTGGGCCAATATCCAAAATCATGTCATCTTCT
>Ga0233451_10005388_pt1 | contig 10409 bp, 8 predicted proteins | sample 011ome_29_FD_183052 | JGI IMG/M metagenome (GOLD analysis project Ga0233451, IMG submission 183052) | Coastal salt marsh microbial communities from the Groves Creek Marsh, Skidaway Island, Georgia - 011504CT (spades assembly) | ecosystem: Environmental > Aquatic > Marine > Intertidal zone > Salt...
TATACAATAATGACCCAGAAAGTAAATTACTAGCTGATAAGTGGCTTATATCTGCTGCAGATATGGGGCATGCAGGTGCCCAATTTAAATTAGGAGAGAAATTATTTCTCAGTAAAGACTATGGTGACGCTCTCATCTTTCTCAACAAAGGTTCTAATGCAAATGATGCAGCAAACATTTATTTATATCTAATTCATTTAAATGGGCTGACAGTTAGAAACAACAAGGCACTTGCCATGTCAATTATTGGCAAAGTTAAAGACCAAGAAAAAATTTTCCAGTACGCCAATAAATTTTTGAATAAAAAAGAAGATTTAAATCATCAATTTGCACTTAATTTGTTTCGCATTTTAAGAGATCGTGGCAATCTTGATGCCTACCTTGCTATTGCAAATATGTATGAGAGAGGTTTGGCGGTCAAGAAAGACCTCAAGAGGGCCTATAATTTTGTTATCGCTGCAGCCAGAAAAGGTCATATACCGTCACAAAAAAAAGTGGTTGATATGTATATAAAAGGAATTGGGACTCAAAAATCTAAGTTTAAATCAGTCTACTGGCTTAAAAAATTAATTCAATCAGGTGATTTGGAAGCAAAAGAAAGGCTGTCTAGCCTAAAGAAAGGGTAGAAATCGAGAGGTTCTTGATCTGTATTCTTGATAGCTTTGAAAACGGTCTAACAAATATGATTCTTCTTTTTTAGACTTGAAGTATAAATCTATACAAAGTACGACATAGACACCAAGAGAAATAGCATCAAATCTTGAAAGTGCTAATGCCAAACAAAACAACATCACAGCAGTGTACATTGGATGTCTTATCAAGCTATAGATGCCTGATCTGACTAGGTTATGCTCTTTTTTTAATTCAGGAAGAATGTTTAAGTTTGAAATTTTCATGTCAAACACGGATTTTAGACCGATAACTACTGATAAAAGAATTAAAACCCAAGAAAGACTATTAAAAGCACTTGCCTCAACGTAATAGATCAGGAAAAAGATTGAGGCGAATTGAATAGTTACGTAAATCATCAGAGTTTATTTATTAGAGTCCTGGTTATAATGATAAATTATCTTAAATGTTACGTGATATGGATTACGATATTGCCATTATTGGTGCTGGACCTGCTGGATTAGGCTTTGCTGCTTCATTAGGAGATTCCGGACTAAATGTTGCGGTTATCGAGAAGTCTCCAAAAAAAGTGATTGCAAATCCTAAACGAGATGGAAGAGAGTGGTCTAATACGCATCAAACAAGATCTATTCTCACTGATCTAGGCGTTTGGGAAAAGATTGATCCTAATGTAATTTCACCCATTACTGAGGCAAAAGTTTTTGATGGGGATTCACCTTCACTGTTAAATTTCAAACCGGATGATCCTAGTATTGATGCTCTAGGTTATTTAGTGCCAAGTGAACATATTAAGAAAGCTCTTTTCGAAACAGTTAAAGTCCAGAAAAACATTCATTTTTTATTTGAGACTAGTGTTGAAGATATTAAAACGGATGATAGTGTTGCCAAATTAACTTTAGGAGATGGATCTAAATTAGAAGTAAGTCTTGTGGTGGCTGCAGACAGTCGTTTTTCCTCTACTAGAAGAAAAATGGGCATACCTACGGTCATGAAGGATTATTCCAAGACGATGATAATCACAAGAATGTCTCATGAAAATCCCCATAATGGTGCTGCTCTTGAGTGGTTTGATTATGGACAGACTCTTGCCCTATTGCCACTTTCTGGCAACATGAGTTCAGTGGTTTGGACAGTTGAAAACTCAAAAGCTGATGAAATTCTTGGCATGACTCCAAAAAAATTCAACAAGCATCTAACAGAATTATTCAAAAATGAATTTGGTTCAATGGAGCAAACTGGAGAGCGATTCTCTTACCCACTGAGCGGCGTTGCTTCAAAAACCTTCATTGCTAAAAGATTTGCATTGATTGGAGATGCTGCAGTTGCCACTCATCCTGTGACTGCTCATGGCTATAATCTTGGAATACGTGCTCAACATCTTTTGGCAAAAGAGATAAAAAATGCAGTCGCTTCTTCTAAAGACTTTTCTGGTCAATCAGTTTTGAAAAAGTACGAGGATAAAAGTATTCACTTTGCAAAGATTATGTTCTATGGCACTGATACGATTGTGTCGTTATTTACGAACGATTCAAAACCGGTAAGAAAGCTAAGAAGATTAGTTCTTAACTTTGCTGAAAAATTTCCACCTGTAAAGCAGTTAATTACTCGTCAATTAACCGAAAGAAAAAATAATTTATTTCCTTTTTAATTTCAAATGAGTATTGATTTCCAAGCCCTTCGTTATGAATATACAAAGCAGGGATTATCAAGAAAGGATCTCGATAATGATCCCATCAAACAATTCGAAAGATGGTTTACTGATGCTAAGAATTCTGGAATTCTAGCTCCAGAGGCAATGTCATTGGCGAGCAGTGATGGAAAGAATGTCAGTGTCAGAACCGTTTTATTAAAATCCTTTGATAAGAATGGCTTTGTTTTTTTTACCAATTATGACTCTAAGAAGGCAGAACAAATCTCAAAAAATCCCAATGTAGAGGCACTATTCCCTTGGATTGACCTTGAGAGACAAGTCAGGATTTCAGGGCTGGTCGAAAAAATTTCTTCGACCGAGTCGGAGAGTTATTTCCATTCTAGACCTAGAGATGCCCAAATTGGTGCATGGACATCTAATCAATCAAAAATAATTGCTTCAAGAGAAGATTTGGAGAGATCATTTAAAGAAAATACCGAAAAGTTTGAGGGCAGAGAAATACCATTGCCTGAATTTTGGGGAGGGTATCGAATTCAGCCTGAAAATATCGAGTTTTGGCAAGGAAGATTGAATCGCCTGCATGATAGATTCATCTATTCAAATAATGGCAAAGATTGGAATATTAAGCGATACGCTCCCTAACTTTTTTGATGACTGACTTCGACTCTGGTCGCTTACCAGTCCAAAATTCAAAACTCTTGGCTGCCTGCTCTACCAACATTCCTAAACCGTCGAATACCTGATTGGCATGATTCTTCAGGGCATTGGCCATAAATGGAGTTTGAGACCCATACATTAGGTCATAACAAAAAGAATTCTGATAAAACTTATTGCTAATTTGGGGTGCCTCACCATCTAAAGAAGAGCTAGTAGCATTAATGATAATATCAACCTTAAAATCATCAATCTTGATTCCATGACCCGAGATTTCTCCATACTGAGAAAATTCTGCCGCTAACCCAATAGCTTTTTCTTCTGTTCTATTGAGGATATGCAATTCTTTAATGTTTTCATCTAATAGGGGTTTGATAATTCCCCGTGTTGCGCCTCCAGCTCCAATAATTAAGATAATTTTATCTTGAAGATCAATAGACAAATTATTCTGTATATCGGAAACGAGACCCATTCCATCGGTATTTTCACCAATCAGATGCCGACCTTCAAATTTAAGTGTATTGACTGCTCCTGCGAGTTTTGCATTTTCAGTCAGTTCATCTGCTAGATTAAATGCATCTGTTTTGAAAGGGACCGTTACGTTTAATCCAGTCACGTTATTTTGAGTTAATTGTTTGACTTGATCTGAAAAATTATTAAGCTCGAAAAGGTACTTTTCGTAATGAATATCAAGTTTGAATTCATTCGCAAAATACTCATGAATCATCGGGGATAGACTATGCTTAATTGGATTGCCTATCACCCCATGATGAAGAGTCATTTATGCAACCTCTTTCTGCTCAACTTTATCCTGTTTTACTGGCTTATCTTTGGCAGGCTTATTATCTGGTTTCTTGTTGGCAGGCTTATTATCTGGCTTCTTGTTGGCAGGCTTATTATCTGGCTTCTTGTTGGCAGGTTTTTTATTCTCAGTATTTCTATTCTCAGAATTTTGATTGTTGTTTTGATTATTTGGTCGTCTGTTATTTGGACGTTTTCTGTTATTGGGTTTCTTGTAATTTCTTCGACGATTTCTATTGTCATTGAATTTCTTTTCTTCAGTCTTCTCTTTTTTAGAGAAGATTCCACCCAGTACTGTCTCAAAGAAAGATTTTTTAGGTTTTGGTTTTTGAGTGTCAGGTCTGGTAATGTTTACAATTGCCTCTTCAGGTATGTCATTTAAACCATTTTCAGCCAGTGAATGTTGTGGTTTAGATACTCCTTGGAAACTCAGATGCTGTGATTTTTTATCAGACTTTTGCTTGTTGATAGAGAAGTTCGGGAATGACATGTATGGATTTGGCAGCAAGATAATCTTAATGTCATGTTTTTGTTCTAGGCGAAGAATATCATCTCTCTTCTCATTCAAGAGATAAGTGATGACCTCAACTGTTGACTGAATAGTGAGTCTTTGTGTCTCATGAGACGCATTACAGCCATCCTCTAATTGTCTCAAGATTGAAAGTGCTAGTGATGGAATGGTTGGGGTTGTTCCTCTGCCTGAGCATTGAGGACAAGTTTTCTCAACAGATTCGGTCACTGAACTTAATAATCTTTGTCTAGACATTTCAAGCAAACCAAATTGTGAAATATTTCCAATCTGAACTCTTGCTCTGTCTGAATTAGTTTCTCTTAACATCGCATCCACAATCTTCTTCTTATGGTCATCAGATGACATGTCTATAAAATCAATAACGATCAAACCGCCAATATCTCTTAGCTGAAGTTGTGTGGCTATCTCTCTTGTGGCTTCAAGATTGGTATTGAAAGCAGTTTCCTCGATGTCAGAGCCTTTTGTAGCTCTTGCAGAGTTAATATCAATTGATGTTAGGGCTTCAGTAGTATCAAAAACAAGAGTTGCTCCACTTTGAAGAGAAACCTCTCTGTTAAATACACTTCTTGCTTGGGTCTCAATTCCCATATGATTGAAAAGTGAGTGCTCAGTGGTGTCAAAAAACTTGATACGATCAAGATAATGTGGAATGACAAAGCTGATGAAATCTTTTGCATTAGTAAAGGCGTTTGCTTCGTCAATAATAACGCTATCAGTATCTTCTCTTAGATGATCCCTTAGAGTTCGAATAATCAAATCACTTTCTTTGTAGATTAAAAAAGGCGCCTTTTTGGTTTCAGCTGCCTTTTGAATAGATTTCCATAAATCTGATAAGTAATCAACTTCCCACTGAAGCTCATCAAGACTTTTACCTGCTCCTGCAGTTCTGATGATAAGCCCTGCATTATCAGGGAGAGTAATTTGCCCAATAATCTTCTTAAGATCATTACGATCATTATTATTGATTTGTCTTGAGATTCCTTGGCTAATAGAACTATTTGGCGTGAGAATCATATAAACACCAGCAAGGTTAATGAAGGTACTTAGGGCAGCACCTTTGCTTCCCCTTTCCTCTTTACTGACTTGAACAATGATCTCTTGTCCTTCTTTGAGAACATCTGTAATGGAAAGTTTTTTGTCTAAATTAGCAGCCTCTGCTACCTCTTTGAATGGAAGAAAGCCTTGTCTTTCTTTTCCATAATCTACAAAAGCGGCCTCAAGAGATTGTTCAATCCTTGAAATTTTGCCTTTATAAATATTCCCTTTTTGTTTTTGATTAAGGGTGGTTTCTATATTGAGATTGGTAAGTTTTTTGTCTTTGACGACTGCCACTCGAACTTCTTCTTTGTGGGTCGCATTGATGAGAATATGATTCATATGCTAGTCCTTTTGCAAATGGACTTGGACAGGAAATCTGCTCTACATAGTATGAGAGTATTTGGATTATTTGAAGTTTAAATAAAAGCATAAATTATTAGCCTCTATCAATCAAGTCTTATGAGTCATAACCCAGCTTGAAAGCTTTGATTGCCTGCTTATTAGTCCTTATAAATCCCTTATTAAAAAATTAAAATAAGGGTTGTAAAAATTCTTTTGGTTAGAAAATGTCTAACCTTGTGAATTGTATCATAAATATTTAATATAAATTAAATTATGCTATTAATCTTCCTCCGTCGACTGTCAGTATTTCACCAGTGATATAGCTTGAATTAATAAGAAAAATAACACTTTCGGTGATATTTTTAGGATCACCTTTTACCTTAAGAGGAACTTTGTCAAGAATCCTGGTATGTTCTTTTTCAGTTGACTGAGAGGGCCAAAGAATTGCACCCGGGGAGACTCCGCAAACTCTTACATGAGGTGCTAAGTCTAGCGCGAGAGATTTCGTTAGCATTGCTAGGGCGGATTTACTCATCGAGTATGCCGAGTAATCTTTAATTGGTTTATGAGAATAAATATCAACTAAGTTAATGATTTGCCCCTTCTTTTGAGTTAATTTATCCTTCAAAGCAATGGATAAAAAATAGGGCGCAAAACAATTGACCTGCATTAAATCAAGCACTGCTTGGGTATTGATCCTATCAATTGGTGTTGGATAGAATATTGAGGCATTATTGACCAAGACATCCAGAGATTGAACTTCTTCAACATGTTGACTGATAGAGTGAATATCCTTTAAATCAAATTGAATGATTGAAGCGCTATTGTCTCTTATTTTATTGAGATCTTCAGCTAACTCTTTTGCTGACTCAATTGATTGATAACAATGAATAATTACATTGAAGTTGTTTTTATGAAGAGTTTTAGTGATTTCAGCGCCAATTCTTCTTGCTCCGCCGGTGATGAGAGCTGTTTTCATATAAAATTCTCCGAATGAATCTTGATGAGATTATAAGAAACAAAATTACTGAAAATAATAATTTCATTGGATTTGATGAATTTATGTCGATGGCGCTTTATTATCCTGGAAAGGGTTATTACAGTAATGGCTCCAAAAAATTTGGACGAGATGGGGACTTTATTACCGCCCCTGAAACATCAGATCTATTTGGTTTTTGTATTGCCAAACAATGCAAACAAATCCTGGATTCCTTTCCGTATATATTAGAGTTTGGTGCTGGAAATGGTACCCTCGCATGTCAGATTTTGTTTTATCTTGCTAAACATAATCAACTTCCAAAGTACTACTACATTGTTGAATTAAGTGCTGACTTAAAGGATAGACAGCGGAAACTGATTGAAAAAGTGCTTCCTGAGGTCCTGGATAGGATCATCTGGCTCAATGAGTTGCCCAATGAATTCGAAGGTGTAGTAATTGCTAATGAGGTCATAGACGCCATTCCAGCCAAGAGAATTAAAAAGATGGGTGGAAAATTTCATGAGCAGGGGGTATGCATCAAGGATGATTCTTTGGAATACGCTTTTAGTTCTTTGAATATAAATCTTGATGATTACTCTATTCCAGATAGTCTCGAAGAAGGATACACCACTGAGGTCAATATTCAAGCAAGAGGCTGGATTCACTCTGTTTATTCGATGATGAAAAGAGGGGTTGTTCTGATAATAGATTACGGAATGGATAGAGATACTTTCTATCATCCTCAAAGAGTTGAGGGGACATTAAGATGTTATTCTCAGCACAAAGCAACAGAGAATCCATTTGAAAATATTGGTACGCAGGACATAACGACCTCGGTCAATTTCTCTGATTTGGCAGATGCTTCTAAAGAGGCGGGATTTAACATTGAAGGGTATTGCACCCAGGCTATGTTTTTAATATCCTTAGGCATACAAGAATTTCTTTCCGAGGAAAAAGATTCTGATCAAAAAATATCTTATGCTCAAGAAATTAAGCAATTAATCTTACCAAGTGCCATGGGTGAGAGTTTTAAAGTTTTAGCGCTAAAAAAAGATTTTCATGGCGCTTTAGTTTGTTTCAAAGAGCAAAATCTTATTGATAAAATTCTTTAATATGGATCTTTTGCAAGTTTTTTTACTCTCTGTTATTCAAGGCTTTACGGAATTTCTTCCTATCTCTTCTTCCGCTCATCTCATTATTGTTCCTAAATTCTTATCTATGCAGGATCAGGGTTTGGCATTTGATGTTGTGGTTCATTTGGGGACATTAGTTGCGATCATTTATTATTACCGTGAGACTGTTTTTTTCCTTCTAAAGAGTTTTTTTCAATCCATATTTGAACTCAAGGAGGTTGGAGACTCTTCCTTGGCCTGGAAGGTTTTTTTCTCCACTATTCCTGTTGGAATAATTGGCATTCTTAGTAAAGATTACATTGAGTCAACATTGAGATCAGAAGAGGTAATAGCCTATACCAGTATCCTATTTGGTCTTCTATTGGGGCTATCTGTATGGGTGAATAACCGCTATCAAACTTTATCCACAAGTATTACTTGGAGTGTAGTTTTCTGGATGAGTTTGTTTCAAACAGTCGCATTAATTCCTGGAACTTCAAGATCAGGAATAGTCATTACTGCCGCTCTTTTAATTGGTCTATCAAGAGATGTTGGAGTTAAATTTGCCTTTTTAATGGCCATACCAATTATTGCCTTATCTTCTGGATTAATCATTATCGAGCTTTTATACCAACCTGAAACCGTTGATTGGATTGCTCTAATTGTTGGTTTTTTAATTTCGGCTTTAACAGCATATTTAACTGTTTATTACTTTATTAAGCTTTTGAATAGAATTGGATTTATGCCATATGTTTGGTATAGGATTATTTTAGGAATACTCATACTTGCTTCAGTCTGATGCCAGAAAGAATTTATAGGAAAGATTACAAGGTTAGCCCATACCTTATCTCACAAACAGAGCTTTGGTTCGATGTTGTCGATAGCGGCGTTATTGTTAAGAGCAAAATTCATTTTTATCGCAATGAGCTCTCGAAGGATCGTTTAGATAATCTTTTCTTGAATGGAGAGAATCTCGAACTCATAGATTTAAAAATCAACAATCAACCAGCATCGTTTGAAAATAAAGAGGATGGATTATTACTTAAAGATTTAAACGATAAATTTGTATTAGAGATCAGCAATAAGATTTATCCAGAGAGAAACACAAGTCTTGAAGGACTTTATTTGTCAAATGGAAATTATTGCACTCAATGTGAGGCGCATGGTTTTAGAAAAATAACCTACTATCTAGATCGTCCAGATGTGCTTAGCATTTTTACAACTCATATTAAAGCTGATAAAGACTCCCTTCCTGTTCAGCTATCTAATGGAAATCCAGTTGAATTAAATAATGGATATGTTTCTTGGCATGATCCTGAACCTAAACCTTGTTATTTATTCGCTTTAGTGATGGGAAACTTGAGTTCAATCAATGATACTTTTATCACAAAATCTGGAAAAAAGGTCTCATTGGATATTTTTGTTGAGTCAAGAAATATTCATAAAACTGATTTTGCCATGCAGGCCTTAAAACGTGCCTTTAAATGGGACGAGGAAAGATTTAACTTAGAATACGATTTAGATAAATTCATGATAGTTGCAGTTGATGATTTCAACATGGGAGCCATGGAGAATAAGGGATTAAATATTTTTAATTCATCATATGTTTTAGCAGATAAGCGAACTGCAACAGATGTAGATTTTATTAATATTGAATCTGTAATTGGTCACGAATATTTCCATAACTGGACTGGGAATCGGGTAACTTGCAGGGATTGGTTTCAGTTAAGTTTAAAAGAAGGTTTGACAGTTTTTAGAGATCAAGAATTTACCTCTGATCTACATTCAAGATCAGTTAAAAGAATTGAGGATGTTTTTGCATTGAAGTCCTATCAATTTCCTGAGGATGCCGGGCCAATGTCCCATCCTGTTAGGCCAGATTCTTATATAGAAATGAATAATTTCTACACTGCAACTGTTTATGAAAAAGGCGCAGAACTGATTCGCATGATTCATACCATTATTGGCGAGGATAAGTTTCAAGAAGGGATGCAAAATTATTTCAAGAGGTATGATCATCAAGCGGTTACTATTGACGATTTTGTCAATTCAATGAATGAAGTTTCAGATCATGATTTCACTCAGTTTATGAATTGGTATTCTAGAGCTGGCACCCCAAGAGTGAAAATTGATTTTAAACCTAAAGCTAAAAAGGGGGACTATGCTCTTAGTGTGGAACAAGAAGGGGAGTCAATCTATGAGATCCCCATGAAATATTCGCTTATCTCTTCCACAGGAAAAATATTAGAAAAGGGATTGAAAGTCATCAATAAACAAAAAGAGACCTTTGAATTTCAATACCCTGGTCAAGAGACTGTTGTTTCTGTTTTTCAAGATTTCTCTGCTCCAGTTATTTGTCATACAAATACAACTTATAAAGAGAAAATATTTTTAGTTAATAAGGATAACGATCCATACAACAGGTGGCAGAATTCCCAAGAAATTTGGTCAGAATTAATATTTAATAAATCCATAGAGGGATATGACTTTTTTGAAGCATTAGGTCATTCATTAAAGTCTGAAAAGGATTACTCTCTCTTATCTATGTTAATTTCTCCTCCCAGTGAAAAACTTCTACAGCAAGATATAGAAATAATTGATGTCTTTGAGATTAAAAGGCTTAGGGATAATAGAATAGAGAGCTTCTTTAAGCTAAACTCTACAGAGTTG
>Ga0233451_10005398_pt1 | contig 10397 bp, 9 predicted proteins | sample 011ome_29_FD_183052 | JGI IMG/M metagenome (GOLD analysis project Ga0233451, IMG submission 183052) | Coastal salt marsh microbial communities from the Groves Creek Marsh, Skidaway Island, Georgia - 011504CT (spades assembly) | ecosystem: Environmental > Aquatic > Marine > Intertidal zone > Salt...
GAAGCCTTCCCCGGTCTTCAAGCACCCTTGTCCGCAGTGGAAATGGCTACCTACGTATTAGAATTTGCCTTAACAGGGCAACAGTATTTTAACGGTAAAATTCTACCTGTCTCTTCCTCAACGCCTTAGGCTCATGGAGCAAGTACTATCATTTATCCCAACACCAGCAAAACTACAAGTCGAAGAGCTTTTAGAAGCGACACCTATTGAAATTAAAATTACCCCAAAGCGACTTACTAAGCATGGAGATTTTAGAAGACAGGCAAATGGCACTTCTTTAATCACCCTCAATGCCACTCCGAATCCCTACCGCTTTTTAATTACTCTTTTACACGAATTGGCACACTTTAAGGTGTCTCAACAATTTTCTTTGAGAGTAAAGCCACACGGTTCGGAATGGAAAACTGCCTACAGAAAGATCTTAGTGCCTTTTTTAAATCCTGAGATTTTTCCAGACCCTATATGCAGTGTATTAGCACGGCATATGAAAAACCCAAAAGCATCAACAGATCGAGACTTTAAACTTGTAATGGCGTTGAGAAAATACGACCCTCCTTCTTTGAAAACTCCTGTTTTCGAATTGGAACCTGGGCAGTACTTTTCTTTAGATAATGGGCGTGTTTTTACCAAATTAAAAAAACGCCGAACACGCATTGAATGCAAGGAGATAAAAACGGGAAGAATCTATCTTTTTAGTCCTCATGCCGAAGTACTTCCTGAGTAAAGTTAAGTTTTCAAATACATTTCTCGTACTTTCTTGAAAAGATCTGACGAGTAAACAAAGTTAGAAACCGCTTCATTTTCAGTAGTGAAAATATCTTCTTTGGTTCCCTCCCATGCTTTTTTTCCATTAAGTAGAAATACGATTTTTTCTCCGATTTCCATAACCGAGTTCATATCGTGGGTATTGATAACCGTGGTGATGTTGTATTCTGAGGTGATTTCTTGAATTAAGTTGTCAATCAAAATGGCGGTTTTAGGATCCAATCCAGAATTGGGTTCATCGCAAAATAAATATTTAGGATTCATTACGATGGCACGGGCAATAGCCACCCGTTTTTTCATACCCCCTGAGATTTCATCTGGAAATTTTTCATTTGCGTTTATCAGATTCACTCTTTTAATCACTTCGTTCGCTCGATCGCGAATTTCATCATTTTCCTTATCGGTAAACATTTGCATAGGAAACATAATGTTTTCTTCTACTGTCATCGAATCGAATAGGGCGCTGCCCTGAAATACCATTCCTATTTCTTGTCGTAGAACCGAACGTTCATTAACCGTCATCTCACTGATGGCTTTGTTTTCAAAAAGAATTTTTCCTGAATCGGTTTGAAAAAGACCGAGCAAACATTTTAAAAAAACAGTTTTCCCCGACCCACTTTGACCAATGATCAAATTGGTCTTTCCTTTCTCAAAAACTGTCGAGATACCTTGGAGGACTTGGGTTCCATCGAAAGATTTTATAATGTGGTCAACTTGAATCATTTAGGTAAGTAATAGCTGAGTGATCAAATAATTTAATAAAATAATAACGACACTGGTCCAAACAAAAGAGACGGTACTGGCTTTACCTACTTCCAGTGCTCCACCTGTCATAAAGTACCCATGAAAAGAGGGAACTGTTGCCAAGATAAAAGAGAAAAAGATAGTTTTGATAAACGCATAGGTAATATGAAAGGGAATAAAATCCAATTGGATTCCTTCTACAAATTCGGTGCTAGAGGAAAAACCTCCATAAACACAAGCGATATAACCTCCAAAAATTCCTAAAAACATGGAGAGACAAATCACTAAAGGATATAACGAAAGGGCAACAATTTTGGGGAAAATAAGATAATTGTAGGTGTTGATCCCCATTACTTCTAAAGCATCAATTTGTTCGGTAACTCGCATAGTACCAATACTTGAGGTGATGTAAGATCCTACTTTTCCAGCCATAATAACGGAAATAAAGGTGGGTGCAAATTCTAAAATTATGGATTGACGTGTGGCAAAACCAATAAGGTTTTTGGGAAGTAAAGGGTTTTCTAAATTCAATGCGGTCTGAATGGAAACTACGCCCCCTACAAAAAAGGAAATAAAAGAAACGATTCCTAAAGATCCGATTATAAGGGAATCGATATCCTTTAAAATCAGTTGTTTTAAAATTCTCCACTTCGTAAATTTTCCAAACACACTTTGGAGCATTAAGAAGTATTTTCCGATGTTTGAAAGGATTTTCATACCCTATCAAAGGTAGCAATTTTAAGCAAAAGGTTTTTTGTTTTAAAACTAGAATTTTAGACACTAAGGCTTAAATCCTGTAGGTAATGGCATTGATATTCATCCCCGCTCCCACAGAAGCAAAAAGGATTAAATCCCCTTTTTTTAATTCGTGTCCACCGTAATTTTCTTTGCGTACCAAATCAAAAAGAGTAGGTACCGTGGCTACAGAACTGTTTCCAAACTCCTGAATATTCATTGGTAAAATACCCTCAGGCATGGGCATTTTGTAAAGTCTGTAGAATCGTTTTATTATGGCATCGTCCATTTTTAAATTGGCCTGATGAATGAATATTTTTTTGACTTCTTCAATACCTACTCCAGAAGCATCAAGGCAAGATTGAATGGCTAGGGGTACTTTACTCAAGGCAAATTCATAGACTTTTCTTCCAAACATCTTGATGTATTTGGTTCCTTCCCCCTTGTCGTTAGCCGGGCCATAAAAAATAAATTCTGCTTCTCCTTCTGCGGTATAGGTGACAGTTTTGTGAGATAAAATACCTCCTTCCTCTGTTGTAGCTTCAACCATCGTAGCTCCTGCTCCGTCTGCGTAAATCATAGAGTCCCGATCGCTGTGGTCCAATACTCGAGATAGGGTGTCTGCGCCTAGTACAAGGCATTTTTTTGCCATTCCCGCTTTTATAAATGCTTTAGCCTGGATGACTCCTTCTACCCATCCAGGACAGCCGAACAAAATATCATAAGCGACACAGTTAGGATTTTTAATTTTTAGTCCTGCTTTTACTCTAGAGGCTAAACTCGGAAGTGTATTAACTTGATTTGAATTTACAGAAATATCCCCAACATTGTGAGCAATAATAATGTAATCAATTTGTTCAGGATCGGCTTGGGCATCGTTTATTGCAATTTGAGCTGCTTCTACAGCAATGTCTGTGACAGTCTGATCGTCTTCAATGTATCTTCTCTGTTCGATACCTGTGATCGCCTTAAACTTTTCAATTATTTCTTCATTAGAGCTATTTATAGGAGCTCCGCTGGAATCGTAAAACGAATGCTTTGAAAAAGCAGAATTGGATGCTGCTTTTTGAGGAATACTACTACCGCTACCTGTGATTTTTATGTTCATGTTTGGTATCCAAAAGTAGTCTAATAATGGATTCCTTTTAAGAATATCTAAAAAAGGCTACGAAGTCTAATCCTAAAAATCAGAGGTTTTAGATCGAAAAATAATTAAATAAAATCTTGTATATCAGCTTGTTATGTATGATTCTATGGGTGTACAGCTACACACCAAATTACGATCTCCATAGGCTTCATCCACCCTTCTTACGGTGGGCCAAAATTTATTTACAGCCACAAATTCTAATGGAAAAGCTGCCTTCTGACGGGAATAGGGAAACTCCCATTGATCCCGGGTGATCATTTCCAGTGTATGCGGTGCATTTTTGAGTAAAGCATGGTCGTTTTCGTTTTCCGAGGCAATTTCCATTCGGATAGAAATCATCGCATCACAAAAGCGATCCATTTCCGCCATACTTTCGCTTTCCGTAGGCTCTATCATCATCGTTCCTCCAACAGGAAATGAAACTGTAGGAGCGTGAAAGCCATAATCCATTAAACGTTTAGCGATATCCACCACCTCTATTCCAAATTCTTTAAAGGGTCTGCAATCAATGATAAGCTCGTGTGCTGCACGCCCCTTTTCTCCTGTGTAGAGAATTTCGTAGGCACCCTCCAGACGTTTTTGGATGTAATTTGCGTTGAGAATGGCAATTTCTGTGGCTTTTTGAAGCCCAGCACTACCCAGCATTTTAATGTAACCATAAGAAATTAAACAGGCTAAAGCCGAGCCAAAAGGAGCTCCAGAAATAGATGTAATGGCTTTTTCTCCTCCCGTTTCTATGACGGGATTTCCAGGCAGAAAAGGGGCCAAGTGTGCTGCCACACAAATAGGACCTACACCCGGACCACCGCCACCGTGTGGGATGGCAAAGGTTTTGTGTAAATTTAAATGACAGACGTCTGCTCCGATAGCTGCAGGACTCGTTAACCCAACTTGTGCATTCATATTCGCACCGTCCATATAAACTTGTCCTCCACAGTCGTGAATCAATTGGGTAATCTCTTTAATTTTTACTTCAAATACTCCATGAGTACTCGGGTAGGTAATCATCAATCCCGCTAGGTGGTCTTTGTGGAGCATGGCTTTTTCATGGAGGTCATCCCAGTCAATATTTCCCATGGAATCGGTTCCCGTAACCACGACTTTCATTCCTGCCATTACTGCGGAAGCTGGATTGGTTCCATGAGCCGAAGCGGGAATCAAACAGATGTTACGGTGTGAATCCTTGTTGTTTTCGTGATAGGCACGAATTACCATAAGACCAGCATATTCCCCTTGAGCACCTGAATTTGGCTGAAGAGAAGAGGCTGCAAATCCTGTGACTTCATTGAGTTGCACTGTCAGTTCGGCAAGCATTTTCTGGTATCCAGCAGCTTGGACTACAGGGACAAAAGGATGAAGACTTCCCCAGTTGGGATCACTCAGGGGTAACATCTCTGCGGCTGCGTTGAGTTTCATGGTACAAGACCCTAATGAAATCATGGAATGGTTTAAGGCTAAATCTTTGCGTTCCAAAGATTTGATGTATCGCATGAGTGCGGTTTCTGAATGATAGGTATTGAAAATAGGATGTGTTAAAAAACTACTTTTTCTCAAGTGATCACTGCGTAATTTGAGAACCTCTTTTTCTGTCTTTTTAGGCATTTCTGATTTTTCCAAAGAGGCCAAAAATACAGATGTAATTTTTTCAACATCATCCTTTGAGCATGTTTCGTTTAGAGAAATACAAACCGTTTCCTCATCGGGATAATAAAAATTAATTTCTTTTGCTTCTGCCAGGGGTCTGACTGTGGCAACATTTGCTGCAACTTGAAGGGTGTCGAAAAAAGAGTCATTTTTTTGTACAAAGCCTAAGGCTTCAAGATTTTGATTCAGTTTTACCGTTTTCTGATGAATTCCTTCTGCGATAAATTGAAGTCCTTTAGGACCGTGATACACAGCATACATCCCTGCCATCACAGCTAGAAGTACTTGAGCCGTACAGATATTGGAGGTGGCGCGATCTCTTTTGATGTGTTGCTCTCTAGTTTGTAAGGCCATACGAAGCGCTGGAATGTCGTTTAGATCACGTGTTTGTCCAATAATACGTCCAGGGATATTTCTTTTGTAGTGCTCCCGAGTAGCAAAAAACGCGGCATGAGGTCCTCCATAGCCTAGAGGAATTCCAAAACGCTGTGTCGTCCCTACAACTACATCTGCACCAAATTTTCCCGGACTTTCCAACACCACCAAACTCATAATGTCTGCTGAAACAACCGTGCAGACACCTTGACTTTCTGCTTTTTCAATCCACGTTTTTAAGTTGGGAATGGCTCCTTTTTTCCCAGGATACTGGAATAAAGCCCCGAAAAATTCTGAGTCGTATTCAAAATGTTCAGGGTCTCCAACAAGAATATCAATTCCCAAAGGAGTGGCTCGAGTATAGAGTAGCGAAAGGGTTTGAGGGAGCACGTTTTGATCGACAAAAAAGCGGAACGCTTGATTGCGTTTTTGGTCTTTGGTTCTCGCTCCAAAAAGCATGGTCATACCTTCTGCAGCTGCTGTACTTTCGTCTAAAAGTGAGGCATTGGCCAATTCCATACCTGTAAGATCACACACCAGGGTTTGAAAATTGAACAGGGCTTCCAGTCTTCCTTGGGCTATCTCTGCTTGATAAGGGGTATAGGCAGTGTACCACCCTGGATTTTCTAAAATATTCCTTTGAATCACAGCAGGAGTTATGCACTGATGATACCCCAATCCGATGTAAGTGTTGAAAATTTTATTCTCTTTTCCCAGCTTGTTGATGTGTTTTGAAAACTCATATTCACTTATCCCTTCGGGCAGGTCCAATGGTTTTTGAAGACGAATCGATTCTGGGATGGTTTCCTCGAGGAGTTCGTTCAACGAAGACGCATCAATTTTTTGTAGCATTTTTCGTATCTCTTCTTCATTTGGACCTAAATGTCTATTTAAAAACATATCCGTTCTCATGCGTGTAACTTTTAGTGCCTAAAAATAAGCTTTCCTGTGGATTTTTTTTAAACTTCATTTTAGGTTTTAAAATTATTTTATAAAAAACGGCTTGTCTTTCGAGAAACTTTAGATATTTACCTATGAAAAAAAGGGTACAAATATTTTTTGATTTTTATATCAAATCGAGTATTCACGTCTCTTTAGCAGCAGTTTCGCTTGCTTTTATTTCGCTTCAAGTCGCTTCTCAAAGACCCACCTATTCATTGTTAATATTTATTTTTTGTAGTGCCTTTTTTGCGTACAATTTTGTTAAAATCTATCCTATTATTAAAACAAAAAACAGCACAAATTTCCCTCATCTTATTTTTTGGCTTTCTTTTGAATGTGGTCTCGCGAGTTTATACCTTTTTTTTAAACTGAATGCAGCAGCCCAACTCATCGTTTTTGTCGGAGGTATTTTAGTGCTTTTGTACAGTGTGCCATTTTCACAGAATAAAGAAAATTTAAGAAACTCCAAAGGTTGGAAAATGTATTTGGTGGTTTTGACTTGGATTCTGCTTACGGTGGGGGTTCCTTTAGCCATGACCCCAACTTTTGATGTTAACTTGTTTTTGCAACTTATGTTGATTCAAGGTGTTTATATTTTTGTAGCCATTATTCCCTTTGAGATTCGAGATTTAGCTGTAGATCCATCAAGTCTAAATACTCTTCCGCAACGTTTGGGTGTTTTTCGAGCGAAAATTCTTGGCTGGGTGTTACTGAGTATAGCACTGGTTTTAACTTTTTATTTTTTTGGAAGAATGACTCCTTTTACCTTGAGCACTGTATTGAGTTTTGGGTTACTCGCCTTTTTTTTAGCTCGATCCACTCCCAATCAATCCTCGTATTTTAGCAGTTTTTGGGTAGAAGCCATCCCAATAGTTTGGGCAGTCACTTATTATTTTATTGATTAACTTTAGGTGTTCTATTTAAATTCAAAGTAATGAAACAGTTTTTTGTAGTCTGTCTTTTCTTGGTGTCTTGTACACAGCAACAACCTCAGTTGCAACTAGTAGAAAAAGAGACATTTGAACAATTGATGAAGCAAGAGGTTCAGCTGATCGATGTTCGAACTTCAGGAGAATTTCATGGTGGAACGATTGGAGATGCACTAAACATTGATTTTAATGCGCCAGACTTCAAGGCACAAGTTTCTAAGCTAGATAAGGACAAGCCGGTATTGGTATTTTGTGCGGCAGGAGGGCGGAGTGCCGGCGCTTCAAAGGTTTTAGAATCCCTCGGGTTTAAGAGGATTTATGACCTTAAGGGAGGCTATCGAGGGTGGTAAACCTTACTTGTAAACCTCTTTTTTTAGTTTTTCAATTTCTTTTTGTTGTTCCACCAATGCGTTGACCAAAACGGGAATCAAGCCCTGATAGTTAAGACTTTTTACTCCTTGACTCTCATAAACTAAATTGGGTAAAATAGTTTCAATCTCTTCATCGATAAATCCAAATTGAACTTTTCCAGCCTTTTCTTTGTATTCGTTCTGATAGGGGATCAATTCTTTTACTACTGCCATCCCTAAAGAAAGTTTCATCAAAGGCTACGTGTACTTCTTTACCCCCTCCGATGTACAGAACACCAAAAAAACGTACTTGTGCATCAGCGGAGGTGCAGGACAACAGTACAGATAAGAATCCTATTAGTTTCAAGTTTTGGGGCATAAAAGAAAAACATTATGCCCTAATTTAATAAAAAAGGAGCTTTATGTCAAACCTGCTCTTCTGAGTAATGCCGAAGGATCAGGGGTTTTTCCACGAAAACGTTTATACAATGTCATGGGGTGTGCGGTCCCTCCTTGGGAAAGGATATGATCCAAAAATTGGGTTGCAGTTTCTTTGTTAAAAATCCCATTTTCCAGGAAAACTTCAAATGCGTCTGCATCCAGAACTTCTGCCCATTTATAGCTATAGTAACCCGCAGCATACCCTCCTTGAAAGATATGTGAAAAAGCTGTACTCATACAGTTTTCATCGGTGTCTTTGGTAAATTGTAGCGGTGCCAGTTGTTCCTTTTCATGCGCTTTGACATCTTGAATTTCCAGGGCTTTAGAATTGTGAAAAGACAAATCCAAATACCCAAAACTCAGTTGCCTAAGGGTTTGTAAGCCTTGCTGAAAATGAGCTGCTTTTTTGATTTTTTTTATCAAATCTTGTGGGATGATTTCACCCGTTTCATAGTGTTTTGCGAAAAGCGCAAGTGCTTCCGGCTGATAACACCAGTTTTCCATAATTTGACTGGGGAGCTCTACAAAATCCCAAAATACATTTGTTCCACTCAACGCACTATAAGTTGTATTGGCTAAAATCCCATGTAAAGCATGGCCAAACTCGTGAAACAACGTAGTGACTTCTTGGAATGTCAATAGAGAAGGTTGAGTTTTTGTAGGTTTAGAAAAATTGCAAACAATGGAAATGTGTGGTCGTTGGTCTTTTTTTTGGGATTTGTAACTGGTCATCCAGGCACCATTTCTCTTCCCTGGACGTGGGAAAAAATCCGTGTAAAGTAGGGCGTAAAAAGTTCCATTTCGTTTTACTTCAAAAACCCGTACTTCACTGTGATACCCTTCTAGGGAGGTGTTTTCTTTAAACTCCAAATCGTAGAGTTTGTTGACCACCTCAAACAACCCCTTCAGCACCTGATCCAATGGAAAATAAGGTTTGAGTTTCTGTTCGTCCAGCTCCAGTTCACGTTGTTTTAATTTTTCAGCAGCATAGGCAGTATCCCATTTTTCCAAATCGGAGAGATTTAGATTTTCTCTAGCAAAGGCTTTCATGGCTTCCCATTCTTTTTTTGCGGCAGGCTTTGCTTTTTCGCTCAAATCGTCTAAAAACTGTTGGACTTCATATTCTGATTTTGCCATACGTTCTTCTAGCACAAAAGCCGCATGAGACTCATAGCCTAAAAGTTTTGCGCGCTCTTGACGAAGTTTGACAATTTCACGGATCGTATTGACATTGTTGTTTGGATTGTCTTGAAAGCCTCTTTTACCAAAAGCGAGACTCATTTTTTTTCGAAGTTCCCTATCTTCAGCGTAGGTCATAAAGGGAACATAGCTGGGATAATCTAAAGTAAAAATCCACCCTTTTTTTTGTTTTTGCTCTGCTACTGCTTTCGCCATTTCAATCACAGAAGGGGGGAGGCCCTTTAGTTGGGCTTCGTTTTCAATATGGAGAAAAAAATCTTGCGTATCTGCCAGTACATGCTCTCCAAAGGTTAAACTTAATTTTGCCAATTGGGTGTCCAAAGCCCGAAGTTTTTCTTTAGCGGAATCGTTCAGTAAGGCTCCATTGCGGACAAAACCTTTGTATTCTTTTTCTAAAAGAGTGAGCTGTTCAGTGCTCAGTGTGGTTCGGTCTTCGTTTTCAAAAACGTAGCGAATACGATCGAATAAGACCTGATTTAATCGAATGTCATTTTGAAATTTTGTAAGTATGGGGGCAGCTTCTTGTGCTACCGCTTGCAAGGCATCGCTGGTCTCTGCGCTGTTGAGATTGAAGAGCAACGACGTATTTCTTCCAACTAAAGTTCCGCACGTTTCCAGCGTCTCTAAGGTGTTTTCAAAGCTCGGTGTTTCCTTTTGTTTACAAATCACATCAATTTCGTCTAGAGCAACGGCGATGCTTTGCTGAATCGCAGGAATGAAATGGGTTGTTTTGATCTTGGAGAATGGAGCCGCTTCAAATTCAGTTTCAAAACGGGTTAAAAGAGGATTGCTCAAGGGTTTATTTTTTAATCTGCTTACTACTTTGGATGACTTTTTCTTTAAGACTACTCTTGTAGTCTATGATTCTTTTTTGGACCGCCTCATCACTACTGCCTAGGATTTGTGCTGCTAGAATTCCCGCATTTTTTGCTCCGTTCAAGGCTACAGTTGCCACAGGTACGCCACCTGGCATTTGTAAGATAGAAAGGATCGAATCCCAACCATCAATTGAATTACTAGACTTTACAGGAACACCGATTACTGGCAGGGGACTCAGTGAAGCAATCATTCCTGGAAGGTGCGCAGCTCCCCCAGCTCCTGCAATAATTACTTTGATGCCTCGGG